>JAEEGF011508835.1_pt1 | contig 23184 bp, 16 predicted proteins | sample 9134171 | NCBI WGS metagenome assembly JAEEGF01 (sample SAMN16246542, study PRJNA631951) | gut metagenome | biome: gut microbiome; feature: rumen; material: AP-attached | host: Bos | place: Iran: Karaj | collected 2018-10
CCAGTGTGGGTATGTTTTCAAAGGTCAGTAATTACTACACCGGAAACCTGAGTATGGGCTCATTGGTGTATAGAAAAACCCTTTCGACAACGCTCCAAAGCACAGACTTTGCAGCGGGGAGGATCTACGCCTCGACCACCGGTACGGGTTCGGACGTGCGGTATTACACTCGTGACCATCTGGGCAGCACAAGGCTGATAACGGACGGGAGCGGTACCGTATTGGAGCGTAGCGACTACTATCCCTTCGGCCTGCGCATGGCAGAAGGAACGCAGGCTACCGGGAACCGCTGGCGTTTCGCGGGGAAGGAAGAGCAGAAAGAAGGCATCTCGCTGGACTGGCTCAACTTCGGCGCACGCATGTACGACCCGTTCCTTGCCCGATGGACTACACAGGATCCGCTGGCGGAGAAGTATCCCGGGATCAGTCCGTATGCGTATTGTGCGGGGAATCCGGTGAATTGTATTGATTCAGAAGGGAAAAAGATTGTATTCGTTAATGGACTCTCCAGGTATTACTGGGGTCTTGCTAATTACTTAGTCCCAGGCAAGGATTATTGGCATCCGACTACTGTTGATAAAGCAAAAGAAACCCTCAATGATCAAAATGTGGTTTTTGAGGCAATTGAACATATAATAACGAGTAGCGCCAATCAAAGACGTAATCGAGGTTATAGGTATGCAAGAAGGCATTTTTCGCGACTCGCTGAAGGGCTAAAAGAAGGAGAATCAATCAAGTTTGTTACGCACAGTATGGGGGCTGCCTTTGCTGAAGGAATGGCTGATTATCTAAGAGAACAAGGACTTACCGTTGATTACATGCTCCATTTTTCTCCTTACCAAGCCGCGGATATTGAAGCCAAGAATTCTTCGGATGTCTTGACGATTGACATTCAAACGAAAGAAGATTTTGTTTTGAACTATCGTATTAATAGTAAAGGGAGTATTAAAAATGCAAAGACAGTAAAATTACCTCAACAAGGCATCGGTAATAGCCATACAGAATCGATGACCAATGACCTTTATTGGCGGGAGATTATGAGAATCATTAATGAATACCTTTATAATGAGCAGAATGATTAATGGCCGCAAGTTTTTATTTATAATTATAACAACAATCTTATTATACTTCGAGGCAGGAGCTTTGCTGTTTCTTCTAATTCAAGGGACATTATTTTATGGCGTTTTCCCTTCTTTGACTTTTATTTTGCCATTGATCCTATTTGTCGTCATTGCTGCTGATATTGGAACTGTCATATGGCTTCTTATGAGAAACATAAGGAGGTGCGTTGTGGTGGATTATGAGAAAAGGAATATCTTCCCTTTATACAAGGAGACAAAAATCATCTACCCGATATTGCACATTGTTCTTAATGTAGTTGCCGGTCTGTTTATCGTATATGGATACATACATGGGTGGTTTTTCGACACTTTAGGAGTAGTTAATTCCAAGGCAACGAATTTCGCACATATTTATGTATTGCTATGGGGTGTTAACGATCTTGCCTTAATCGTACTGCAAATTATCAATGCCATTCTTTTATCAAAAGAAATACGGCTTTCCGATCAGACTTGAAAGCATTTCATTACAGCATTGCAAGATAATTGATTAAGTCACCACTATCAGAAGTTAGAATCCAGAGCTTTTTATGCAGCGAATTATCGCATTGAAAAACGGGATGGTTACGATGATCCACACAGATGCAGGCTACTACACCCCGACGGGGCTTCCTCCGGGAGCGTCAGGGCCGTCGTACGTACACCTGTGGTACCTGAAGGACCACCTGGGGAACAATCGGGTGCTGACGGATGCGGGAGGCAGTATGGTCGGGTGGAAGGATTACGATCCTTTCGGTGAAGAGATCGCTATCTTCGTCACAAATCAATCCGGTCTGACTATTATTGGTGACTACGACAGTCCGTACCGCTACGGCGGAAAGGAGCGGAATGCCACCACGTCGACCTACGACTTCGAGGCGCGATACCTCTCTCCGAGTTTCCTCCGCTTCACGACCATGGACCCGCTGTGCGAGAAGTATTACAGTATCAGTCCGTATGCGTATTGTGCGAGGAATCCGGTGAATAGGGGGTCTGACGGAGGATGCAGGTGCCGATGGTGGTCCGGCGGGTGGACCACCATAAGCAAAAACAGGGGTAAAATGCCGATGGTGGTCCATGGAGTGGACCACTGTCAGCACTTGCGGGAAGCATATGACGGCGACAAGCCTTTGGTCCCGGAAATCCGGGCGCAGCCGGGCCGTCGTACTTACACCTGTGGTACCTGAAGGACCACTTGGGTAACAACCGTGTGCTGGCGAACGAGCGGGGAGAGGATTATTAGTTTTCCCGCATGTTCGATGCAATGGATAGAACGCATCTCTGCAAGGATGTTCTGGATGGAAGTAAAGGAAGTCTGCAGATATATTTACAATAGTTTGTTATTAAAGAATTATTCCTTATTTTGCATACAACAGGCTAAAGGTTTAGGATATGAAACGGTTATGTGTCTTTTTTCTTGTTTCAGCGATCTCGATTTCTTGCACGAAAAGCAACGTTTCGGGTTCAGCAGTCGCTGGTGAGACAGAAGGTCTGCCAACAAGGAGTGACAACGGCGATTATGATCTAGAGTTTAACTTGGAAGACGTAGATAATACTTATCATGTCACCAGTTCAGACATTGACGATTATTTAAAATACAAACAGATTTCCAGCCCCGAGAAGATTTCATTAAAGGGAGTTGAACCATTCTATTTCCAGGGGGCTATCATATTTTATGTCATTAATTATGAAAGCGGGTGGGAAATCGTGTCCGCAGATAAGCGAACTCCTGTGCTCCTGGCAAAAGGAAAAAATGGATCTTTTAGCATGAAGGGGTATGAATCCTCTCCGTGGGGAACATGGATGTTTACTGTAGGTCTTGATGTCTTGAATACAAGGCTTCATGGCTTGGATGTCTCCTACGAGGAGAATGAAAGCCTGAGGTTCTGGACGTTGATTACGGAGCCTGAAGTCATATTAGGGCAGCCTTCCATGGCTTCATCTACGCCACCACCGCCACCTCCTCCCCCGCCTGGCCATTATGAGTTGGTCTCGACATATACTATGGTTGATTATGATTCTGTTGAGATAGATCATCTTACTACCACGAAATGGTCTCAGACTGGATCTGATTGCAATTATTATGTGCCGTTTCGTACAGATACCACCTATTTAAAAGCTCCGGCAGGATGTGTAGCTGTTGCTGGAGCACAGATGCTTTTTTTTCTTCACAATACATTGGGAGTGCCAGCGGCTGCACCGTCATCAGCATATTGTTATGGCAACGTGGATTCTTATCAAATGGGGCAAAGTGGTAGCAGCACAACTGTTTGGAGCCAAATGACCACATGGGGAGGACCCTTTGCTGGCATACTGATAGCAAACGCAGGCACACTTGTGGGGATGGATTATGGGAATGATGGATCTACAGCGTACACTTCCGACTTGGTGGATAATTTTTTCGGATATTATGGTATTGATTGTATATATGGAGATTACAATACAGACGCAATTAGGTCACAGATTATTCATAGGGGGATTCCAATAATTGTTCGAGCTGGAAGTTTTGTTTTATTTGACACATGGCATAGTGCACATTCTTTCATTGTTGATGGAGCCCGGTATTCAAGAAATAAAACGGTGTTCTATTATGAATGGGTCTATGACGTGAATCCTGCTCCGGGGACTCATTTGCCATCACCTCTTCCTCCATATACCGTGGAATCATATTCTATTAATACTATCGAAATGATCAAGATGAATTGGGGATGGGGTGGCAGTTATAATGAAGACTGGTTCTCTCCGGGAGGTGATTGGGAGCTTAATACTCCAGAAGGACTTTTTAACTTTCAATATCGGAGGAAAATGATATCAGGTTTTAATGCGGATTGATCCAAACAATCATTGTTTACTTATTGACTTAATAATCACAGAGATATGAAACCTTGGAAGATACTACTTACAGCCTTGGCGTTTTATGCCTTTTCCGGTTGCTCTACTGAAGGGAGTGACCACACGACTGATCCTGGCGGTTTTTTTCCGGGCATATTTGTTCCAGACAAGTTGGACGTGATTTACGATCCATTATACAAGGAAGGAGTCTTGGAGGTTCATCATGGAAGTTGGAGCGGATCGGGTAACGACGTTCTTTCGGAGCGAATGTATGCGTACGGAGACTTCCATAACAGCGCGACGGATGACAGCCGGCGTTGGGTGGCATCTCATGAGGTTCAATGGAAAAAATTGAGAGAACTTGACAGCAGAAAGAATTTTGGGTACTATTACGTAGGAATAAACGATATCGAGATAACCGCCAACGTCAAGATCGATGGGATTGAACCGGGCTCTGATCTATCGCATTTGTTTGAAATCGTCAGTTTTGGTGTTGACGGACGGAGAGTTTTCAAGTATCCCTCATGTGACCTGGCATTTGAGGATGCAGATTATTATCCTCAGACAATCCGGGAATTCTGCTCTGTCAATCCGCTTTATGTTGAGTATTTCGCTCTTAAGCCCGTTTTTGATGTGAATGAAGAGGATACCGACATTCTGGAATTTTCCGTTAGGATCATGGCGGAAGATGAGTTTCTCGGTGATAGGGTTCTGAATGGAGTGAGCAGGATCGATTTGTCTTTCATGCGGGCCTGTGATCTTTCTTATCCCATGAAACCTTCGACTTGACCTGACGGAGGATGCTAGTGCCAGCGGCCATACTTTGATTTGCAATGAAATCCATAGCCTTATGAGAAGCATTCTGTTCATATCTTTTGCTCTTTTTACAGGAGCCATCGCTGCCTGGGCGCAGGAGCCTGCAGATACCTTGCAGGACGTCCGTCCTTTCGGGACGCATGCGCTGGAGATGCTCACGGCCCGGGAGCCCGGGGTGGAGGTGATTTCTTCGCCCGGGGCGCCGGGGATGACGCCGACGATCCACATCCGGGGGCTCGGCGTGCTGCCGGGAATCGAGCCGGTGTATGTGGTGGACGGGATGCGGCGGAGGACGCTGGACGGGATTGCGCCCGAGTCGATCGAGAAGATCGAGGTGCTCAAGGATGCGGCGGCGATGGGCCTGTGGGGACCGGATGCCGCGGCGGGCGTGGTGGTCGTAACCACGCGCCGGGTCTCGCAGAAGGGTTTCCATGCCGGATATGATTTCGTGGGAGGAGTTCAGAGCCTGGCCTATGTACCGGAGAAGATGACCCTGGCCGACTGGCATGCCTATGAACCTTACCGTTATACCGAAGCACGATATAAGGAGTCCGATCAACCCGTCCCGGAAACGGCTTTCCTGCAGCGGCATCATTTGTATGCCCAGTATGGAGGAGAAAAGTTGTCGGCCTATGCTGGATTCTCGATGCTGGACAACGACGGTCCTTATCCCGGCAAGGACGATATTCAACGTCGCTATGCGGCGTCCTGGTCGGCCGAATACCGCCCTTTGTCCTGGCTGTCGATGGAGACGACGGGCCGATGGGGGAAGTCCGTGGTGGAAAATGAATGGTTGAAGTATAATGGATGGCTGCAAAGTTATCTTGTTTCCCAGCCGGTGGAGAAAGATAGACAGGTTTCGGAAAGCCAAAGCGAGAGCCGGGATGGATTGTCGGAAACGGTTGTGCAGGGGAAGCTTGAAGTCCGTCCCTTGCCCGGGTTGTATGTCCGGGGTGTCGGTGGGTATGCCCATAATCTGACGGATGTGTTCCTAACGGGATGGTCGAATTATGCAGGCTATCCGGCCCAGGTCAATGCCAAGGCGGGTTATGAAGGCAAAAGATGGTATCAATGGGGGGCCGAAGCAGGATGGAGCGGCGCCTGGAGGGGCCATCGGCTCCGTCTGGACGGGGCTTTCCGCAGGATGAAGGAAAAGCAGGATAACCACGTCCTTGGAGGAATTTGTGAAATTACGGACTACGGCCTTTCTTTCGGGGATGATACGCAGGTTGTAGAGAAATACCTGGATCCGGCTTATGAAATATATTTGGCGGAGGGAGGAGGACTAGTCGGCTTCGAGGCCAGCAAGTTGAATTACATCAAGGTCAGTACCCCCGAAATGAAATGGAAAGAAGGGGTCTTGACGGTGGGCTATGATTGGAAAGGCCGGTATGAAGCGGGCTTTTCCTATCATCGGGTGTGGGAGGAGAAACTCTTCTCCGGCGAAGGCTACCGCACACCGGCCATTACACTGGGTTGGAACCTCTCCGAGGAGCCGTTGCTTCGCCGGGTATTCCCCACATGGTGGAAAGACTGGTCCGTGAAGGCATCCTGGTCCGAGACGAAACCCTTTATCCCGCTATTTGGAGATCTCAGTATGTGGCGTGGCCAGATATTGCGTGGAGCGTTCAATTCGGGAGCATCCACGGATGCGCGCCATCGGGACCTGACATCCCATCTCGGTTTTCAGTTTGGGAAAACGGCGCTGGACCTGGCGGCCTCGTGGTTCATCAATGACGATGGCCTGACAGGATACTATGCCTACTATTATACCGGTCCAGGTGTTGATAATCAGCTTATTACGGGTGATAAACGCTATTTTGACCTCCGCAACCGGGGCGTGGAGTTCTCCGGAGACCTTCGGGGAGAGGCTGGTCCGCTGCGCTATTCGGTTTCCGCGTATATGACCTTCTATGGGAACCGGGTAACCTTCGGAGATGCCGTAAAAGGACTCAGTTATTTTTCCTGGCTTACGCTCCCCGTGGCCCTGAAGGACGGCGAACCCCTGGGCGGGCGCGATGTGATCCCGTTTGATCCGGAAACGGGTCATCCGTCTTACGCTGACGGGTATTGGACCGGCTCCGCCTTTCCGTCGATGACCGGCGGACTGCGGATGGCGCTGGGCTGGAAGCATTGGCAGTTTACGGCCTCCGGCCACGGGGACCGCGGGCGGACCCTTTTGCACCACAATGATTACGATGCCCTGTCCCGCTATTACTTGAAAGACCTTCGGACGGAAAGTAACCCGGCAGGGAAGTATTGGACAATCTATGGTAATGAGTTCCTCCGCACCCCCTATTGCGTCCTCGACGGCTCCTTCTTCCGCATCGACCAAATCCGTCTGGACTACGCTTTCCCCTTCCACGGGGTCAGGCTGGACCTGTTCGCATCGATGGAGAACGCCTTCCTGTTCACGCGCTATCCGGGCACCGATCCGGAACTGGCCCTCGCCTGGCAAGGGTTCGGGTATGAGTCGGCCACCTATCCCTCCACCCGGCGCGTGCTTTTCGGCGTGAAAGTCGGCTTCTGAAAGCGCGGATAGTCCGCGAAATAATGTATCTTTGCCCCTATGGGAATCAAGGTCAACTGGGGCATTGCCCTCCTGGCGGTGCTGCTCGCCGGCTGCGGGAAACCGATGCCGGACGAGTTCAAGCGGCTGGACCCGGAGACCCGGGCGCTGCGGCAGGACGTCAATATGTTCGCCTGGGACGTGATGGACACGTATTACCTGTGGCGCGACGAGATTTCGCCGGCGATGGACGCGTGGCAGAACTGGGAGGAGCCGATTGCGAAGATTGCCGCCATCCGGTACAAGGATGCGGCGGGGGAGGACATCGACCGCTGGACGGAATTGACGGATGATTTCGCGGCGATGAAGGGCGGCATCTCCGGCTATACCCGGACCCTGGGGATGGATTTCAGCCTGTATTATGTCGATAAGAACCGCCAGAAAGTCTGCGCGGTGGTGACCTATGTCTATGCCGACTCGCCGGCGGCGAAGGCCGGACTCGGGCGCGGGGATGTGATCCTGACCCTGGACGGCCGGGAAATGACCCCGGACAATTATCGGGACCTTGTCCGCAGCACCCTTCTCGGGGGCGGGACGGTCCGGCTGGGCCTGGACGGCGGAGCGAGCCTGACGGTCACGGCGGTCGACATGTACGAGAATCCCATCCACACGGTCCGCATCCTGGACCGTCCGGACGGCCGGAAAGTGGGTTATCTGCATTACACGTCCTTCACCCTCGACTCCTGCGAAGAACTCTCCAATGTTTTCAGGAGCTTTACGCAGGAAGGCATCGACGACCTGGTCCTGGACCTTCGCTACAACGGCGGCGGCTACGTGACCGCCGAGACGGTGCTGGCGTCGATGCTGGCCCCTGTCCGGGAAGTGGAGGCGAAGAGTGTCTTCTCCCGGGAAGTCTACAACGAAAGCCTGGCAGATGAACTGGATGACGAGCCTACCTGCTTTGACACGGGATTCACCTTCCATGTCAACGATGCCCTCCAGGTCGTCACCACGAAAGGCTGCAATCCGGACCTGAAGCGCCTGTACGTCCTGGTCACGGGCGGAAGCGCCTCGGCCTCGGAAAGCCTCATTTGCGGCCTCAAGCCCTATATGGATGTCATCCTTGTCGGCAACCGGACCTATGGAAAATACTGCGCCGGCCTCCTGATCAACGCCGAGAACTGGCTGGACTCCGTGAAAAAGTACCTGGAAGACGGCGACTTCGAGCGTGCCCAGCCCCACCTGGACAACTGGGGCCTCTACGTGATGTACGCCCGCTACGCCGACTGCAACGGCGTCACCCTTTCGATGCCCGACGGCATCGCCCCCGACGTGGAACTCGACGACGACCCCCTGGACGGCCACCCCCTCGGCGACCCGGACGAGACCCTGCTCTCCGCCGCCCTCGCCCTGATGGAAGGCCGCCCTGTTTCGGGCGGCACCCGCGCTGCGCAAGGCGGCACTGTTTCGGGCGGCACCCGCGCTGCGGACGGCGGCACTGTTTCGGGCGACACCCGCGCTGCGGACGGTGGCAACCCGGTCGAGGCCGGTCGTCCCACCGGAGGAGTGTCTCCCTCCGCATCTCCAGCCCTCCTTCCCGTTCCCGACGCGCCACGCCGTCCCGGTTTCGGCCTCCTGGTGGGCAATCGGCCGGTCAATTAGCCATCCAGCCCTTTAGCCGCCCTTCCTCTCGACGACAAAATCGGCATTATTCGTCGTTGACCCCGCCGAATTCCTCGCCTCGACGACAAAATCGGCATTATTCGTCGTTGACCCCGCCGAATTCTTCGCCTCGACGACAAATTCGACATTATTTGTTGTCGACCTTGCCGAATTCCCTGTCTCGACGACAAAAAGTGGGATAATTGTCGTTGACCCCCGCCGAATTCCTCGCCTCGAGGACAAATTCGGCGTTATTTGTCGTTCGAAGGGCCATCGACATCAAGCCTACTGCGTATTATTCGTATTGGTTCTTGGCGGAAAGGGGGTAGAGGGCATCGACCTTCGATGGCGGGAGGTGGGTAAGGCGGGCGATTTGGCCGTTGGAGGCGTGGTAGTCGTCCTTGAGTCTTTTGGCCAGGGCGTATCGTTGTTCCTCGGTCAGGTCGTAGGTCCCTTTGGTCCCGAGCTCCTTGTCGCAGATGCCCATAACGACGGGAAGCAGTTCATCGTCACCCAGGAACGGCTTTTCTCCGAATCTGAGGGCGGTCTCCACCTGCGCTTCCACGTTTTTGAACACGTGGAGGACGAATGTCCGGGCATTGCCGAACAGGGTTTCCACCAGCCTGTAGTTCACGAAGCTGGGCGGGAAGACGCGGCCGTCGAGGAACGAGAGACCTTCCGGCAGGCGCAAGTCATTCGATTTGAGCAGTTTGGCCTTTTCCCGGCAGGTCAATGAAGACGCAGGTCTGGGCCGCATCCAGGACAGCATCGGATTGAAATAGAGGAACCCGGAGCACCACTCGTAGGCGAGTGGGTTGATCCCTTTCTGGACGACGAAGGGATTGCGGATCACGTAGACGACCTCGTCCCGGAACTGCTTCAGGGTCGTGATGGGCGTCGGCGTGGGCATCGGGATCCCTTTCAGCACATTCGACCGCCCATGCCGGGTGAAATAGAGGGAAAGCCGCCGTTCGAATCGTTCCCAGAAATCCATGCATTGCGCCTCCGTCCCTTGGAGGATGAAGTGGAAGTGATTGCTCATCAGGGCATAAGCCACGACCTGGACCCCCGCCGCCCAGGCCGCGACGGCCACATACAAGAGGGCGATGATGTATTCCGCCTCCTGCTTGAAAATCATGTCCGAAGTCAATGGTTCCGTATGAAGATGAAAGAACGGCCCGCTCTCCAGAAACCGCCGCTCCAACTCCCCCTCGCTCCGCCACTGCGGTTTTGATGCAAACTTTTTCATGGCGCAAACATAACCGAAATCCCCCATCGTGTCAATGCCCCCTCCGCAAGTTTTAACGTTTCCCTATGTAAATTAACGTTTTTTACGCATCGATGATTTCTCCTCCGGAGCCCCGCCTCGACGACAAGAACGGGGAACATTGTTGTCGAGGGGGCCCTACATCCTTGCCTCGACGACAAAAACAGGGAAATTCGTCGTCGAAGGTGGTGATTACCTGTGTCTCGACGACAAAACCGGGGATATTTGTCGTCGGCAAGGCGTGCAACCCGCTTATTGACAGGCTACAGGGCCTCGGCTCGTCGGAGAGGGTGTCCGCCCGCACCGGATTTGGTTTTTATTAAATTATTTCTTTAATTTGCATCCGGTCCTTCCTTGTTGGAAGGGCTTTTTTTACAGCACAAGCATATGGAAATAACGAAACGGTCCACACGGAGCCCCTATGAGGCGCCGGAAGCGGAAGAGTTGAAATTGTCTCTGGAAACCGCCATCCTCTCGGAGCAGCTTGCTCCGGGGGAAGAGGATGATTACGATGAATTTTAGAACAAGGGGAATATGATGAGAAAGTTTTCATGGACAGCCCTTGTCCTGCTTGTGGCCACGGTGGGCTGCAAGGTGACGGAAGAGGATCCGGCCCAGAAGGCGGCCCGGGCCGAGAAGATGTACCCGGTCCATTTCGTGGCGGATGAGATTGAAACCAGGACTGCGTTCGGCGAGGCGGAAACCGCCGGCGGCGCCACGTCCTATCCCACTTTGTGGACGGAGAATGACAGCAAGATCGCGGTTTCGCTGAACCTGAACGGGGCGAAGGGGGCGGAGGTCCATCCGGCCGACGATTTCAAGTCGGCGACCTTCGATGCCGATTTCTCCCAGTCCGAGGTGGTGGCGCCGTATACGTTCTATGCAATGAGTCCGTTCTCGGCTTATGTCGGCACGGCAACGAGCCACGGTGGGTTCCATTTCAACATTGCGGCGGAGCAGACTCCGCTCGCGGCTTCCTGCGACGAGGCTGCGCAGGTGATGGCCGCCATGCAGGAGGCCGAGTCGATCGATGATTTCAGCAGTGTCGACCTTCATTTCTCCCACGTGACGGCATACGGCAAGCTGACCCTGAAGAACATGGCCCTGCCGGAGGACGCGACGCTGCAGTCCATCGACCTGACTGCCAGCACTCCTTTCGCGGGACGGTTCTACTATCATTTCGAGGACGGTACCCTGGAGGAGAGTTCCTCTTCCCGCACGGTGACCCTGCTGCCGGATAATCTCACAATGGAAGGCGGCGTCATGAGCGACATCTGGTTCGCCTGCGCGCCGGCAGACCTCAGTGGCGGTACGCTCAAGGTCGATGTGAACACGTCGGCCGGCGTCCTTTCCCGGACGGTGGAAATCGCTGAGGGAAAGCTTGCTTTCAAGGCCGGCCGCGTCTCCAAGTTTGCGGTCAATATGTCCAGCGCGGTGTTCACCCCGGTCGCCGACCGCTGGGTGCTCGTGACCGACGCCTCGACGCTCGCTGCGGACGATGAGATCATCATCGCCAATTCCGCTACGGCCGGGGCGGCGTATGCCATCAGTACGACGCAGAACAATAATAACCGGGGACGGACGACAGTCAGTATCGCCCAGGACACCGACGGGCAGATGGTCATCCAGAATCCTGGAGCGACGGTGGAAGTGCTGACGCTGGTGGCGGGTTATTATCAGGGATATTTCTATTTGAAGGAAACCACTTCGACAACGGGCCGGTATTTGGGAACGACCAGTTCAACAAGCAACAATTACCTTCGTTCCAACGCCGAATCTACTGCAACAAACAGCAATAACAGAGGTTTTTACAACTGGACTTTCTCCATTACGGATAACGTCGCGTACATTACGGCTTATCAGTCCGTGACAGCTAACAATCGGGCGAATTACAAGCACCTGCGTCACAATAGCCAGTCTTCCTGTTTTTCGGCCTATTTGTCCACTTCCAGGACCTCCTGGAGCGGTGGTACCGCCAGTCAGTCCGTTTATATCTTCCGCAAGGAAGCCGGCGTCGACATCGACAATGACCCGATCCTGACGCAGGAGGTCTATGGCGCCTATCTGGCCGGCAGCAACCATGTGTACGGAGCGGGCGACCAGCTGAGCCGCGAGTACATGAACGACGGAACGGTCACTTTCGCCATCCTGTCGCCGGCCACGTTCGAAGTCGCCGAGTTCGGCGGCATTCCGACCAGCCCGGCGAAGGGCGAGACTTTCACGCTCAACTACAACCTCATCTCCGGCCGCAACCAGTCCGATACGGACTACAATGTGACCGTGGTCAAGGTGGACGGTCCCAAGGTGTGGCTGTCCGCCGGAGGCGGCAAGGGTTTCATCGTCAAGAAATAAGGAGGGAAGATTATGAAAAAGACTATCGTAATAAGCATTCTGCTGATGCTGTGCACCCTCTCCCTGACGGCCGCTCCGGCCCGTCCCGGAAGGATTACCTATACCCAGCCTGACGGTACCACAATCGGGATTTACCTCCACGGTGACGAGTTTTATCACTGGATGACCGACGGCAGCGGCAATATCGTCGTGGTCAATGAGGAGGGTTATGTGGTTGCCGCCAGTTCGGACGAACTGTCGGCCATGGCGATGAAAAAAGAAGAGGCCTCGATCCGGCGTGCCCGGAACATGGAGGCCCTGAGGGCGTCGTCGTCCAATAATATCGGCTCTCCGAGGATTCCCGTCCTGCTTGTCGGTTTCTCCGATGTCAAGTTCACCAAGACGCAGGCCCAGTTTGACGCTATGCTCAATACGCCCGGGTATTCTGACAACCATGCCATCGGGTCGGTCTACGACTATTACAACGAGAACTCCTTCGGCAAGTTTACTCCGCAGTTTGACGTCCTGGAGCCTGTCACGCTGAAGAATACGCTTTCCCATTATGGAAGCAACAACGATGCGCTGGCCTATACGGCCATGACCGAGGCCATGGAGCAGTTGGACGGCAAGGTGGATTTTTCCAAGTACGACAATGACGGAGACGGCGCCATCGATTTCGTCATCTTCTATTATGGCGGTTATGATGAGGCGCAGTGTCCTTCGGGATCCCAGTATTACAAATATATCTGGTCCCATGCCTCCGACGTGTCTTCCCTGGGAAAGAAATTCGACGGAAAGACGGTGAGCAAGTATTTCTGCACCTCGGAACTGAAGGGTTATTCCGGCGATACGATGTGCTCCATCGGCACGACCTGCCACGAATTCGCCCATACCCTCGGCCTTCCGGATTTTTACGACGTGCGTTACCAGGAAGGGCTTTCCTCGACGGAGTCGGCGAACATGTACAGTTTCGACCTGATGGCCTCCGGCAGCTACAACGGCACTTACGAGTCGACGGTCCCGCCGTACCTGAACGCGGAAGAGCTGATGGAGATCGGCTGGCTGGACGCCATCCCGGAAATCGCCGGCAACGGGTCCTATTCCCTGCCGTCCATCAATTTTGAGGGCGCCCAGAAGTATTCGGCCTATATGACCAAGACGAAGGTCTCGAACGAATACTTCGTCTATGAGACCCGCGGCGGCACCCGATGGGATTCGGCTCTGCCGACGGGTTTGCTGGTCTACCATGTCGACAAATCCACCAACAAAATCCAGGGCAGCGTGACGGCGGCTTCCGTCTGGAGCCAGAATTATGTGAATTCCTATGCCACCCACCCTTGCTGCTATGTCATCCCGGCCTCCAATCCGACGCAGCTCAGCGTGTATACCGGATCGGCAAAGTATATGCTTTTCGGATCGAGCTATAAGAGCTATTCTCCGGTTGCGTGGGATGGGAACAGCAGCGGTTTCCAATTGTCCAGCATCCTCTATTCCAACGGGACGACGACATTCAGTGTCGTCAACTCCAACACGTTGGGAATTGCCGGAAAGGTCATGGATTCCGACGGTAATCCCCTCGCCGGCGTGACCATGACGGTCGTGCCCGGATCGGGCGTGTCCAACGCTCCGGCCAAGTTGGATGCCGGGAAAGGAACGTCCCTGTTAAACAAGGTCAGAATGCTTTTCCGGCCTTCCCGGAAGAACAGACTGCCTGCCACCAGGGCGGCCGCCTCTTATTCCGCCGAGACGGACAGCGACGGCAGTTTCCTGATCGAAGTCCCCGCCGGGACCTACCAGGTCGAGGCGTCCTTGAACGGGTATGTTCGTCAGCAGCAAACGGTAACGGTGACCAGCCTGATCGAGTCTGTAGTTTTCTACCTGATGCGCGAAGGGGAAGAGGCACCCTCCACCCTGTATGCCTGGCCGACGGATATTCTGACGGAGGAGGACGAGTATATCGTGGGAAGCAGCGTCTCCGGCCTTACGGGCCAGAACCTGTATCCTGCTTCCGAAATCGGCAAGTATGCTGGCAAGCAAATCAAGGAAATCACCTTCTATCTGTATGGTAATGAGTCTACTACATACAAGGGCGTCAATGCCATCATCGATTTTGATGCGGAAAGGAAGGCGACCGTTGCCGTAAGCTCGGATGACCTGACCGTCGGCGGTTATACCACCGTAGACCTGCGTGACCTGGAACTGATCGTTCCGTCCGGCAAGGATATCTATGCCGGTGTCGGATTTAGTGAGGGCGGATATTCCGAGACCCAAAACGGAACCACGTATTATTACGCTTTCGGCGCTTTCTACAAGACTGACGTAGACGATGACGGCAATGAATTCACCTACGACTGGGCCGTCGGCTGGCCGTATGACGGCCTCGTGTCCGAGTATAGCCTCACAGCTACCGGCGAGCGGTACAGTTGGGACGTTATCTTCGATTTCACGCTTACTATCGGCGACTACGAGGCTCCCGATACGGGCTACAACTACATTGCCGATCCTAAGAACGGTACCTACAGCGCCGGTGACGTGTTCGCCCTGACGCTGGTGGAGACATCCGGTGCCCGCAAGCCCGGGACGGATATCGCCTGGTATCTGGACGACGAAGCCGTGTCCGGAACGTCCGTGACGCTCACGGCAGGTGCGCACGTGATTGAAGCCCGCTTCACCACGACGGAGGGCAAGCGGAAGGTCGTAGAACTGGAAATCACGGCAGAATAGGCCCTGGCATGCATTCTGAAGGGGCGGACCTTGGTGGTCCGCCTTTTTTTTCATATATTTGCAATCTTTACAAATTGATTATGAAAGTCTTCAAAAACATAGCCGGACCGGCGGCCGCGGCACTTCTCTTTCTCCTGACCGGATGTGCTTCGGTCCAGGAAGTCGAGATGTCCGTTCCGGCCGGCGCTTCTTTCGAGGTCTTTGCCACGCAGGCGGACACCCGGACTGTCAATGACGGCCTGTCCACCCTGTGGGTGGAGGGGGACCGTTTCAGTCTTTTCCATGCAACAACGGGAACTTCGGCCTTTGTCGCCGACGGTGCCTTTACGGTCGATGACATCGAAACCGGTCATGCCACCGGTACCATCGCCTCTCCCGTAACTGCGGCATCCGACTGGTATCTGGTGTATCCGTACGCTTCGGCCGCGACGTCTCCGAAAGCCGTTCCTGTGACGGTCGGAGCCTCCTCCGGCACCGCCCAGGTCCAGATCGGCGCGGATAATATGTCCCACCTCGCCGGTGAGGCCATCCCGCTTTCCGGCAAGGCCACCGCCGTTGCCGCCGAGGTGACGCCCGCCCTTTCCGTTTCCCCGGCCGTATCGGTCATCGCCGTCAACGTGACCAACCCGGGCGAAGGGACGGTCACCGTTACCGACGTCCGTTTCCGGGCCCCGGAGTCCATCGTGGGTTCCTTCACGTTGGATGCCACCGGCGACAGCCCCGTGTTCACGGCCGTGTCGGCCTCTGACGAGGCGTCCCTCAAGGTGCAGGGCGATGTCACCCTGAAGAAAGAGGAGAATGCCATTTTCTATTTGGCTGTCAAGCCTTTCACCGCCGGTGCCGGTACTACGCTCACTTTGACCGTGAACGAAGACGTCCGCACCATCACCCTGACCCGCCCTGTCGCTTTTACGGCCGGCAAGATCAAGACGCTGAACATCACCCTGGAGCCTTCGGATCCGGACCCGGTGGGCACGTACTACTTCAAGCGGGTTTCCTCCTTCTCCCCGGGCAAGAAATACATCCTGGTGGCGGCGGAAACCGACGACCAGGATAACGTGACGCTCCGGATGGCCCAGGCACTGCCTGCGGAGACCACGAACGGACGCCTGTACTGCGAGGACGTGGAAGAAGAGGACGGAATCATCACCCTGTCTTCCCAGGAAAACGCCTTCACCTTCTATGAAAGCGAAAGCGGTACGCTGATCCGCCAGGCCGATGGGCGTTATCTGTACACCAACACCTCCAACGCCAACTTATACGCCGGTACGGAGCCTGCGGCCGGCTATTACTGGACCATCACCTTCGACAACCAGGACCAGGCCTCCCTCGTAAACCGCCAGCGGCAATTGAAGTACAATACGACGTCCACGGTCCGTGCTTTCCAGGCTCGGAAGACGACGGAAAGCGGCCTTCCCGTCCGACTGTACGAGCTCCAGAACAGTGACGACGTCGTGGCGGAGTTCATCAAGAATACGACGCCGGGCGTGTACGCTTACGAAGGATCCGACTGGTTGTACGAGGACGGCTCGATGCAGTTGAGTGTCCGGACCGGAAACGGCGAAACGGCCTTCCGCATCTACGAACCTACCACCTATACGGTCATCCAGGTTACGGGCATTCCCGAAGCAATCGCGGAGAATGACCGGCTGGACATCCGGCTGGCGCGTTACGTCAAGCAGGCGGCCACCCATTTCTCCGACCTTTCCGTCCAGGTCGTCCATATCGAGGACGGCAAAGCCTGGCTGATGGCGGGCAACGGAACCGGTTTCATCGTTTGCATCCAGTAGCCATGAAGAAGATCCTTGCAACCCTCGCGCTCCTCGTGGGCGCCCTCCATATCCTTTCCGCGGTCCCGGCCTATCCCGGCAAGATCCGGGTGACCCAGCCGGACGGCAGCATCATCACCATCCAGGTTCACGGGGACGAATGGTTCCACTATGTGACGGATGAGAACGGCCGGGTCATCGCCCGCGGGGCGGACGGCTTCTTCCATCCGGCCGAAATGCCTTCCGCCGCCCAGCGGGCCGAAGCCGCCGAAGCGCGGCGGGCCGCCCGTCAGATGCGGGCCGAGGCGGTCGCCAAGGCCTCGTCCCTGACGCAGGGAACCCATCGGATTCCCGTCATCCTGGTCGAATTCCAGGATGACCGGTTCTCCGTCGACAGCCCCCAGGCCGCCTTCGACGCCCTGCTGAACGAGAAGGGGTATTCGGCCAATGGCGGGACCGGGTCGGTCCGCGATTTCTATGTCGAGAATTCCCATGGCCTGTACGACCCCGTCTTTGACGTGTACGGCCCCTATCTCCTTTCCAAGAACCGTTCGTCCTATGCCAACAACGCCGCCGGCGCCCTGCAGGAAGCGTGCAACGCCCTGAACAGTTCGGTGGATTTCAGCGTATACGATTCGGACAGTGACGGTTACATCGACATGACGTTGATGTATTATGCCGGCTACAACCAGGCGGAAGGGGCGGATGCGACGCACATTTGGCCGCATCAGGGCAATGTGTACAGCAGTTCCCGCCTGGACGGGAAGTACCTGGGCACCTATTTCTGCACGTCTGAACTCAAGGGGGCGTCCGGTACGCGGATGTGCGGCATCGGAACGACCACCCACGAGTTCGCCCACTCCCTCGGCCTTCCGGATTTCTACGATACGGATTATGCGACCAACGGCGAGGCCGGCGGCCTGTACACCTATTCCACGATGTGCAGCGGCCCTTACAACAACAACGGCCGCACACCTCCTTATTTCAACGCCGAGGAACTGATGATGCTGGGCTGGATGGACGGCTTGACCGAGATCGACCGGCAGGGGACCCTGACCATCGCTCCGGTGCAGAACCGGGTCGCTTACAAGGTCCCGACCTCTACGGCCGGAGAGTATTTCCTCCTGGAGTGCCGTACGAAGACCGGCTGGGACCGCTACTTGCCCAGCGGTGGACTCCTCGTGTACCATGTGGACAAGAGCCAGCGACAGATTACCATCGTCCAGACCGGATGGAACGGAACCGAGTACGAGTATTCCTATTCGGCAGCAAGCCTGTGGAACAATTGGCGCTCCACGAACGCCATCAATGAGAATGGCTCCCACCCCTGTTTCTATCTGATTCCGGCGGCCGACCAGCAGTCCCTGTACTACTACAATGACGAGTCCCGGATTCCTTTCCCCGGCACCCGGAAGGTCTACCGCTATACCCCCGTGGACTGGGAGGGCGTCCAGACCGACTTCAAATTCACGGATATCGCCTTTTCCGGAGACCAGGTGACCCTGACCGTCTCCTACACCACTACGCCGGGCCTCCAGGGCCGGGTGATGAACACGTCGGCCAAGCCGGTCCGGGATGCCAAGGTCGAACTCTATGCCGGCACTTCGCTGAAAAAGAGCGCTACGACCGGTGCGGACGGAACCTTCTCCTTCCTGGACGCCGCCCTGGCCGATGCCACCTATACCGTCAAGGTCTCCTGCAGCGGTTACGAGCCCTCCGAAACGGAGGTTACCCTGGGCCGGAAGGTTGAGTCCGTGGACATTTATCTCCGGAAGGAAGGGGAGTCACCGGAAGCGACGTTCATCAAGTATGACCCCGACGGGCCGGTGACGGTCTTCGGCGCGGACATGACGGACATCGCTGCCGCCATCCAGGTGACGGCGGACGAGATGGCTCCTTATGCCGGGAAACAGCTGAAGTCCATTTCCTTCCAGCCTGCCGCAGAATCGGGTGCCGTCTCCGCTTATGTCTTTGTCGAATCCGGCGGCCGGCGCCAGTTCACCCAGCGGGTGGACAATCTCCGGCTGGGAGAGATGAATACGGTCAATGTCGTCGCCCAGGAGTACTGCCTGCCGTCTGGCTCTTCCATTTACGTCGGGTATGCCCTTCTGGGATGCAGTGGCGGAGAGCCCTTGACGGTGCAGTCCTGCACGGCAGACAAGGCGGGTTATTACGGAGCCTACAACGGCAGCCGGGCCATATCCTGGGTCAATTTGGGAAACTACACGCCTGTCCTCTCCGCCGCCATCGGAGAGCGTGTCCAGCCCGAACTCGGGTTCAACCATATCGCCAATCCGGGGAATGGGGCCTACAAGGCCGGTGACCGGTTCGAACTGACCCTCGTCCGGTACGAGGACGATGCGCCGTCCACGGTCTCGTGGGTTTTTGACGGCAGCGCCGTCCAGGGCGGCTCCGTCACCCTGACGGCCGGCAGCCACACGGTGGAGGCGCACCTGACCTATCCGGACGGATCCGCCGAAGTGATCCGTCTGGTGCTCAAAGCAGAATGACAAAGTTATGGAAATGAATAAGACAATGTACGAGACTCCGCTCGTGCGGGTAGTGGATACCCGCCTGGAGTTGAGTTTCCTCCAGAGTGGAGGAGACGGGAACATCGATCCCGGAATCGACGATCCGTGGGGGGATTATTGATGGACAGGACTATGAAAAAGAACAGCAGACCATTCCTGATGGCGCTGGTGGCCGTGGCCGCCCTCGCCGGCTGCCGGAACGTGGAGCAGGAAGTCCCGGAATCCGCTTCCGTGAAGACCGTCCGTTTCCATGCCGGAACTGAAGAAACCCGTACGGCTTTCGCTGCCCCGGAGGAAGGTGTATACCGGACCCTGTGGACGGAGAATGACCGTGAAATCCTGCTTTCCCTGAATTACGGGAAAGCGGAAGGCTCCGCCGTCGCCATCTCGGCAGATGGCCGTACGGCCTCTTTCGAGGCGGCATTCGATGCCTCGACGGCGACGGCTCCCTATACTTTCTATGCCGTTTCTCCTGCTTCCGCCGCCCGGGCCATCAGCCCCAGCCGCACGGCTTGGAGCGTGAACATCGCCGCGGTGCAGACTCCGCTTCCGACGTCCGTGGACGAGGCGGCCCAGCTGTTGGTGGCAAAGTCCGACGGAATGACCTCCCTTCCGGACGAGGTGGACCTTCATTTCTCCCATCTGACGGCCTATGGCCGCGTCACCCTCAAGAACCTGGACCTGGGGGAAGAGGCGGTGAAGAAAGTGGACCTCATCTTCAGTACGCCCGTCGTGGGTGAGTGGTACTGGGGCGAAGACGGGACGATCGTCTCCAACGGCGCTTCCCACACCATCACCCTGAACACGGATGCTTCCGGCGACCTGTGGTTCGCCTGCGCCCCCGTGAGTGTGGGCGGTGCGACCCTGACCGTGAAGCTGTATGGCGAACAGACGGTGTTGAGCAAGGTAATTACCTTCCCCGAAGGCCGGACGTTCGCGTCCGGAAAAGTGGCCCGTTTCTCGGTGGACATGGCCGATGCGGAAGCCGTTGTCTTCGACGGAGCCTTCCTGCCCGTGACCGACGTGTCCGAGCTCAAGGAAGGCGGGGAATACCTGATTGTCAATGTAGAAAAGACCTATGCCCTGGGCGCCCAGAGCACGGACGGCACCGCGCACCGGGAAGAGGCGGAAATCGTCGTGAAGGACGGGAAGGTCATTGACTCCGGTGAAGCGACCGTGCTGGTCCTGGAAGCCGGAGCCCAGGAGGGAACCTGGTCTTTCCAGACCGGCAGCGGCTACCTGTCGGCCGCCGATACCAAGAATATTCTGGAAGAATCCTCCGGGAAAAACACGCTCTCCAGCTGGACCATTTCGTTCCCGGGCGACGGAACCGCCATCATCCAGGCGCAGGAGGGTGCTTCCACCCTTATTAAATACAACTCTTCGGCGAACCGGTTCTCCTGCTATAAGGAGTCTGCCACCAATATGCACGACGTGATCCTGTATCACCGGGCTACCGGCTCGGAGGATCCATCCGCCGTGGATCCTTTGACGGAATCCGTCGAATACGGATGCTATCTGGACGATGCCCGGTGGGTTTACACCCGGGGAACCGACCAGATTTTCCGCAGCTACGCCGCTGACGGCTCGGTGAATTTCATCCTGCTTAACCCGGCCAGCAAGAAGCAGTTGGTCGTCTCCGGCTTCGATCCCACCCTTACGCAGGGGCGGGAGGCCGAGGTTTCCGTCCAGTACCGGATCGGCAGCCAGACGCTCTTCGTCAAGTCCTGCCGGCTCACTGTCGTCCGTGAGGATGGCCCGAAAGTGTGGCTTTCGGCGGGTAACGGCAAGGGTATCATCCTTAAAAAGTAGCGCAGTATGAGAAAGTATTTCCTGTTGGCGCTTGCAGCGCTGCTTCTGGGTTTCCAGACGCTCTTTGCCATTCCCGCCCGTCCCGGCAAGATCGTTTATACGCAGCCGGACGGATCGAAGATCTCCCTGGTCCTCCATGGCGATGAGTTCGGCCACTGGGTGACCGACGCCTCGGGCCGCCTTCTCCGTCAGGATGAGGACGGATTCTACCGGGTAGACACGGAGAACGACCTCGCTACGGTCCAGCGCCGTGTCGCCGAGAACCGGATGAATGCCCGCCGCGTCCGGGCCTCCCGGGCCGGAGAGCATATCGCTATCGGACAGAAACATTTCCTGGTCATCCTGGTGGAGTTCAAGGATCTGTCCTTCAGGGTGAATGATCCCCAAGTGGCTTTTACCGCGCTCCTGAACGAGCCGGGCTACTCCCTGAACGGAGGAACCGGTTCCGCCCGGGATTTCTATTATGACAATTCCCACGGGGTCTTCGAACCCATCTTCGACGTCTATGGTCCGGTAAAAGTGAGTCAGAACTATTCCTATTACGGACGCAATGTGGGGCAGAATGACAACTGTCCGGAGGAAGCCCTCATCGAAGGTTGCAAAGGCCTGGACGAGGAGATCGATTTCTCCCGGTATGACAACAACGGCGACGGAAAGGTGGATATGGTGTTCATGTACTACGCCGGCTACAGTGAGGCGGAAGGTGGTCCTGCAAGTACCATCTGGCCGCACCAGTGGAATCTCTCCCAGGCCGGGAAGATGATCACTGTGGACGGGGTCAAGGTAGACGCGTACGCCTGCACCTCCGAACTCAAAGGGGCCGCCGGCAGCACCATGTGCGGCATCGGGGCGGCCTGCCACGAGTTTGGCCATGCCATGGGCCTTCCGGACATGTACGACACCGATTATGAAACGAATGGTTACGCCGGCGGCCTGTATGCCTATTCCACGATGTGCGATGGCCCTTATAACAACGACGGATGTACGCCTCCTTACTTCAATTTCGAGGAGCGGATGTTCCTCGGATGGGTGTCCGATTCGGACTACCGGACCTTCAACAAGGCCGGCAAGTATACGATCGGCCCTGCTTCGGAGAACATCGCTTACCGGACTTTCACCGACATGGACGGAGAGTACTTCGTGTATGAGAACCGGCCGAAGACCGGTTGGGACCGTTACATTCCGGCCGGAGGCATGCTGGTGTACCACGCCGACAAATCATCCCGCATGGTAAAGATCGGCGGTTGGACATCCGTGCCTGCCCGTGACCTCTGGGAGAATTGGGAGCAGACGAACTCCCTCAACGAGAATGGCTCCCACCCTTGTTTCTACCTGGTTCCCGCCTCAAACCAGTCGTCTTTGTACATGTATAACCAGGCCGGAATTCCTTTCCCCCGTTCGAACGTGACTTCCTATACGCCGATGAGCTGGAACGGAGTGGCCGGGGAGATCTCCTTCTCGGACATCACCTTCTCCAATGGCGTCCTGACCCTGGTTGCCGATGTCCCGAGAGTGGAACTGGACTATCCTACCATCTCCGGTGCCGGATCCTACAAGGCCGGCGATCGGTTCTCCTTCGTCTTGGATATCCCTGAAGATGTGGCCGCTCCCACCTCCGTGGAGTGGTATTACGACGACGAGCCCGCCGGGGCCGATTCCGTCACCCTCACTGCGGGCGTGCATACAGTCGAAGCCCGTTTGGCCTACGCGGACGGAAGCACGGCGGTCGTTTCCCTGGAGATCGAAGCGGAATAGCCCGCGAGGTCATCGTTTTTCCCCCGTTTTGCTGGTATTTGTGCAAAACGGGGGTTTTTGCGCAGTTGTCCCTCCCTTC
>JAEEGF010016736.1_pt1 | contig 23181 bp, 17 predicted proteins | sample 9134171 | NCBI WGS metagenome assembly JAEEGF01 (sample SAMN16246542, study PRJNA631951) | gut metagenome | biome: gut microbiome; feature: rumen; material: AP-attached | host: Bos | place: Iran: Karaj | collected 2018-10
CGACCGCTCTGACCAACTGAGCTAAAGGCCCTTGTTCCCAGAAGGAAAAATGGTGATCCCGAGGAGATTCGAACTCCTGTAGCCGCCGTGAAAGGGCGGTGTCTTAACCACTTGACCACGGGACCACACTTCATGCCGCTTTGGTCGGGGTGAGAGGATTTGAACCTCCGGCCCCATGCTCCCAAAGCACGTGCGCTACCGGACTGCGCTACACCCCGAAACTCACACGAACTTCAAGCGGCTTGAATAGGATACTACATTCCGAAAAAAAAGTCAACACATTTTTTCGATTTTTCAAAAAAGCATCAATGGAAAATGTTGAAGAATTTTGCAAGCGGTTCCAGCACCTCGTTCAGCTTCTGGATGCCATTGTTCAGATCGCCAAAATTGATGCTGTTGAGATGATTCATTGCCGCTTCGGCAGACGAAATCAGCGTATCGAGCTCGCCCGCAGACTGATTGATCTGTTTCAGCGTATCCTCACCGATATCCGTTATGTTCTGAATCGATTTGCCGAGCTTTTCGAAATCGACCTTTGAAAGGTCCTCGGCAACCGTGTTGATCGTTTCCCCCGTTTTAAGCAGGACTTCGGAAACCGCATCAACCTGCTTCATGATCTTCCCGACGTTTATGGAGATAAGTACAATCGCAATGATCAGAAGCAGCAGGCATGCCGCGGAACAGATCATGCGGATCCGGTTGATAAAAAGATTCTTCTTTTCGTATTTGCGAAGCTCATCGATCGTTTGCTTCAGCTGATCGACGGATTCCTGTCCGACGGACGCCGGCGCTGCATTGATTTCCATTTTCAACCTCCCGAAATTCATTTTCGGGGGAGCCGGAACTCCCCCGTCTGTTCAGTTCAGATCCGCTCTGCGTTCTGTGAGGCGGGCAAGCATTTCCTTTGCGGCTTCCAGCTTTCTCCGCTCCTCGTTGACAACCGCTTCCGGCGCTTTTGCAACGAATTTCTCGTTGCTCAACTTGCCGACGGCACGGGCGACCTCGCCCTTAACGCGTTCGATTTCCTTGTCGATTCGCGCACGTTCCTCATCAAGATCGACAAGCGACGCAAGCGGAATATACGCCTCCGCCCCGTTGCAGACGAGATGGACGTCCGTCTTCTGCGCTTCGCCGCGCTCGTCGGTGATCTCGACATTCTCGGCGCCGATCAGCTTCATCAGCAGCTTGCTGACCGTTCCGAACGCAGCGGGATCGGGAACAACGAGCTTTGCCTTGATTTTGAGTCCCACCGGGACCTTGCGCTCCGCGCGCACGTTGCGGATCGACCGGACAATCTCTTTCAACGTTTCCGTGTTCGCTTCCTCGGCTTCGAACCGCAGCGTCTCCGGCGCTTTCGGCCAGTCGCAGAGCATGATCGTTTCCTCATGTCCCGGAAGACGCTGATACAGTTCCTCCGTGATGAACGGCATAAACGGATGCAGCAGCTTCATCGATGCGGAAAGAACGTGCAGCAGTACCGAGGAAACGCGTTGTTTCTCCGCTGCGTCGTCGCTGTAAAGCGAGGGCTTTGCGAGTTCGATATACCAGTCGCACAGCGTGCCCCAGATAAAGTCGTAGATCTTTTCCGCCGCGAGGTTCAGTTCATACGCCTCAAGGTTTGCGGTCACATCGCGGATCGTGCGGTCGAGCTGTGCAAGGATCCATTTGTCGACGATCGAAAGCGACGATTCGTCGAAATCAGGCGTCGTGTTTTCGTCGATGTTCATCAGCACAAAGCGCGCGGCGTTATAGACCTTGTTGCAGAAATTGCGCGCCGCTTCCACCTTTTCGGTATAGAAGCGCATGTCGTTTCCTGCGGCGTTTCCCGTCACAAGCGAGAACCGCAGCGAATCCGCGCCGTAGGTATCGATGATGTCGAGCGGATCGATGCCGTTGCCCAGCGACTTGCTCATCTTCCGTCCGAGCGCATCGCGCACGAGCCCGTGGACGTAGACCGTCTTGAACGGCTCCTCCTTCATGACCTCCGCCGCAAATGTAATCATGCGGGAGATCCAGAACGTGATGATGTCGTAGCCGGTCACAAGCGTGTCGGTCGGATAGAAATACTTCAGTTCCTCCGTCTCCTCCGGCCAGCCGAGCGTCGAGAACGGCCAAAGTCCCGAGGAGAACCAGGTGTCCAGCACATCCTCGTCCTGGCGGAGTTTTCCGCCGCAGTTCGGGCACTTTTCGGGCGCAGTTTCTTCGCAGAACGTGCCGCCGCAGTCGTCGCAGTAATACACCGGGATCCGATGCCCCCACCAAAGCTGACGGGAAATGCACCAGTCACGGATGTTTTCCATCCAATGATAATAGTTCTTGTCGAACCGTTCCGGCACAAATTTCACCTTGCCGGAACGTACCATTTCAAGCGCGGGCTCCGCAAGCGGCTTCATGTCCACAAACCATTGCTTTGAAACGATCGTTTCGATCGTGGTATGACAGCGGTAGCAGGTGCCGACATTGTGCGTATAATCCTCGATCTTCACAAGATTCCCGCTTGCTTCGAGGTCCTTTACGATGTTTTTGCGGCATTCAAAGCGATCCTGTCCGCAGTATTTTCCGCCTTCTTCGTTGATATGCCCGTCGTCGGTAAACACGCGCAGCACCGGCAGGTTGTGTCGCTTGCCCACTTCAAAGTCGTTCGGATCGTGCGCCGGCGTAATCTTCACGGCGCCGGTGCCGAATTCCATCTCGCAGTATTCGTCGCCGACGATCGGGATCTCGCGGTTCACCAGCGGCAGGATGACCGTCTTTCCGATGATGTCCCGATAACGCGGATCCTCGGGGTTCACGGCAATTCCGGTATCACCGAGCATCGTTTCGGGACGCGTCGTCGCAACCGTGATGGAATAGCTCTTGTCCGGCGCGTCGTAACGCACGTACCAGAGGTGGCTGTCCTGCGTTTCGTATTCGACCTCTGCGTCGGAAAGCGCGGTCTTGCAGTCCGGGCACCAGTTGATGATGCGGTTGCCGCGATAAATCAGGCCCTTGTCATACAGGTTTTTGAACACGCGCAGAACGGCGCGGTTGCAGCCCTCGTCCATCGTAAAGCGTTCGCGCTCCCAGTCACAGGACGAACCCATCTTGCGGAGCTGCTTTACGATCGTTCCGCCGTATTCCCTGCGCCATTCCCAGGCACGCTTCAAAAACGCCTCGCGCCCGATGTCCTTTTTGGTTTTACCCTCCTTTGCAAGCGCTTCGACGATCTTGACCTCGGTCGCGATCGACGCGTGATCCGTTCCGGGAAGCCAGAGCGTCTCATAACCGCACATCCGCTTATACCGGATGATCGTGTCCTGCAGCGTATTGTCAAGCGCATGTCCCATATGCAGCTTGCCCGTGATGTTGGGCGGCGGAATCACGATCGTAAACGGCGTTTTGTCCGGATTCGGCGCAGCGTGAAAATATCCGTTCCGCTCCCATTTCTCGTACCATGCGTGTTCCACCGATGCGGGATCGTAGGTTTTCGGCATTTCTGTATTCATTGTTCTTTCTCCTTCAAAAAATACGCCCACTTCGTCAAAGGACGAAGTGAGCGTTCGCGGTACCACCTTTGTTAAACGGATTGCTCCGTTTCTCTCTCCGCCGATAACGTGGCGAAACGGATGCGGTTACTCGAATTCCCCGCACCGGCTCAAAAGCGACCTTCCGCAATTCGTGACCGACCGTTCTTTCAGCCGCGGAACGGATCTCTGACGGACGAAAAGCGTACTCCTCTTTCTCAAAGCCTTTTAGTGGATTTTATCACTTTTTTCGCGCTTGTCAAGCGTTTATTGCGCTTTTGCCCAAGCTTCCATTCTCTCGTTCAGCAGATCGAAGTAGCTCGGTCCCCAATGCAGGTATTCCTTGAAGAACGCGATCTTATCATCCTTGCAGCAGCGATTGGTCAGATCAAACAGCTCGCAGAAGCCGCCGGTATACTTGAAGAAGTAGATCGGCATGTCGATCGCGTAATCATAAATATCTTCAAAATACTCTTCGCTGATGCCCTTCTTCTTCAGATACTTTGAAACGTCCTCGAACGACGCCCCCTGCCCGTTCACCATGAGGGAAACGATCGTTACAACAACATTGCTGTAATACTCGCCCGCGAAATTGGCAATGGACAGATCTTTTCCGTACTGATCGTTGATCTGCGCAATATTCCACTCGGCATTGGTCGACCAGGACTCGGCATAGCCGTTCGTTTCGATCATCAGCTGGAACTTCGGGATCGTTCCGAGATCGTACTGATACACAAACTGATACATATGTCCCGGGAAGCCCTCGTGCGCAAGCGTGGACATGCTGTAATTCTTTTGATCCTTCGGGTTTGTCAGAATAATGTTATCCCGGTAACCGTCAAGCGCGGGCGTCATGTATGCCGCCGGCGAAAAGCTGTCCTGAAGCTCTTTCGGGACTTCCGTATAAGTCACCTCTACCTCCGGCATCGGGGGAACAATCTGCGGCATCAGCGTTTTGAGATACGCTTCGTCCTTTTCCAGCGATCCTGCGGTGACCTTCTTTTCCGCAACATAATCGTCGTAGCAGTTCATCGCTGCCGAAAACAGCGATCTGTAAAGGATCACGTTGCAGTCCTCAAGGAACTGAAGCTCCTCGTCGACGGTTCTGTTGTTTGCTGCTTCCGCCTTCATTTTCCAGCAATAGTAGTCATACGCTGCACCGCCCTGCTCATATGCGCCGACGCGGGCGCGGCACTTCGGGCGCAGTTCCTCAAGGCCGTCGTGCAGAAGCCGGTACGCTTCGACCCACACGGTTCTGACCAATTCATCGTTCTTGGCAATGTACGCTTCACGCTGTTCGTCGGAAAGGAAATCCTGTTTCTCCATTGCCTCGCGGAACGTGTCGTGGAGATAGCTTGTATCGGCGCTGTTGGCAACCTTCTGCAGGTCGTCCAGGATGACGTTTAACATCTTTTCGGTCATGAAGAGTCCGCGGTTTGCGCGTTCCTGTTCAAAGGCAAGGACCTGACCGAAATAACGCGGCATGTCTGCGAGCAGCGTCATATAGTTTTCGACATCCGTTTCGTCTTTAAACGAATACAGGCCGAAGAACAGCGGCATATTCATATGCAGCCCGACATACTCGTCAAGCGGCTCGTAGCAGTAGAACCAGTCCGCCGATTCGATCTCCATATCGAAATAACGGCAGTAGGTATCGTATGCAAACTGCAGCTGATCGGAAAGAAGTCTGCGGTCGATCGCATCCAGTTTTTCACGCCATTCTTTGCATTTCGCAACCCATTCGTTGTTCGCTTCTTCGGTGAAATTGCCGAGCGTAACCGGAACGGTGGATTCGTCAATCCCGAAGTTTGCGGGATTCACGCAATACTGATCCAGTGCGGTGATATCGGTTGTCGCATTGTAAAGGAACAGCTCTTCATCCAACGCCCAGAACGCCGCTTCCGCCGCCTTGACCTTTTCCGGATCGACCGGCTCCTCCGTCGGCGCCTCCGCCGGCTTTTCCGTTGCCTGCGCCTCCGCCGTCACAGCGGGCGCTTCCGTCGTTTGCGGTTTTTCTTCGCCGGGTTTGTTGATGCATCCGATCAATCTGTTTAGCTTTACACAGCCGAACAGTCCGAGCAGCATGATGCCCGCAAGAAGCATGGCAATGATCCGTTTCGTTTTGTTCATGTTGATTCTCCTTTATACAGTTCGTGTTATATCGACAAATTACAAGTTCTCCGGTTCCGGCACGCTGCCGCCGAGACGCACAATCGCCGTGATAAAATCATCCGGGAGCGGCGCGGTAAACGACATCGTTTCTCCTGTCCGGGGATGCGAAAACGTCAGACGATATCCGTGCAGCGCCTGTCCGTTCAATCCGAGCTTCGGCGCAGGCGATCCGTAAACCTCGTCTCCGAGAATCGGATGCTTGATGTACGCCATATGCACGCGGATCTGATGGGTGCGACCGGTTTCCAGGCGAACGTCCAAAAGCGTTTCCGTTCCGAACCGTTCAAGAACGTGCCAGTGTGTCACCGCCCGCCGTCCGTCCTCCGTCACCGCCATGCGCTTGCGATCGGTTTTGTGCCGGCCGATCGGCGCGTCAACCGTTCCGCTGTCCTCCTTTAGGTTTCCGTGAACGAGACACAGGTATTCCCTGTGCGCGGTGTGCTCTGCGAATTGCCGCGCAAGCGCTTCGTGCGCAAAATCGTTTTTTGCGACGACCAGAAGCCCGCTTGTCATCCGGTCGATGCGATGCACGATGCCCGGACGGATCTCACCGCCCGCACCGGAAAGCGTCTGAAAACGGTACAGAAGCGCGTTGACGAGCGTCCCGGACGGATTTCCGGGCGCCGGATGAACGACCATTCCCTTCGGCTTGTTGATAACGGCAAGATCGTCGTCTTCGTAAACGACGTCAAGCGTAATATTCTCCGGCTCCGGAAGCCGGTCCCCGTCCGTTTCCGGGACGAGAATACGGATCGAATCTCCCGCGCAGACCGCGCTGCTTGCCTTGCACGCTTTTCCGTTCAGCGCAACGGCACCGTCCTTGATCAGCTTCTGGATCTTCGATCGCGTCAGGTCCGTATTCGCGGCAAGATAGGCATCAATCCGGCTCGCTTCCGTTTCCGCTATCAGCAGAATCGTTTCCGTCGTCATTCGACTCCTCCGTCTTTTTCCCCGTGTCCTCCGGTTCTTCCGTCTCGTCTTCCGGAATCAACTCTTCAAAGCGGGACAGCTTGTTTTTTTTGCGTTCCTTTGCCAATGCCGCCGCTTCCTCCCGGGTAGGCATGCGGAACAGCTTCCGGTATTCATCCTCAAAGCATTCGAAAACGCCGACTTTTCTGAAAAACGCTTCAAAAACCAGCAGCGCGATCGCAATGCAGATTGCGGAATCGGCAATGTTGAAAACCGGAAAATCGATGAACTTCGTGCAGATCATATCGCGCACATAGCCGAATGCAATGCGGTCGTACAGATTGCCGAGCGATCCGCCGATCAGAAGTCCCGCGATCACACGGGAAAGCTTCGGCAGGTTTTTGCGGGTTCGGATCGTAAAGAACAAAAGCAGAAACACGAAGACCGCCGTCAGCGCAAGCAGCAGGCGCAGCGCCCACGGATTCCCGTTTCCGAGCCCCCAAAGCGCGGCGTCGTTCGCCGTGAAACTCAATACAATAAACTTTCCGTTCTGCGGGATCGCATTCCGCTCAACGACCGAACTCTGTGAAAGGAATGTGCGCAGCGCGGACAGATCGTACAGTGAACCGGAATAGCCGAGCGTTCCGACCACGTGCGACGATACGATCCAATACTTTGAAAACTGGTCCAATGCCAATACGGCAAGGGCAACCCAAAAAATCAGCATTTATTCCTCCGCCTTACTTGCGAGCTCTTTCGGATAAAGATTCGCGTAATTCTCCTGTGCCTGAAAAACGCGGTTGACATAGTTTCGCGTTTCCTCATACGGAATATACGCGATTCGTCCCCTGCTGTCAAGTCCGTACTCGGAAAGCCACTGTGCCGCCTTGTTCGGACCGGCATTGTACGCCGCCAGCGCAACGGCGGGATTCTGATCAAAACGGTTGAGCTGCTGACGGAGATAGTAGCAGCCGTAACGGATCGAGGTTTCCGGTTCAAACAGCTTGTCGACGTCGAACGGTTCCCCGAGCGCATCGGCGATCTCCTCGCCGGTTTTCGGCATGATCTGCATCAGCCCCCGTGCGCCGACCCGGCTCACCGCGTCCTCGCGGAAGCGGCTTTCGGTAAAGATCACGCCGCACACAAAGGTCGGCTCAAGATCATATTCCCTGCTGTACGAAAGGATCAGTTCCTTATATTTCAGCTGAAACCGCGAACGCATGATGCTCGGAAGAATCCAGAAAACGATCAGCGACGTCAGAATCAGGCAAAGCATGATCATGGAGAGCACGATCAAAGTCGTTTTTTGTTTCTTGCTCATGCGGGAATTGTCTTCGTTGTTTTCGGTCATTCCAGTTCCTCCCGTATCTGTTCGATCAGAGCGTCCGCCTCCCGGATAAACGCTTCGATCGTCCCTTCGTTTCGTATCGTATAGGTCGCAAGCTCCGCACGCTTTTCATCGGAGATCTGCGCACGGATGCGCGCGCGCACCTGTTCCTCGTCTGATCCGTCCCGCTGCATCGTGCGCGCTATGCGGATCTCCTCGCCGCAAAGCACCGCAATCGTACAGGCGCAGAACGCATCGACGCCGCTCTCGAACAGCAGCGGCACGTCCCAGACCGCAAGCGCGGATGCGCACGCTTCGGTTCGTGCAAGCATTTCGCGGATCACAAACGGATGCACGATCCCGTTCAAGGCGTCCAACGCCGACTTGTCCGCAAAAACCTTCGCGGCGATATACGCGCGATCCGGCATCCCGTCCGGTTTCAGCGCTTCGGCGCCGAACAGATCGACAACCTCGGAAAAGCAGCCGGATTCCGGCGTAAGTGCAAAACGGGCGATCTCGTCCGCATCGAAAACAGGGATGTGATGTTCGGAAAAACATTGCGCAAGCGTGCTTTTCCCGGAGCCGATGCCGCCCGTAATGCCGATAATGCGCGTCATTTTGTCTCGTACCAGCTTTCTCCGCATTTTGCCTCCGCAACAAGTCGGACAGAGAGATCGGCAACGCCCTCCATTGCGTTCTGCATCAGATGCATCACGGCGTCCGCCTCCTCACGCGGCGTGTCGACGATCAGTTCGTCGTGAATCTGCAGCACAAGACGTGCCCGAAATCCGCCTTCCCGGAGTGCGCGGTCGACGTGGACCATTGCAATCTTGATGATGTCCGCCGCCGTTCCCTGGATCGGCATGTTCATGGCGACGCGTTCGCCGAACTGCCGGACGTTGTAGTTGCTCGCGGACAGTTCCGGCAGCGGACGCTTGCGCTCGAACAGCGTTTCCGCATATCCGCGCTCCTTTGCGCGCGCGACGCTTTCTTTCAGATACGCCTGCACCTTCGGATACCGTTCAAAGTACCGGCGGATATAGCCCGCGGCGGTTTGTACGGAAACGCCGAGATTTCGCGCAAGTCCGAAGTCGGAAATGCCGTACACGATGCCGAAGTTGACGGCTTTCGCCGCGCTGCGCTGCTCGCCGGTCACTTCCGAAAGCGGAATGTGAAACACCTCTGCGGCGGTGCGCGCATGGATGTCCTCTCCGCTGTTGAACGCCGCAATAAAGCCCTCGTCGCCGCTGATGTGCGCAAGCAGCCGCAGTTCGATCTGCGAATAGTCCGCGCCGATCAGCACATTGCCCCTGCTCGGAATGAACGCCTTGCGGATCTCGCGTCCCTCCGGCGTGCGCACCGGAATGTTCTGAAGGTTCGGCTCCGTGCTGGAAATCCGTCCGGTTGCGGTCACGCATTGCATAAAGCGCGAATGGATCCTGCCCTCTTTGTCTCGCTGTTTCAAAAGTCCTTCGACAAACGTGCTGTCAAGTTTCATCAAAAACCGGTATTGCAGAACGTCGTTCACGATCGGATGCAGCGGCGCGATCGCTTCGAGCGTATCGGCGTCGGTGGAAAAACCGGTTTTGGTCTTCTTGCCCGAAGGCAGTCCGAGCTTTTCAAACAGAATCCTGCCGAGCTGCTTTGTGGACAGGATATTGAACCGTTCCCCCGCCGCATCGTAAATACGCGATTCAAGCTCGCCTGCTGCATTTGAAAAACGCGCGTGCAGCTCCGAGAGAACGTTCTCGTCGGTCATAAAGCCGATCTCCTCCATGCCGTAAAGAACGCGCAGAAGCGGAAGCTCCACGTCCTGCTCGAGCTTTTTGAGTCCGTTCTCTTCGATCGCCTTCGACATTTTCGGATAAAGCGCGAACAGATAAGCGGGGCTCGGCTTTTCGATCTTCAGCCACGCGCGGCAAAGTGCTTCGTAGTTTTCCACAGGACGGTTGCTCTGCAAAAGATAATCCGAGAGCATCGCATCGAACCGAAGCTCCGGCAGCGAGCCGGTCGAAAAGCCGCAGCGGTGGAAAACGGTTTTGGCGTCAAACGCCAGAACGGGCTTCCGATGCTTTGTAATGAACTCGGCAAGCATGCGGTATGCATCATCTTCATCCATGCATGCGTCGAGCAGCGTTTCGCCCGCAGACAGGACATATGCGCGATCCGCACTTCCGGCAAATGCAAGCGAAGGAAACGCCGTGATCGCAATCGCTTCGCACGATACAAGCGCATTGAGCGCATCCTTCAGCCCGGATTCATCCGAAACGGGCACGATCTCTGCCTCGCGAACGGAATCGTCCTGCGCAGGCGCGTCTCCGCCCGGCAGTTTATCCGCGATGCTGTTCAGTTCAAGTTCGTAGAGACGCGCTTTTGCATGCCCGGTCGTTTCAAACGAAAATGCGCAGTCGTCGAGCGTCTCTTTGACCGGCGCATCCGTTGCGATCGTGCCGAGCCAGTAGGAAAAACGCGCGTTCTCCGCTTCCGCCGTCAGCCGCTCGCCGAGCTTTCCCTTTACCTCGGACGCATGCGAAAGCACGTTTTCGAGGTCGCCGTACTCTTCCAGCAACTTCAGCGCGGTTTTTTCGCCGACACCCGCAACGCCCGGAATATGGTCCGAGCTGTCGCCCATCAGCGCCTTGAGATCGCGCATGCGATCCGGCGTAAGTCCGTACCTTTCCCGCAGAGCGGCTGCATCGACGATCGAATTGTCTTTGGTGTAGTAAATGCGGGTGTGATCGGTGATCAGCTGAAACGCATCCCGGTCGCCGGTCGCGATCAGCGTGTCCATGCCGTCCGCCTCCGCGCGGCGCGCAAAAGTGCCGAGGATGTCGTCGCCCTCATAGCGCGGACACTCGACGACCGCGACGCCCATGCTCCTCAAAATCTCCCGAACGACCGGCATCTGTTTTTTCAGATCCTCGTCCGGAGCTTTCCGTCCGAGCTTGTAGTCCGAATAGCGTTCGTGCCGGAACGTGGGCTGATGAACGTCAAACGCAACCAGAACGTGCGTCGGCTGCTGTTTCAGAAGATCGAGGAACTTCGTAAAAAAACCCTTCAGCGCGCCGGTCGGAAAGCCGTCGCGCGTGGTGAGATTTGCTTTATAAAATGCATGGTATGCCTGAAACAGCAAGCTGTTTCCGTCGATTGCAAGCAAAAGTCGGTCCATAAATCCTCTTTCCCGAAACGGCACGCCCGAAATCGGGTGCGCCGTTCTTTTCGATATGCCGTTTGCCGAATCCCGTTACGCGCGAACGACGTCGTACACCATCGGGCTGTACGCCGGCTTTGTGTCGGCGTACGTGAATGCGCTGTGAAACGTTTCGAGCGCAGCATTCAGCTTGCTTTCGTCGTTCACGTACATCACGCAGAGCGGTTCGTCGGCACGAATGAAGTCCCCGAGACGTTTTCTCATCACCAGACCGACAGCCGGATCAATGCTGTCCTCCTTGGTTGCTCTGCCGGCACCGAGGATTTGCGCCGCCGTGCCGATCCTCTCCGCATTCATCGAAGAGATGTATCCGGCACGCTTCGGATAGACGTTCAAAACGGTCTTGACTTTGCAGAGATCGTCGATGCGATCGAGAGAAATATACGCTGCGTCGCCGCCTTCCGCCGCGACCATCTGCCGCAGCTTCTCGAGCCCGGCGCCGCTGTGCAGCGCAGATTCCAGCTTTTCGCGCGCTTCCGCTTCGGTTTCGGCGAGCTTGGAGAGGCGCATCATATGGACGCCGAGCAGCATGCAGACTTCATAGAGCGGATCGCCCGCGGGGATCTTGCCGGACAGCAGTTCCACCGCCTCGCGGACCTCCAGCGCGTTGCCGACGGCGAGCCCGAGCGGCTGGTTCATATCGGTGATGACCGCCACGCACTCGCGTCCGACAAGCTTGCCGATGGAAACCATCAGATGTGCAAGCTTCTCCGCCTCGTCTACCGTCTGCATGAACGCGCCGGTCCCCGTCTTGACGTCAAGAACGATTGCGTCCGTGCCCGCCGCAAGTTTTTTGGACATGATGCTCGATGCAATCAGCGGGATGCTGCGCACGGTTGCGGTCACGTCGCGAAGCGCGTACATTTTCTTGTCCGCGGGGACAAGGTTTCCCGTCTGCCCGATGACCGCCACGCCGATTTCGTTGACGATCTCCTTGAACCGCGCCATCGGCTGTTCGACACAGAAACCGGGAATCGATTCAAGCTTATCCAGCGTGCCGCCCGTATGCCCGAGCCCTCTGCCGCTCATTTTGGCGACCGTTCCGCCGCATGCCGCGACAAGCGGCGCAATAACGAGCGTCGTGGTGTCGCCCACACCGCCGGTGGAATGCTTGTCGACTTTCACGCCGCGCAGGTCGCTCAGATCGACAACTTCGCCCGAATGCATCATTGCCATCGTCAGATCGGCGGTTTCGCGATCGGTCATGCCGTTGAATACGACCGCCATCTGAAGCGCCGCCATCTGATAATCGGGGACCGTTCCGTTTGTGAATCCGGTTATGATGTAGCGAATCTCATCGCCGGTCAACGCTTCGCCGCTTACCTTTTTCTCGATCAGATCGACCAGTCGCATACAAAAGCCCTCCTGAATTTCTGATGTATCAGTATATCACAGAACCGACGGATTGACAACGTTCTTTCCGATCAGCGGAAGCACCGTCTGCTCAAATAATGCCCTGGCGGACGCTTCATCCGGTTCCTCATCGATCGCACAAAACGCGATGCCGTTCGGATTCGAATATTGCTTCAGCAGCGCTTCTTCCGCGCCGGAGAGCTTCCCTCCGATCAGAACGCAGTCCGCTTCGGAAAGCGCGGCGGGCAGACCGACCCGTTCAAAGATACGCTCCGGTCCGCTTTGCAGCGAACCGCCGATCGACGCAAGCGCAAAACCCAGTCCGCCGCCCGCGCCGCTTCCGGGCTCCTTCGGATTGCCGCCGAGCAGCGATGCAACACGCGCGTCCGCAAAGGAAACGACGTCGTCGTACAAAAGCGTCAGTTCTGTCTGCGCGATGCGGGGATCGAGGTTCTCCCGGTCGGCGCGAACGATCCGTTCATGCGTTTCCGGGCACGGATCGACGGGCTCCCCGTTTGCGTCGAAAAACCGCATGCCGAGCGCGGCAAGCGCACCGAGCCCCATGTCGGAAAAGTTCCTTCCTCCGATACCTGCCCAGATCTTCCGGTAGCCGAGGTCCAGCGTCTTTTTGATCAGCTGTCCGACCGAGAACGACGATTCGAGCTCCGCAGCTTCGATCGCGGCAATCCGTCCCGGAAGAACCCCGATCGTTTCGCCGATGCTTTCCCCGTTCCGATCGGCAACGGCGACGGTTTCATGCCGCCCGCCCGTTCCTGCGATCAGCGCGCGAACCGTCCCGACGCCCCCGTCTGCGACCCGGATCCTGCGTACGCAAAATCCGTGCGCGACCGCAGCCGTGCCGAGCACGCGCGTCAGACGTTCGCTGTTTTCGTTGGACGCTGCAATCAAAAGCTTCCGACCGTCCGTCACTTTCATCGGAACGACCGGTTCCGTCGGCATAAAGGCGGCGCTTTCCGTCGGCACGATCTTTCCTTCCGTATTGATTTCGGCAAGGATCGGATACGGCCCGAAACTTTCCAGATAGTTTGCCTGCACCAGCGGATGATCGAGGCACAGCCGCGTCATCAGCGCATCGAGCGCATGGAACCGCGCGCCGGCAGCGCGGGACTGCTTGATCCCGACATAGCAGACGATGCAGGTATAAACGGGGCTCTGCGAAACCGGATCGCAGGATTCGCACGCCTCATAGAGTCCCGTTCCGCGCGGATCGGCGGAATAAACCGCGGAAAGCGCGATCTTCCAGCAAGCCCTCTTTGTCTGCTCGGAAAAGTCCGCGACCGGAAACCGCATGCCGATCGGAAAATAATGCCAAATCATTCTTCTTCCTCCGTTTCAAGCGCGGAAAGCGTTCTTTCCGCATCCTCCAGGCGATCGTAAAGATCCCCCTCCTCTGCTTCGAGTGCAGAGATCGTTTCGTACATCTGCTGCATCCGGCGGTAATCGTTCCCCGTCTGCGCTTCGATCAGCGCCTGCTCCGCTTCTTTTTTTGCCGCCTCGTTCTGTTCGATCAGCCGCTCGATTGTGTGCAGCTCCTGCCTCGCTTTTGCGCGCTGCTGCTTGATCTCCTTCCGGCGGAGGAACAGATTGTCCGCGTCCGCCTTTTCCTGCTTTTTCGGCTTTTCCGCCTTTCGCTCCCGGATGAGCGCAAACAGGTCCTCTTCCTCGTCTCTCTGCTCTCTGAGCCCGGCTTCCGTCATGAGGATCACGCGATCCGCAAGCCGCCGGACCATATACCGGTCGTGCGTGACGATCAGGATCGTTCCCTCGAATTTTTCCAGCGCGCTTTCCAGCATCTCGGCGGACGCGATGTCCAGGTGGTTGGTCGGCTCGTCCAGAAGGAGAACGTTCGCGCCGGAAAGGACCAGTTTCAAAAGCCGGATCCTTGCCTTTTCGCCGCCGGAAAGGGTGCCGATGCGCTTGTCGATATCGTCGTTCCGGAACAGGAACATACCGAGCGCCCCGCGCAGAGAGGACCGGTCCATCAGCGGGAACGCATCGGACAATTCGCCGATCACGGTGTTCCCGTCGTTCAGATCATAATTGTGCTGCGCATAGTATCCGATCCGCACGCCCGCGCCGATCTTATAGGTTCCCTCGGTCTGGCGCACGCTTCCTGTCAGGATCTTCAAAAGTGTGGTCTTGCCGCAGCCGTTTTCGCCGATCAGGCAAACGCATTGTCCGGCTTTGATCAAGGCGTTCAGTCCGGAGAAAATGCGGTGCTCCCCGAAGCGCATGCCGAGCTCATGCAAAACGATCACTTCGTTTCCGGTCGGCGCCGGCGTCGGGAACCGGAACGAAATGGATTTCTCGTCACGTTCCGGCTCGACCATATCTTCCTTGATGCGGTCGATCTGCTTCTGTTTGGATGCGATCGTCACATAATTGCGTTCCTGGTTCCAGCGTTTCTGCTGCTCGATGATGCCTTCGATGCGGCGAATTTCCTTCTGCTTGCGCAGATAGATCTTCTTTTCAAGCTCGCGCGCATCCATTTTCAGTTCCATATAACGCGTATAGTTTCCCGCCGTGCCGCGGATCCTGCCGTTCTGAAGCTCCAGCATGCGCGTGACCGTATCGTCGAGGAATGCACGGTCGTGCGAAACGACAAGCACGGCGCCTCTGAACTGGCAGAGAAAGTCCGTCAGCCATTGAATCGCCGTGACGTCGAGATTGTTCGTCGGCTCGTCCAGAAGCAGCAGATCGGCGTGCGAAAGAATGGCGCGGGCAAGCATTGCCTTGCTGATCTGTCCGCCCGAAAAAGACGTGACCGGTCTTAAAAGATCGTCCTCGGAGAAGCCGAGCCCCAAAAGCGCGGAACGCGTCATGGCGCGGAACGTCGCGCCCCCTTCTCTGGAAAGCGTTTCGACGACGACCGCCTGCCTTGCGATCAGCCGGTCGCGGTTTGCGTCCGCCTGTCCGAGCTTTTCCGCAATGCGGATTTCCTCCGCTTCGAGGTCCAGCAGCGGACGATATGCCTCCAGTGTGAATGAATACAGGTCCGTCTTCTCGTCAAGCGTCGGAATCTGCTCGACGTAGGAAAGCTTTGCGCCCTGCCGAAGCCCGAACGTACCGCCGTCGTACGGTTCCTTACCCATCAGGATCCGCATAAGCGTCGTTTTCCCGCTTCCGTTCACGCCGATCAGACCGACGCGCTCGCCCGGACGAATCTCGAAGGAAACGTCCGAAAACAGCGTTCGGTCTGCAAATGTCTTTTTCAGATTTTCTACATACAGCAATGACATAATTCTGATTATAGTATAGCACATATTTTACCGTTTGGAAAAATATTTATATAAATTTCAAGATTTTATTACATACGGTATGCTATAATAGATGCGTGAAAGGAGTCGAATCATGGAAAAACAGGTAAAAATGCTTCCCGGAAAGAAGCGCAGGTCCATGCCCGTTGCATTGCGCATCGTGATCGCATTGTCTCTTGCCGCCGTTTTGTGCAGCGCGGGTCTGTTTTTCATTCTTCGTGACCGGGACATTTCTCCTTTTCCCGACGCCAATACGGAATCGGAATATCTGACGACAAGGGAGGACGCCGTTGCCCTGCTGGGCAGCACGCCGAGTCCCTCCCCCGCGCCGTTTGTTCCGTCCGCCGCTCCGACGGTCACACCCACCGATAACCGCATCGCCATTTCGCATTATTCCGCGCTTCAGCTCAATGACAACAATCTTTCCGTCGCAACGCTGCAGCAGAAACTGATGGACCTCGGTTATATGGAGGGCGACGAACCCGGAACGCTGTTCAACGAATCTACGAGAAACGCCGTTATGCTGTTCCAGCGTGCAACCGATATGGAGCTGAACGGCGTCGCTTCTGCCGCGGTCCAGGAAATGCTGTATTCGTCCGACGCGCAGGAATATCGCATCAAGCTGAACGACAACGGACCGGACGTCAGAAGCGTTCAGCGGCAGCTTGCCGAACTCGGGTATTATTCCGATCGCATAACCGGGTATTACGGACCCAAAACCGAAGACGCCGTGATGCATTTCCAGGCGAAAAACGGAATTGAGGTTGACGGTCAGATTACACGTGACGACTGGGATCTTCTCTATTCCGACGACGCGGTGCCGATGGCAACGCCGACGCCTACGCCGAGCCCCACGCCGAAACCGACGCCGAAACCCACACCGAAACCGACCGCAAAAGCAACGCCGAAGGCAACCGCAAAGGCAACGCCGAAACCGACCGCGAAGGCAACGCCCAAGCCGACGGCAAAGCCGACAGCGGCGCCGACGTCCGGCGGATCGACCGCAACGCCGAAGCCCGCGGATACGCCGAAGCCGACTGCGGCGCCGACCGACACGCCGAAACCGACCGCTGCGCCTACCAACACTCCGAAGCCGGAATCCGGTTCTTACGGACACAATCCCGACGGGCTTGTTGCGTGCGCACGCGATCAGCTCGGCGACCCGTACATTTTAGGCGACGAAGGTCCGAACTCGTTTGACTGTTCCGGCCTCGTTCATTACTGTCTGAACAAATGCGGCGTTAAGATCGGACGCTGGAACGCGTATTCCTACTCCAACCACAACAAATGGACCCGGATCGATTCCGTCGACGACCTCAAAAAAGGCGATCTGCTGTTCTTCAAGAGCGATACGAGCGCTAAGGTCAATCACGCCGCAATCTATATCGGCAATAAAAAGTTCATTCATGCAAGCGCAAGCAAAGGGCAAGTCGTGCAGAGCTCCTTCTCCGCCTACTGGTACCGCAATTTTGTCTGCGGAAGACGGGTATTCTGATAATGGCGTGCCGAATCTGTCCGCGAAACTGCAACATCGACCGTTCAGCCGCAGCAGGGTACTGCGGCTGTTCTTCCGTTGTGCGCGTTGCGCGCGCCGCGCTGCATTTTGATGAAGAACCGTGTATCAGCGGCACGCACGGCAGCGGAACGATCTTCTTTTCCGGATGCAATCTGAAATGCATTTTCTGTCAGAATTACGTTCTGACCGGCGGCGCGCTCGGCGAGGTTTTTTCGATCCCGCGTCTTGCGGAAACGATGCTGAAGCTGCAGGCGCTCGGCGCGCACAACATCAATCTCGTCACGCCGACGCCGCACAGGGACGCAATCGTCGAAGCGCTGAAAACGGCAAAGCGGGACGGGCTGACAATCCCGGTCGTCTATAACACCGGTTCCTATGAGACGGTCGAAACGATCCTCGCGTTTGAAGGGCTCGTCGATATCTATCTGCCCGATCTGAAATACTTTGATTCGCGCCTTTCTCAACGGTTTTCGCATGCGCCCGATTATTTCGACGTCGCCGTTAAGGCAATCGAAGAGATGTTCCGGCAGGTCGGCCCGATGGTCACGGACAAAACCGGCATTGCGGTGAAGGGCGTTCGCATCCGGCATCTCGTACTGCCCGGCTGTGTGTTCGACACGCGTTCCGTTCTCGATGCAATCAAAGAACGGTTCGGAACGGACTGTCCCGTTTCGCTGATGTCGCAGTTTACGCCCATTCCCGAATGTACGGTAAAGCCGCTCGACCGTCCGCTGACGCAGCGTGAATACGACGGCGCGCTTGATTACTGCCTCTCGCTCGGATTCACAAACGTCTATACGCAGGACCTTACGAGCGTAGGACGCGCCTTTACCCCGCCTTTTTCGGATCACGTGGAGCTGTAAAACACAAAACGCGCTGCATTGCAGCGCGTTTTGTTCAATATGGTTATGCAAATAAAGATTCCAGATATTCGGCGACGCCGTCGTCGTCGCAGGAGCCGATGACCAGATCGGCTTTATCTTTTACAAGCGCGTTGCCGTTCGCCACGCAGACGCCGGTGCCCGCCCATTCGATCATGTCAAGGTCAAGCGTATTGTCGCCGATCGCGGTGACCTCTTCGCGCGGAACGCCGAGCATTGCGGCAACTTTTTTGAGCGCGGAACCTTTTGTAGAGGAAACCGAACCGATCTCGATGAATCCGGGTTTTGAACACAGCACGGAAAGATGCCGCGGCAAAAGCGCGCGGATCTCCTGAAAGAGCTTGGCTTCCCGTGCGGGATCGACCGCAAACAGCACCTTCGGAATATTGTCGAGCGGACGGTATAAAAGGTTCGGATCGACAAGGAACGGAATGTTCAGAACGCCGGTATACCGCTCCGTAAACGCGTTCGCTTTGCGAAAGATGACCGTATCTTCCTCATAGATCTGCGCATGAATCCCGAACGCGTCGGCGATTGCAAACGCCGTGATCACGTCCTCCGGCCGCAGATAGTTGACGAACAGATGTTCGCCGGTCCTTCCGTCGGATACGACCGCGCCGCCGTAGTGGATCAGCGGTCCGTACACGGACAGCGATTCGCGGATTTTCTTTGAGCCGAGGAATCCTCTGCCCGTCGCGAGAACCACGGTTACGCCGTTTTGCTCCGCAAGACGGATCGCATGCTTCAATCGTTCGCTCGGAAGTTTTCCGGTCGATACCAGGGTGTCGTCAATGTCAAGCGCGAGGAGTTTCATTCCTCGATTCTCCCCATCTTCATCAGCGTGCGGAACGCTTCATGCACCTCGCCCGCCATATACAGAGACCCGACCGCAAGCGACGGATCGTCCCCGCGCGCCGCGGTTTCGATGGCGTCCGCCACACAGGAGAACGGCGTGGCAACGGCGCCGCAGGAACGGATCAGCTCCGCAAGCTCTTCGCTCGGCATGGCGCGGTCATTGTTCGGCGTCACCGTATAGAACTCCCTGGCGATCGGCATCAGCAATCCAACGGACTGCGAAACGTCCTTGTCGCGCATCATCCCCATGATGATCTTTGCCTTTTGGTTCGGAAACAGCCGCTGATACGTGTCGACCGTGCCGCGTACGCCGTGCGGATTGTGCCCGCCGTCCACAAAAAACGGCGGATCTTCACGCAGAAGTTCAAACCGCGCGGGCCAGACCGTTTCTTTCAAGCCGGTCCGCAGCGCTTCGTCGGAAATCTCAACGCCCTTTTCGCGCAGCAGTTCGACTGCGTCGATGACCGTTGCAGCGTTGTTCATCTGATATTTTCCGAGCAGCCCGAGCCGAAGGTCCTTATAATCACGATAGTCGAACGACTGTCCGTGGAGATCGTAGCTTCCTTCTTTGAGCGACGAACGGTCGACCGTATGGAGCTGCGCATGATGCTTTTTGCATGCCGCTTTGATTACGGGAAGCGCGTCCTTATGCTGACCGTAGAACAAAACCGTACCGCCATCCTTGATGATTCCGGCTTTCGCGGACGCGATCTCTTCGATGGTGTTGCCGAGAATGTGCATATGGTCGTAGTCAATCGCCGTGATGATCGCCAGAAGCGGCGTGTCGATGACATTGGTCGCATCGAGCTCGCCGCCGAGACCGACCTCCAGCACAACATAATCACATTCCTGACGCGCATAGTACAGGAACGCCGCCGCCGCGATCACTTCAAACTCGGTGGCGGGGTTCTCCATCGAATCGACGACCGGCGCGATCTCCGTGACCAGCGCGGCGAGATCGTCGTCGGAAATCGGCGTGTTGTTCAGCTGAATACGCTCATTGAACCGATCGACATACGGCGAAACAAACAAGCCGGTCTTGTATCCCTGCGCGCAGAGAATCCTCGACAGCATCGCGCAGGTGGAGCCCTTTCCGTTCGTGCCGGCGACATGAATATACTTCAGTTTCTTCTGCGGATCGCCCAGCAGACGGCAAAGCTCGATCGTGCGGGTAAGCCCCAGCTTCGAACCTCTCCAGTACATGCCGTGAATATATGCGATCGCTTCTTCGTAAGTCATGATCCTTTTCCTCCTTGAATGCCCTTCAGAACGACCGGATACAGAATACGGATCACCGTGATCTGTACCACCGTCATAACGGCAACCAGCCACAAGCGCCGGATCAACAGGTATGCCCAGAACGGCATTCCGCCCGTGTATCCGAGAATCTGGAACCACAGCGTGGTCAGAAACAGCGCAACGGCAATATTGACCGGCACAATCGAAAGCGTTGTGGCAAGCGTCAGGTTTTCTTTTTTGAAAACATAGCGGAACAGAAGTCCCGGAAGCACCCCGGTCAGCACGGCGGAAAGCGAGAACATGGGATTCCACGCATTTCCGGAGTTTGAGATGAACGTTCCGATCACATCGGAAACGAATGCGCAAAGCCCGCCCCATACGGGACCGAGCGCAAAGGAACAGAGATAAATCGGGACCTCGCGGAAAGTGATGCGGCTGGAATCCGGCAGATAGAACGTAAACGGATAGATCGATAACAAAGCCGCAAGCGCTGTAAACATCGCCGCAAACGTCAGCTGTCGTGTCGTGATCCGACGCATTTCCTCCACCTCACTTTCTCAAACCAAATCATTATACAACACTCTTTTCCAAAACGCAAGAAAGCTCTCAAAATAGAGAGCTCCTTTTTTTATTGTTGAAAGGGGTTATTGTTCGTTGTTGCGGCGACGTTTCAGGATCAGGACGATCAGAAGCGAAATGAGCCCGATCAGCGCGACACCGCCGATCGCCATGCCGGTAAAAAACAGCATGTTCGGATTCTCTTCCTTTTCCTCGATCGGCGTTTCCTTCACAGGTTCGACCGGCTGAACAGGCGTCTCCGATGCGGGGATCTCCGGGGTTTCGGAAGGTGTTTTTGCGGTGTCGACCGGCGTCGTCTCCGGAGCGGGAGAAGCCGTCTCCGTCGCGGGAGCGGTCGTGACTGTCGGCGACACCGTGGGCTTGACGGTCGGCTTTGCGGTCGCGGTCGTCTTGGGCGTTGCTTTGGCCGTGGCGGTTGCTTTTGATGTCGCCTTCGCGGTCGCAGTCGGGTTTGCCGTCGCCTTCGCGGTCGCAGTCGGTTTGACCGTTTCCGTCGGCTTTACGGTCGGCGTCGGCATATCGGGAAGCAGCGGGAAGAAGGTTTCCCCTGCCGCTCCGTCTGCAGGCACGGTTTGCCCTTCGGTATAGATGCCGCCTGCGGAAACGGGATCGATCCGATATACGACGGCATTGTATTGTGCATCGATACCGGTATATTCGATTCCGTTGAAGACAAAGTCCGTCGCGCCTTCCTTCTCGATCCGGAATTCCGCCTGGAACCAGAAGCCGCCTTCTTCGATGCCGTAACCGTCGAAAAAGCCGAATTTCAGGCAGCCGGGTTCATTGTTGTATTCAAACTTGCTTGCCCTGCCCTTCATCCAGGATGTGAAGTTCGCACTTTCATCGATCTGGCTGACGGATCCGAGCGTTACGAACGATGCATCGTATTTCATGTATCCCTGCAGCGATCCCAGTTTTTTCCTTTCCGGCAGGTTCGGATACAGATAGAAATGAACCTTAACAAGATCGCCGACGGCGCCGGAAATCTTTTCGGACGAGATCAAAAGCTCGCCGCTTTCCGCCGCATCGGTCGACAGGACCGGAAGCAGGAGCAATGCCGATATGATAATCAAAGCAATGATGCGTTTCATATGTATCCCTCTTTAAAACGGTTGCCGCTTATCTGATCTTTTATGTAATTATAGTATAAAAGCACCTGTTCGTCAAATCCTTATTGACAAAACACAGGAATTTCCATATGATAGATAAGAAATACCATGTGCCGCGTGCGCGTGATCGATACCGACAACGCACGCTGTTTTGGGGAGGTAACCAATGCAGATTTACAATACAATGACACGCCGCAAGGAGCCCCTGATCCCGATGAAAGAGGGCGAAATCTCCATGTACGTGTGCGGTCCGACCGTCTACGATTTCTTTCACATCGGCAACGCGCGGCCGTTCGTCGTGTTCGATACGATGCGCCGCTACCTTGAATACCGCGGATATAAGGTCAAGTACGTCCAGAACTTCACCGATATCGACGACAAGATGATCAACCGCGCAAACCGCGAGGGCACGACCGTCAAGGAGCTCGGCGACCGCTTTATCAAGGAATACTATCAGGACGCCGACGCGCTCGGCATCGAACGCGCAACGGTCAATCCGCGTGCCACAGAACACATCGGCGACATCATCAAACTCGTCAAAAAGCTGATCGAGAAAGGGCACGCGTACGCGACGGAAAACGGCGACGTGTACTTTTCGGTTCGCAGCTTTCCCGGCTACGGCAAGCTGAAGGGACAGGACATCGACGATATGGAAAACGGTGCGCGCATCTCCCCCACCGAACAGAAGCGCGATCCTCTGGACTTTGCGCTCTGGAAGGGCGAAAAGCCCGGTGAGCCGAGCTGGCCTTCCCCGTGGGGCAAAGGCCGTCCCGGCTGGCACGTCGAGTGCTCCGCCATGAGCATGAAGTACCTCGGCGAGACCTTCGATATTCACGGCGGCGGAATGGACCTTATTTTCCCGCACCATGAGAACGAGATCGCGCAGAGCGAGGGCGCGACGGGAAAGCCGTTCGTCCACTACTGGATGCACAACGGCTATATCAACATCAATAATCAAAAGATGAGCAAGTCCCTCGGCAACTTCTTTACCGTGCGCGACATTGCAAAGGAATATGACCTTGAAGCGGTCCGTATGTTCCTGCTGACCGCAAACTACCGCAACCCGGTCAATTTCTCGCGCGAGCTGATGGAACAGACCGTTGCGAGTCTGAACCGTCTCTATACGGCGCGCGACCGGTTGTTTGACACGGCGATCGACGAAACCGCCGACGATTCCGAAGTCACCGCAAAGCTCGATGAATTCCGCAACCGGTTCAACGACGCGATGGACGACGACCTCAACACCGCA
>JAEEGF010881598.1_pt1 | contig 23174 bp, 20 predicted proteins | sample 9134171 | NCBI WGS metagenome assembly JAEEGF01 (sample SAMN16246542, study PRJNA631951) | gut metagenome | biome: gut microbiome; feature: rumen; material: AP-attached | host: Bos | place: Iran: Karaj | collected 2018-10
GCAGACCCCCGGGAAGTTTTTCATCAGTTGCCTGATTGGCTGGAAAAATGTAAATTTGTACGTTCTTTAAATTGCAGAGTCCGATCTGGACACACTAATTGGAACGCTACCATTAATCAAACTTTTGGCAATTGGCCTCCTGGGACTGCTAGTGTTTTCCTGCGGAGGAAAAAACACGGAACAGCAACCAGAATCAACTGCGACAAACGATTCCGCTGCCGTCGCCGAGACTGAGTCTTTTCCGCAAGAAGATGTCGATTTCGAGACGTTTATTGAACTTTTTGACCGGCTGGTTGGGGACTTGGCAGAACTACACATTCGGGAAGCTGCAGACACCCTCCAATTGAAGGCGCTTATGGAGAAGTATGAGGTCATGAGCAATCTTGATGTTCAGGGTGACGTCAAAGAACTGTCGCATTCGCAGCGAGTACATTATCTTCGTTCCATACTCGATTGTTTCAAGGAGTTCGAACGGATAGGGGATGAAATGAAAGGGGTCGGAATCGAAGGCGGCGAGAAACTCGTGAGCAAGGATCTTCTGGAAGCTAAGGAACTATTTGAGAAAGAGTACGAACGCGAGACCCACTAGAAATATTATTTACCTATGAGTGACCGGTATCGACATGTTAAGAACGCTGACGTGTTTTATCTCGCTTCCTATTCTGATTCTGAATCGGACTTGTCGTACTTGTCAGATAGAGATACAGTGATAAACATCATTGAAGATCTTTTGCCAAAAGGAGCAAAAAAACACGAGGGTTTTGCTATTATCGAAAATATAGGGTTGTCATACACGATCCATTATAACGTTGACTACATCCCTGCCCGTAATGGATATAGGGTGGCCATTTGGTATGATATTGATGGGGTTCTGGGACTATTATTCTCCACTCACTGTGAAAAGGTTTGCGAGAATATTGTTATGGGTATCTATGATTATGCACGTAAAAATCACCTCCAAATACAATAATTATTACCGCATAGCAGTGTTGTTTATTATTGAGTCATGAAACGGTTTCTTATCATTACAGTAGTATCGAATGTACTTCTTTCCCTTTTCTCTGCAAATGCGCAGAGTATCAACGGTCATGAGTATGTGGATCTGGGTTTAAGTGTCTTGTGGGCGACTTGCAATATTGGTGCAGATAAGCCTAGTGATCCTGGGGTAAGTTATTATTGGGGGGATACCAAGCCGGCTCGTCGTACATTCAAATTTAGCGAAATCAAGTATTTTATTGATGATGAGGGAAAACACTTTTCCAAATATGTCACAAAGTCCGAGAATGGTACAGTGGATAATTTGACTACATTAGAGTTATCAGATGACGCCGCTAGAAAGAAATGGGGAGGTTCTTGGAGAATGCCGACAAAAGCGGAGTGTGAAGAGTTAATCACAAAATGTAAATGGAAGAAGTGGGAACTTGGATCCAAAAAAGGGTATTGGGTAACAGGTCCTAATGGGAATACCTTAACGCTTTTTCTTGGCGAATTATGGACGTCTTCCCTCTATCCGTCTGACCCAGCCTTTGTTTATGCTCTTCTCATTAGTAGCTACAGCCAATCTGTTGGCAGAGAACCCCGAAGAAAATACCACAGCATCCGCCCGGTATCAGATAAAAATGTTTCCGCCTCAGGAACAACTTCGACTCAGAACGCCAAAGGTCATGAGTATGTGGATCTTGGCCTGTCCGTAAAATGGGCGACGTGTAATTTGGGTGCTTCTCGTCCTGAAGAATTCGGTGATTATTATGCCTGGGGTGAGACGCATGTCAAGAATGAGTATAGCTGGAAAACATACAAATGGTGCGATGGGACACAAGACGGTATTACAAAATATAAAAGTGATGCTTCTCATGAAGATGTGATTATCTATCTTGAACCATCCGATGATGCTGCCCATGTGAGTTGGGGTGGCAAATGGCGTATTCCTACAAAAAAAGAGCAGGACGAATTGAGAAAAAAGTGTACTTGGATTTGGACAAAGTTAAATGGCGTGAACGGTTATAAAGTTGTGAGTAATATTAATGGGAATAGCATTTTTCTTCCTGCAGCCGGCTTCAGATTTGACAACGAAAAGAGAACCCAGGGTGAGTTTGGCGGCTATTGGTCTTCGTCCCGTAGTTCCACCTATTCGGATGATTCATATGATTTGGTTTTTGCTTCGGATTTTGTAGATTATGGTTTCCCGGCTCGTTGCGGTGGAGAATCGATACGGCCCGTAATAGAGTAGTGATTATTTAAATCTCAATTATTCATAATTAAATAATACCGGCAGCAACAGGCCCTCCTTTGATCCCATTTTTCGGCCGCGACACAAACCATTTATCCATCTCGTCTGTGTCGCTGCAGGCAAACCCCCGATTTCTGCCGAAAAGCTGCCGCGACACAAACGAAGCGGCGCCCACATCTGTGTCGCCGCCGCCCTGACGCCGCAGCGCGCAGTTGGTTGTGTTAGCGCAAAAGCATCTTGCAAAAATTGCTTTTTTGCGGGTGGCTTTTGGAAATTCATGATTAACTTTGCAAAGCGTATGAGGACTGAAGACGATATACTGACGCTGAAAGCGGTTGTGCTATACATCATTGAACATAGTTCGATGAAACATCGTGATGTGTACAGCATCGTCAAAACGGCTTTCTATGCGCAGCAGATTCAGTTTTCCCAATCAGGTATACCGCTCTTCAAAGACGAGATTTGTGCGCTTCCGTTCGGTCCGGTTCCTTCGGACATTTATGATATCTTGAAGATAGCACGCGGCGATCAGAGCTCAATTGAGTTTCATATACACGATGGTTTGCTGGATATTGCTTCAGCTGTTGGCTTTGATGCAGAAAGATTCTTTGCGAAAGAAAAGCCCGACATGGATTATCTTTCCGTTGCAGACGTTCATGCCCTTGACCAGGCCATCCAGCGAATCGATGCCATGCAATTCGAAGACATCGTAAATGATACGCACAGTGATGAATGGGCTCGCGTCTTTAATGGCAAAAGCCGAAAGAAGGTCATGAATAACCTTAACATTGCCAAAGAAGGTGGTGCCAGTCCGGAGATTCTTGAGTATTTGAAGGAGTATTATGAATTAGAGCATGCTTTGAGATGATGGAGTTGGAAGTATTCCCGGAGGAAATGCGGAGAAGAGTGCTGGAGATTGGACAAGTCCTCCGAATGGAAATGTTCCCTGAGGATAGCGTTCGTCCCAAGAAAGGCAAAATAAGCAAAGAAAAACGATTTGTCATCATTGGAAAACATGACAATACCGTTGTTGCCGCTCTATTGATCAACTCACAAATCAACGAAAAGCGTTTTATCGAAATCGGGCCGTATCAGCATTTGATTTCTTCAAAACAGTATGACTTCCTGGATCACGATAGCTTTGTGGATGGTTATCTAATCCGGGAGTTTAACACGGAGAGAGTATTGTCTTCCGCTGAGTATCTAGGCCGTCTGCATGAACACGACATACGCGAATGTATCGCACACGCTATCGCCTCTCCAAAGATTAAACCATATATGCTTAAACGTTACGGGCTGAAATAATCGATTTTCGGACTGTTAACGTTGACGATGAGTGCTGCAGTTTCACTTCCTTTAATCCCATTTCCCGGCGGCGACACACACCATTCATCCATCTCGTCTGTGTCGCTGCAGGCAAACCTCCGATTTCTGCCGAAAAGCTGCCGCGACACAAACGAAGCGGCGCCCACATCTGTGTCGCCGCAACCCAAACGCCGCAAGGGAGACTCTGTATGGGTTTCTCTCTATAACTGTATGGCTAGCAACTCATGCCCCAGTCGGTGAAGAGCCTTTTCGATTTTGAGGGCTTGAGCCCTGCGAGGCACGGAAATACCATTCGCATAATGCCAAAGCTGTTTCTGGTTGATTCCCGTCAACCTCTCGAGTCCGGATTTTGTGAAGATGCTTTGATACAACGTTAGGAGACTTTTTACATCCATTGAGAATACAATTTGATACTCCCCTTGAAGTGCTTCAGGAAGAACGCATTCCAATTCCCTGCAGCTATCCATATAGTCTTGAATCGCATCAAGAAGATTTTGCTTGATTTCCGCAATCGTAGAGCCTGTAGCAACGACGCCGTCGATACCCTCTATATATGCAGAGTAGTTATTCTCAAGACTTTCAATGATTGCTGTCAATGTGTGCATGATTGTCCTCGTTTAATTCGTTTTGTTTTCTTTGTTCCTTCAACCCGGCTTCACGCAAGATGGACAGTAGCGTCCCTTCGGCTAGATCATCATTCCTTTTACCGGCAATGATGATAGGACGGCGAGCGCCGGACTTGTAAAACTTATGATGGTCTCCTCTGGTCCCGATGTAAAGCCAGCCGTTTGCTTCCAGGAGGTCGATTACCTGCTTCACCTTCATCTTCATAGCGCAAACCTCCTTAAAAACGCCTCCACAAAAGTAACCAAAATTCTATGATTTGCAAATAGAGTAGACATTTTTTTGTTTGCAAAGTAAAGGAAATATAGCGAAAACCGGCTTGCAAAAAAGCAATTTATATTTCGCTATGTAACAATAACTTATGCTATTTATTCATGATTATTTGTAGACGGCTCTTTTTTGATGGGCGACCGTTCGTTAACTGACTTTGCCGCTATTTCGTCTATCCGACGGTGGATACAGGTTTTGCAAAGCAAAAAGCATGAATTTCGAAATTCGGGAGATTTGTCTCGATTTGTTTTGAAATACAATATTTTTGTGTTACTTTTGCCTGTGTAAGGTGATTTGGCGGATGAGAATCGTATCGCATAAAAAGCTGAAGGACTTCTATATGACGCCTGGAAGGGAAGACGCGGCGGTTGCTCTGGAGCGTTGGTATGAGTTGACGGAAGCCGCACAATGGACTTCTTTTGCCGACATGAAGGCGGACTTTGGCAGTGTGGATGCGGTCGGGAATCAGCATTATGTATTCAATATCCGGGGGAATCGCTACAGGCTGGTTGTGGTAGTCAAGTTTATGATGGGCTATGTGTTCATCCGATTTGTCGGCACACACGAAGAGTACGTTAGAATAAATGCAACTACGATATGAATGCGCAACGATTAGACCAGATGCGATACGAGTATGCGCTTAGACGTGTGGAGGATCTTCTTCCACAAGTTGGGGAAGATATGCCCGCGAATGATCCCCTGGCTATGGAATTGGCCATCATGTCGGATTACGTGATTGCGTATGAGAAGGAGCATTTCCCTCTCGCCAAACCGACCGTCGCTCAGTTGATTCAGCTATCGCTGGAAGAAAACAACATGACACAGAAGGAATTGGCAAAACGGATCGGCGTCAGCCCTTCCAGAATCAATGATTACGTTTCCGGCCGCGCAGAACCCAGCTTGAAAGTGGCCCGCATGCTATGCTCCGTACTCGGCATCGCCCCGACGCTGCTCTTGGGCCTGTAATCGTTTTTCTCTTGAAGCGGCGACACAAACGAAGCGGCGGCGACATCTGTGTCGCCGCCGCTTCGATGCTGCACATGAGATACCACTATATGCTAAAACGCCAGGAAGGGGCGGATCTTCATGATGAAGGGTTTCTTCCAGGCAAAGGTCTGGTTTTTTAAAACCGGATTCGCCTTGATGGTGGAATAGCTGTTACCATTGTAGGTTTCCACGCTGCCGAAATTCATTCGCAGGGCATAATTCGCATCCTTTTCGGAGCTGGTCCAGTAGTTGTCGCTGAAGTCGGAACCCGAAGTCATTCCAAAGGAATCATACCCGCAGGAAAAGTCATCGTCCAGCACTTTCATCCTGGCATTCAGCGATTCCGTCAAGGCATTGGCAGTCGTGGCGGGCATCACAAGGACCAGGTCTGAAAGTGTTCCCTTATTTGAGAGCCAAAGCGTTCCATTACCGTCATTACGCATCCATTCGCTCGATGAATTGGCTCCGCCAAAACCATCCTTGCTGATGGTATAAATCCATTGCCCGATGGACGGAAGGAACCAGCCCGTCGTGTTAGAAATGACATCGGATTCACCAGAACGATACTGCGAAGCAAAGTAGGCGGGCATGTCCGTACGGCCAGAAGCATTGATCTTATTTGTATTCGCCAACCCGCTGAGACGACTTCCCTCCATGGTCTGGGCAGGTTTCGTTATAGTATTCTCCGTGTAGAGGGTTCCGCCGTAAGGTTTATTATCTTCGTCAAGTTGAACGTTGCTATCCCAGGCCTTTCCTTCCGAGAAGACATTGTACATAGACATGACGAGGGCATGGCCGTAGTTGTCTCCGCTCTTTTCCGTGAGCGCATTGCCGATGTCAGAACCATCATTGACATAGACGATGATACCGATAACAGAAACGCCTGCCGGATGGGAGATTCGACCGTAGGATCCGTCACTCCAGAAAGGGTCGCCCAATTTAGGGCCGAAATCGACGCTACGGGGATTTAGCGTATATTTCTTGTTCCTTTCGACGATCTTGCTGTCAGCAAGGATTTCTACCTCACGCTCACAAACCGAAAGCTTAGACCCCTTCATTTCGGTGCCGCCCGGGACGGCCGCCACGAAGACAGCTTTGTAACTGTTCTCACCGTCCTCATAGATGAGACCCTTCCCGGTAGAGATTACCGTACCATCGGATGCGATGATTTCGACCGGTGTCTCTCCCGTCGGCATGGTCGAATTGAGCATGTTCGTGAAGTTTACCGTTCCCTGCAGGAAAGCGGCTTGCTGAGCGAAGGAAACGCTTTGAGGAGTGCTTTCCGTTGTTGCAGTGAACGTTAAAGTGGTTGTAAATAGACTGTATTTTTCGACAGCATCCTGCAAAGTAGTAGCAATGCCTTTCGCATAACTGTCTTTATCGGAATTATCTGCGTTGATCAACGTGATCGTCAACGGGGTGCCGTTAACCAGTCCTTTTTCGGTCTCAAATGATATCTCTCCCTTCAGTTTTTTATCTCCGTCGAATGCCAATGTACCTTCAATGTCATCACGCTCCGACGAACCGCTCTCGACAACAAACGAGTCGCCTGACTTGAAGGCATATTTCGCGTCAGCATACGAGACTTTCGTCATATCGGTAGCGACCACCACGCTAAAGGGAATCGTGGTCCTGGGATTGATCTCCACCACCTCTTCTATCTCGGGGACACTGCAGGAAGCGACGAGCATAAGCGCGCCTACCATGAGGAAAACGAGAGATTTCAATGTACTGTTTTTCATTGCCGATTTCCTCCTTCCATTAGAATGAGCCACCATCTTCCAAGCCATCACCAACCCCATCGAACGGGTCATCATAAACAAGCCACCAAGTCAACCACGACTTCGTGGAAGAAGCACTCAAAAGCGGCTGATCCGTCGCCAATGTCAAGACATCCGTCTGCGGAGTCGAGTAAATCTTTTTCATCGTCTTCATACACTTTTTCCTAAAAAACGGGTTCAAAAGTAAGAATAATTGCTCCAGTTTCCTCCCAAAAACCGCATCTGGCTGCAGTCTGACGCAGTTTTGGCTGTTTTAGTATCAATCTTAAAGAGATTCCGTGAATCTGGTCATTATCCCAAAGAAGCAGATTTATGTTTTCTCGAAGTTTATTTTGCTTTTTTGCAGGGTTTTTCTCAACTATATACACTTCCTTTGCTGCGAACAGCCAACAGGCTCTTTTGTGAAGAAAAGTTGCATTTCTTTGAAACCCTTATTACCTTTGCAAAGCGATGAGAAGAATAATGTGGTCGTATTATTCAACGGCTTTCAAAAGAAATCGCAAAAAACTCCACAGAACGAGATAAAAAAAGCTCAGCGAATCAAGAAGGAATACTATGGAACACAAAAACGATAATCAAATCAGGGACTATGATAAAGTGCTTAATGATAAGTATGGCGCGCCAGGGACACCCGAACGAGAACAGTTTGAAGCTGAGGCAGAGGCTTTTTATTCTGGCCAGTTACTTCGCAATGCCCGGAAAGAAGCCGGAATGACGCAGGCCGAGGTAGCTGCAAAGATTGGTGCAAACAAGAGTTATATCTCCCGCGTCGAAAACGGGCTGATAGTGCCCACAGCCACTTCTTTTTTTCGCATCATTGCTGCTATGGGGATGCAAGTACAAATAATAAAGCCTGTCCCTTCCTAAAACCGTTCAGATTGATTTCTCGAATAAGGTATTGCTTTTTTGCGGGAAGAGACGAGATCCGTGCTGGTTTCCGCCAAACTGTGACACCACAACTGCTGCCAGAGGGCGCGTAACCGACGTGGTCGTGGAACGCACCCCTGATTACCCGGGGTTGTTTCACGGCTATCCTCTCCAAGTAGCCGCTTGGCCAGGATTAATGTGTCACAGTTTGGCGGAAGAAAGGCAATCGGCGCCTTCCTCCCCACAACGGCCTGCCATTGAGCTGGGGCAACCGGAACGGAAACCGTCTCGAAAACCGCCTCAACCTGCAACTTTTCGATTTCTCAAAAAAGATTTTGCTTTTTTGCAGGCGGTTTTCGGGAATTCGTGTGTGCAGGAGAGTATCGGAACAAAGATGGCGTCGAATTATCATTTTATGATAATCATTTTATGAAAATCTAAATTGTTTTGTCTATCCATAGATGAATTCCAGCAGATTACTCGCTATGAGGATAAAACGGTTGAAGCGACCATCCGGACCTATGTCCAACGATGCACAAATGCTCACTTCATTTTTTCCGGATCACAGCGCCATATGATGAACGGAATGTTCACTTCACCATCCCGTCCCTTCTATCAAGCCGTTTCAATCATAAACCTTCAACCCTTGAATCTGGAGGTTTACACTGATTTCTGTGTCGGGATGTTCGAAGCGGCCGGCAAGCACTTGGACAGAGCGGTAGTAGCATCGCTCTATGAACGGTTCGAAGGCGTGACCAGTTATATGCACCGTATCCTGAATGTTCTGTATTCCAGAACGGAAAAAGGCTCCACCTGCGTGATTCCAATGGTAGACGAAGCCCTTGACTTCATTCTCCGATTATCGTCAGATACCTATGAATCGCTGTATTACCAGATGCCTGAAAAACAGCGAATGATGTTTCTGGCCATAGCGCGAGAAGGGAAGGCTTCTGCTGTGACAAGCGGTAAATTCATAAACAAACATAAACTTGTCTCTGCCAGTAGCGCAAACTCGGCGCTCAAAGGCTTGCTTGAAAAAGATTTCATTACCGTGGACAAGAATGTGTATAGCCTGTATGACCAGTTCTTCGCTTTGTGGTTGAGATTTAAAGGCTTGATTTAATAAAGAGGTCCGCGCCATTGATGACGCGGACCTCTTTATGTCTAAGGGTGGACCTCAGATTAATCGAGCGTAATATCGAAAGGTAAACCAGCAGTCCATTTGAGGTCGACCGAGAGGCCGAAGGTCAATGTAACGGCGCGGAGGTCGGGAACTGTGGAGTATGCACCGTGAAGGTTCGTGATCTTGAAGTTTGCTTCGGTCACGAAATCCTGCATGAAGATACGGAGTACCTTGTAGTTCGTGCCATCAGTAGCATATGGAGCCATCCTCTGGCCGTTTGTGTCAGTGTTTACAGGATATTGAACAGCATTCTTTTGTGCATCAGTAAGTGTAGAGAGATCGAGCTTACCGACCATATAGAAAGTACCATCCTTCGGAATCAGATTGTCGCGGCCGTAGAAGTCAGCGCCGGTTTTGTTGACAAGTTCGAGCGCTACATAGACGACGCTCTGATTTCCGCTACTACTATAATTGTCAAGTACCATCGTATAGACAGGATTACTCTTACCGCTGGCAGGGATAGCAGCCGGACCGTTAGCTGTCATATAGTGGTCGTAAACAACTTTTTTTCCGTCGGCCTTGGGCAACCACCAGTTATCAGCGCCAGCCGGCTGGCCGCCAACAAGGATACCTTTGAGCTGGAAAGAACTAGCACTAACTTCAATCGACATATCTTGTTCCGTGCTGGTGGCATCTTTTCTCTTAAGGATAGCCGCGCGGTTATCAGCAACTGTGCTACCGCCGTACTGCACAGTGGTCTTGAGCAGGGCGACCGCATACTGGATATTGTTCTGAAGAGCGACGGCACGGGTAGTTGATGCGATCGTACCGTTGATGCCTGTGGTCGGCCATTTGGTTCCCCAGTCCGTTGCAGCCCAAGTCGATACAGTCTTGGGATAGTCAGTGTTTACGATGCTTTCATCGGAAGAAACACGGATAGGAGAGCTTACGAAATAACAAAGCTCTGCAGGATAGATGAAATCTGTTACACTTGTAATTGCATCAGCCACATTGCCGAGAGATGCAGGAGAAGTGACATATTTAAATGCTCCGTCAGCGAAAGTAAGCTGGGCGGCACCGTTCGGCAAGCCGAAGGAGGCAGGGAAAGTAGCATATGCTTCAGTAACAAAAGCACCATCACTATCCACATAAGTGTCGATCTTGTTCTTGATAGCGGTAGCCATAGCTGCGGCATCAGCAGGGCTGGTAATCTTAGCAACAGCTTTCCGGAGGTCGGTAAGGACGCGCAGGACGCCGGGACCCGAACCGTCACGGAATTCACCGGTCTGGATAGTCGTGAGTTCTACATACAGGTCTTTCAACGGCTTCATAAGCACGTTCGTGCTGGTAGCCAAACCAGCCCAAGTGTTATTATCATCAACTTTAGCCGCGATGACATCGTTGAGTATTGTGGCAATTGCGGTGGCCGTGGCGTTGAAATCAGTAAGATCAGAAACAATCGGTATGGTATTGAAAAAGATCTCTGATTTTTTGGCACCTACATTATACTCCAGAATACCATACTTCTCGTAGTCCGCTTTTGTTGTGCTTACCTTTGCGCGGCCGAAGAAGGTCATGTTGTTTACACCGAGCGGGATGGACAGGTTGTAGATTTTGCTTGACTGAGCGTCGGTAATTTCATTGGCTGCGAGGGTACCGAGGTCATACTGGTAATTTTCCATAGGGTCCTCTTTGGTAGGAAGGTCCTTGAAAACGTAGAGTTTCATCTGCTCCATTCCGCGGAAAGCGGTACCATCCTGAACCTCGGTGGCAGTGGCTTTGGTCTGGGCATTGGTGGCTACATTGATGGTAAAAGAAGTCTTGACCTCATTCTTCACACCATCCTTGCCGGAATTAAAATCCTCGGTATGAACGCAGGAAATCAATCCGAAGAGTGCGACAGCGCTCAAAAGAACAACAATCTTTTTCATTTATTATGCAAGCTATTTATTATATTGATTAATCAACTGACCGGATGAGTCTAATTCGCGTTGATGCTGACGGCGTTAGCGGCGCCGAAGAATTCGATGTAGAGGTAGAGGCCTACGTTATTCGGAACGGGTGTGAAGACATTCGCGTCGCGGACGTCTGTGAGGTCGATCCAGACTTCGGGGCCGATCACTTCGTTTCCACCGGCGTCACGCGGGACACTGACGATAGGATACGTGTACCAGAAGTTCCAGTAGTTGCCGGTTTCCTGGTAATTCCACTGTGTGGCGTCGTTCTGCGCCGGTAGCATAGCCGGCTCAGTATTCGGAACGGTAGAACGAACCTGTACGCCAAATACAACGTCACTCTGCGCAACCCCGTTTATGGAGATGCCCGTCGGCCGCAGGGTCCGGGTAGCCAGCTTCACCTGGAGCGGATAAAGGATCTCGGGATATTTGTCATGATCCCCGGCTGCGTCAGTACCGCCCGGCAGTTTGAACTTCAGCCTGTAGTTGCCACCTCCAAGAGAAGCCAAGACCAGGTTGCCTGCTGCATTATGGTTCTCGGAAGATGAGGTGTAAGCTTCCTGAATAAGGAAACGATCGATGGAATAAATATCGATGTTTCTCATCAGAATGTGCTTGACATCATAAGACTCTCCATCGATCAACTCTACGGTCTTGTAAAAACCTTTCAGATTATAGACGCTTTCTTTCAGGGAAGAGCCAACGGGCTGCAAAGGTACTGTGATCGACGAATTCAAATCGGAGCCAACAGTAGCTTTCTGGTCAGAGATACCCGTGCCCCACGTAACAGCCCCGGAATGTGCGGGCGTGGCATCTTCAACGGGAATCCAGGCACTTTCTGAGAAATCAAAAACTCTGTTTGTTACGCCCGGATTCTGTTTTCCAACGAAGAAGGGAACAACTACCTCGGATGCCGTGTTCTGGATAAGAACGCCCGTGCTGAAGAACTTTTCACCAGACAGAGGGTACGTCATCTCGTAGTCGACTCGCATCTTGAACGATTCGTCAGAAACCTCGATGACACTCTCCGGGATATCGACGAGCGCACCGTTGACGAAAGATGTGGCAGCTGCTGCGCTATCGAAATCATCATATCCAGCTGCCTCCGGCAACTTCTGAAGACTGATCTGATAGCGGTGACCCCTGTGAATGGGAATAGGTTCTGCATCGAATCCGTGCGTAACACAAAGCGGAAAAAACTTCGTATGCTCTTCATGATCCCTCGCGGAATTCCCGGTAACTCGGAATGTGGCCTTGACTATGATTTTGGTAACCCTTGCAGGAGCATAGTAAGGGCACTCGTCATCAAAGACATACATTGGTTCATAACCCTCTTTGGTCTTGTCGAATGGAACCATATCCGCTTCCGTGGTCGTGAAGCGTCCCCCTGTTTCGCTATACGGCGTAACATAGGCTGAAAGATAGAAATTCGTTCCAGCAATATGCTGTAGTTCCTGATAAGGGTTGTTAGTATCCAACCAGGGCTCTGTATGGGAACCACCTGCCGGAGTCGTTCCGTAAGTAGCAATATAGCCATTGTTCAAGCCATTGTATACGACCCAGCTGATATCGTCATAGAACACCGTCGTCTTGTTGTAAGAACCAGCCTCAATGATAGCTCGGTCGCGGACCATCCAGACAATCACGTTATGAGTCCCGTCAAATAATGCAGCCAATTCACTCGGTGTATCGCGACGCAGATAGCCCCAATATGCCATCTGTGAGCTCTTCGTGCTATATACCTTTCCAGGCGCATGCATGACCTGGCTTTCCGTCATACCGATCATATCACCGCCTACCGGACAATCTGCATTGGCGACGAGGTGAATGCGTGCTGTGGCAGGAGGAATTTCACCCTTGAATTCTCCCGGCGTCTGATCCTCGGTATACGAGAGAGGTTCCGTTGTCGTAATATCTGCTTGATAACGACCAAGATAACGGCCGTTCGCGTCGAAGCAATACATGTAGAGGCTGTTGACAACAGCATCGTCTCCACTGAGCGGACCTGCTTTCGTGAGAAAATCGTCATCCTGTGTCTGAACCCGGAAGATAATCGGATAGAGATCGCCGGCATCGGACTGTGGTTTGATGACCGGCTCGACGCAGGCGGTGGCAGCCAGAAGAAGGACTGTCAGCCCCAGCATTATGCGATATATGTGTCGATTCTTCATATTCCCTTCATCAATAAGTAGCCCTTGTAATGGTTCCCGTGTTGTTCAGTTCTATCACTTCTTCCGGCGACAGGTCGCGGACACAACGGACCATGGATAGTCCGTTTGTCGCCCTTGTACTTGCCCGGTCTCCATCCAAAGTAAAATAATACTGCGCTGTAAGAACTTCAGCAAATACGCCGGCATTAATAACAGCCGTGTTAGACTGATAATCAATAATATACTGTATCTCTTCTTCTGTGGGGAGTCTCCAGCCGACAAATCGCCTGCCGTTATCCGCAACTTCCATATAAGTACCGCAATGACGGGCGGCATCCAGACCGCTCTGAGTAGGGTTATTGTTTATCAGGAAAGATGTTTGTATGGCACCAAGCTGGGATGCAATCATAAAGGCCGGTGATACGACATGGTCTTGCGACTGATAGTTTTCATTCACGCGAGGACGGCCGAGATTGATTCCCTCTTCAGCTTTGGATATCTGGATAACGTACATATGAGGGTTATTCAAGTGACCTTCGCTCGTTCCTCTTGCTCCTGCAGCAGTCATCCTGTAAATTCCGGAATCATACATCTTTGCAAAGAACTGACCGGTGGATGCACCGTCTCTTCCGCCACCATAATCCGTATAGGTATGATTGCCTCCGCCTCCACGTACAACCCAGTCTCCAGTACTCGGATCGTTCGGAACGGCTACGGTCTCGGTCTTCCTGTTTTCAGCGGTGGTGGCGTTATACTCCGACTCAGTACATTCTTCCCATTCCCAACGGTCGTATGATGTCCATGAGCCGTCGGGACCTGTCGGAGAGTAAGAAGAAGCCTCATCAACATCCAAACGCCAATAACTCGAATACTTTCTTAGAATAACCGTGACAGTGTTGTTATTATCTCCTGGATTGTTTACCCTCGCGGATACAACAAAGTCATAGTTATTATTATTTATAGTATAGGTCCAGTTTGTCGTTGTAGTACCTTGATCGTTATTAGTCCTGGTACCCGATATCGTGACTCGTCTATTGTTGGTGTTGTTCCAAGAATATCCTGTTATACTCAGAATACTTCTATTATTAGTGTTAGTTATATCCCGCCTTCTGATAGTTACTGTCTGTTCCGGGCCAGCCCCTGTAGCATAATAACCGTTAATTGCCGTAGCCGCGTCAGTTGCAGCCTTACGGTCATCATTATTTGTGCCGATACCTTCAGCCCACTGTCTCTGAGTTAATTCAACAGGAGTCAACGTTTGTTTATAGAATACCTTACGATAGTAAACCGTTCTAACTTCCCCTCCGCCGTACGGCTGTCCATCCCATCTCGAGGACCACGATCCGGTTATACTCTGGATATTGTCGAGAGGGAAGTGAGTGACGACGATGTGCTGAGTCACGGTAGGTCCGTCGGTATAGCTGAAATCAACGACGGCATCAAACTCAATGTATTTCACCGCACGGCTGGCAAGAGCAGTCGAGGTGACACGGAAGCGCCCGCCTCCACTCAGATTGGAGAACACTTGGATAGAGACACCAGACGTATTGTTTCCGGTCCAGTTGTATCCTCCGGTAGCAGCCGTTTGAAGGACTTGCTCATCGCCATTCTGATCATAGTAGTAAACCCGGATATTCCGGAGGACCGGTGTCGCTGCATAATGGCCGCTCGTATTCGGGTCGCTTTTCGGCGTGAAGTACTGAAGATCCGTAAATTGTTGACCATCACCACGTAAGCGGTACTCTTTCTCGGGTACGAAGTAAAGCAGCTGTACTGTCTGCGCTTCCGTCTTTTCGTCCGGTGCATCCGGCCAAGGGATCACCTTGTATTTCAAGTTGACTTTAGTGGGTTCGATTTCCGTAGTAGAAGTACCCATCGTGTTGATGAGCGCATTCACCTGATAGTAGTAATTGCGCTTGACCTCATTGACGGCATCTGCTCCGGTCCTGGTGATATCGACCAGCGGGATTCGATAGTAGTTGGTTATACCGCCATCAGACTCGGCCTCGCCATCAAAGGTGCCATCAGCATTATACTTCTGGATATACGTGGTATAAATAATACTCACGGCAAGCGCAGGTGCCTTTTCGGCAGCCTGGCCGGGCTCCCAACTGAAGGCGTAGCTATAGGTGGTATCGATATACGGGTATCTATAGCCGCTGTTTATATCTTCGGCGTTGCGAAGTGTACGGTATGAGAATTCATAGAAGTTCTGGCTGTCCCAGAGATTGGCATCGCGGAAATCGGTGAGTTGAGCAGCCGTAGGCGTAGTCGTGGTAGAGGGTTCTGCCGGAGGGGCAATATCATAGGTGGCCTTCAGGATGTTGGCGAACTTGGCGCGAGCACCGCCCGTAACATTTCCATCTGCATAGACTTTATTATCAGCATTCTTTTCGATAGCGCCAATCGTGATTATCTTCACGGTCTTAGGCTGCTTCTGATCTTCTGTCTGGCCTTCCTGCAAGGGATAGTACTCCAATACCTCTGTAAACTTGAGCCCCGTGCCGTCGTCTTCACCAAGACTTTCTTTGAAATCACTGCTGAAATCCAGCTTTACACAGAACTTGGCTGCTGCGCGACTCAGCGGGTAAGACAGGTCCTGCTCCTTGGTAAAATACTGTTTCGCTGCTGCAGGATTGACCTGCCAATTGTCTATCATGCCGTCCATCAGGAACAGTTTGCTGTCTGTATGATGGTTTAAGCGTAATTCAGAAATGTCTGCTGTGCCATCGGGGAAAGGCTTGTGTTTTCCATCATCCATAAGGCGGACAATGTCGTAGCAATCATAACCATACTGTCCTGCATATTGTTTGTCGGATTCCGACGTAAGGCTCAGCAATTCCGCCTCCGTCGGAGACTCAGGGAGAGCGGGGTTGTTCAACTTGTTCGCATTGATATTAGCGATCACATAGATACGATAAGTATCCGTCGTAGTGTAGTTCAAACGCCAGTTGGACTCGAGCAGATGGTCGACGTTCGTCTGAATTTCTGCACTGCCGTTGCCGATCGTATAGTGCTTGTGGAAGGTGACCGTACCTCCTGTCGTCTTATAAACATAAACGTCTAAACGCGTGACGGCGTTTTCTCCGCGATCCGCATCGCCCGTCGTCTTGGTGGCAGGGGTAATACCCAGAACCTTGGGCGAAAACACCAATGCATCGCCAGGAATCGAACCCTGATTGACCGGAACGGGTTCCAGCGGATCGACGCAAGAGACTGTCAGCGTAAAGAGGGCCAGAATGGCCAACAAGCTATATCTCAACCTTTTCATTATATTGTCACCTCTCCGGATTTATCGTAGGGTTTGATATTGTCAGGAAGCGTGGTGTAGTACCCTTTGAAGGTTTCAACCGAAACGCTGTAGAAGTTGATCTCCGTGTTCTCGTTAGAGCCCGGGAAAACACCCGCGTTGAACGGAAGCTTCTGGCTGCCGCTGCCATCGGTCGGAGCCGTAACCAGGTATGCCTCTGTCGTCTTGCCCTCATGTGCGGTTCCGTCTTTCGGCACAACGTAGAAGTAAGTGGTACCACCAGCGGAGATAAGCTGGGGAATCAGGGCGCCATCGGCTTCCGTCCAGCCCGCCGGTACGTTCTCACTACCGGAAACCCAACTGACATACTCTGCATTGGCAGCGTTATAGGTTACCAGGTAGAAATCTTCCGTGTTACTGAGCTTAAGTCTGAGCGGGACGCGAAAGCCATTGGTCCGCAATTCAATGCGGTTGGCATAGATCGGAGCGCCGCCGGCGTTGAGTCCCGGAGCGGAGACCATCTGCGAATGCAGCCAGTCGTATTGCCAGTTCGTGTTCTCCTGACGGCGGAAATACCACTCCGTCTTGACGGCAGGATCATCGCTATGGGCCTGCCACCAGGGATTGTCATTGGACGTAGTCCAACCATAGCTGAACAGTGTCTGCTCATGATCGGAAATGGCCACCACGGCTGAGCCATGTTGTTCATAGAGGTAGGACGTACCGTCCTCCCACGGCAGAACAACAGGTTTGATGTAAAGGCCGTCACCATTAAAGAAAGCGTAAACAATCCAGTAGTGGTTGCGGTAGAAGTTGGTGTCGTCATCGTCAGCGTCCATTTCAAAGACAGCTGATTTTTCATCACCATCTGCTGATAGCTTATAATAGATCTTTCCTTTGATCTTTTTGCCGCTCTCTCGGAGATAAACCAATTGACTTGTAGCGAAAGCATTCAGCAAGTCGCTGTATTGCTGGGCAGACATGTTTTTGGGAGCGACATTGACACTATAACCTGGTACAGCCGTCTCGCTGGTGCTCTCCAAGGATTTTGGATCAGGAACGGCGTCCGTCATCTCTTTGATGTCGGTATCCGCCAACAAAGGTAATCGGGTATTGCCGTTAAGAGTTCCTTGAATCGTAGTTGCGGCCGTATTGTAGGAATAGCCACTCGTTCCATCTGTTCCATCTTCGCGCGGGAACACGAAAGTATTATCAGGAATCAGTTTCTCATTGATGACAATTTTCGTAATCTGAACGCCCGCCATTCCCTTGGGACGGACAAACGCGAACTGGATCTTCGAGACGGCGCGCTTGAGCTGGACGATGGGGCTGTATGTATGCACGTCTTCGTCGCTGACGATATCCCGTGTCTTCAGGATGCTCAGGTCAATGCCGGTGCCCTGCGTTTCACCGTTGTTCTTCTTATTGAAGAATCCGGAGATCGGGAGGCCCGGGCCGTTTGCGCCAACGCTTCCGTTAATCGCTATCTCAGGGCTTGTCCCTGTCTTGGGCGAGGAAACCCCGAAGAAGTCGGAAGTTGTTGACGTGAATCCGAAGGTCATCGCCTTCAGTGCACCGCGGGTTGTAGACTGGTCGGCGGTAGATTCGATGGATCCGCCGTTTGCGAGGACATAGAAGTCAAACTTCATGTCATCGGCCGGACGGTCGATAACATGGCCGGGAATCCACATCGACAACTCGTAGGTGTCCTCATCGGTCCAGCCTCCGGTAGTATAGCCGTTGGTACCCTTATAATAACCACTTCCGTTAGGAAGATTCGCTGACTGTCCGGTGAGGTTATTAGCCACCGCATAGGCAACGGCGGTTTCTCCGTCACCATCCGTACTGGTAGCAGCGTAATGGTTGAACATCCAAACCTGGACGCTATAGATCTGGGATTCTGGATGGACTCCATCCACATCGCCTGGCGATGCCTTCGTGGCTGGCATCGATCCGGGGATATATAAACGGATCGGCAGTTTCACAGCGTCCGGGTCTATGCCAGGTACGTTGCTATCCAGCGGCTCCACGCAGCCGCCAGTGGTGAAGGCCAGGAAGGCCGCCGCCATGATTGCCAATATCCAACTCTTTTTACGACGCATTAGAATCTGTCGTTTTAATGAATCTATGATTATGTTTCGTTTATAACTCAGGGTCGAAGGTCGCACCTTCTTTCCAGTTGAGGGTCACGTTCACGCCCGCGATCACATCGACCCATTCCGGAGGCGTAGGCGGCGTCGGGGGATTCGGTCCGTCAGGACCCGGTGTCGGATCCGGAATGACCGGCACCGAAGGACGCGACTTGAAACTGCCGTCCGCATCCAGCCAGCCCTTGATGATCATCAGGTGGCTCGCCGGAAGCGGTTCGCCGATGAACAACTGGCTCAGCGTCGTCGTACCGTCCATCAACTCCACATACAGGTTGATTGCCCAGATGTACGGCGTCGTGCCGATGACGGCCGTACCCACGTTGCGGCTCGGGAAGCCCACGGCGCACAGGATCACCGGGGTTCGTTCCCACTGCTCCCAGTATTCGTCGTAGGCCCAAACGTACGCGGGGCCATTGCCCGATACTCTCGGGAGATACGGCTCCACGTCCACCAGGTCAGCGGCCACATGGATCTGGCGGTCCCAGAAGTACGTGCTGTCGTTGATGCGGAAGCGGTCTGCCAGGCCCTGGAAGTCGGCGCGGATGCTCCGGAACACGCACGAGTCCACGTTCAGGATCAACGCGGCAGCGTCGTTGGCCATGTACAGGTGCGCATCGAAGTGCTGGCCCTCGTCCTTGCGGATCAGCATCCGCTTGCGGGCCGAGAAGATGCCCGTGCGGTGCGACTCCACCGTCGTCGCCGCCAAGGCGTCTTCCGTCAGCATCGCGGTCTCGGCCTTTTCGTCTTCGGCCAAGATCACCGATCCGTTGCCCGAGAGGTTCGCGACGCCCAGGTGCTGGTAGTCAGACGCCACCAGACGGATGTCGTATTCCCGACGGCCGGCGTCTATGATCTCGGTTATGCGGTCTGTCCGGTCGCCAGCCTGACGCAGGTTGTAGAACGATAGGTCTACGTCGTGGGCCTTGTCCACGAAGATTCCCTTCAGGTAGTCCTCCAGGGCAAGACGAAGCGGCAGGTCTTTCTCCCTGCCCAGCTTCAGGTCCATCTCCTCGTCCTTGTTCGAGATAAGGTCGAGCGAGTACGTCAGGGTGACTTCTTCCGGGCAGTCCACGCGGTCCTCGTCGATCAGCCCGCAGCCCCCGGGCAGGAGCAGCATGCTCGCTGCTCCTGCCAGAAGGACCGCTGACGCTGCGACGGCACGCGACCGTCTGTAAACCATTCCGAAAAAGCCTCTTTTCACGAGTGAAAGAATTGAATGGAAAATGATGGATTAGTTGCCCGTGGTACCAGTAGTGGTGGTCTGTCCACCCAGCGTGATGTCGAACGTAGCACCGGTCTGCCACTCGAGGTCGACGGAGAGACCGAAGGTCATGGCGACAGAACGCAGGTCAGGAACGGTGGCGTAAGCACTCTGCAGAGACGTTGCACCGATTGTCAGGTTGACAGTCGTTACGTAATCCTGCATAAAGACGCTGGCAAAATTCTGATTACCGAGATCGAGCTGAGCGGCAAGATAGAACGTACCGCCGGCAGGGATCAGATTGTCCTTGCCCCAGAAATCCTTGCCCGAATTGTTGACCAGTTCGAGGGCGATGTTGACGACCTTGTCATTCGCAGAAACATTCTGACCCGGAATATAGTTGTCGAACACCATCGTATAGAGCGGATTGTTACCGGTAGGAATGGCCGTTGCATCGAACTGGGTGTCATAGACGACATTGTCGCGCGTCGTGTTGGCTTCATCCTTGAAATTCCAACCTACCTGGGTAGGCTGCTTGCCGACGAGGATGCCTTTGACGGTAAATGCATTACTTATTTTCGAGACATCAATCACATTGTTTGCTTCTCCCGTATGGATGGCTGCGTTATTATCCTGCAGTTCGTTAGCACCATAAGCAATCGTGGTCTTCATCAAAGCATTGGCGTACTGGATGTTCTCACGCAGAGCGACGGCACGGGTAGCAGAAGTGATGGTGCCATTATCCACCCATTTGCCTGCCCAGCCCGTGGCGGTGCTGGTCCAGCTTTTCCAGTTGGCAACAGTCTTCGGATACATATCGGCCGTGATGTCCGGATCTTCGGAAACACGGATCGGGGAACTCACCCAATAGCAGAGTTCCACGGGATAGGTGTATTTCGTGATAGGAGTCGCCGTAGTATTATCGACAGCACCGTGGGTGGTAGCATAAGCGAATGCGCCATTAGTAAAAGACAGCTGTGCAGCACCTTCGGGGAGGCCAAGGTCAGCAGGGAAATTGGCCTGTACACCATTGATCGTACCGGGAGTACCAATAGCCGTGAGAATTGCATTGCAAGTAGTTGCAATTGCGGCATCCGTCTTAAGGTTATTCATGGTTTTCTGAAGATCGGTCAGCATCCTCTTGACAGCAGGGGCAGAACCCAGGCGGAGTTCAGTGCTTCCAATCGTCGTAAAGATGTCATAAGCTTTCTTGAGATTGGCATCGTAACCCTGGGCAGTAACATCGCCGAAAGCCGCAACAACAGCGTTGAGGACGGCGGCAATCTTCGTTGCTTCACCATCAAAATCAGTCGTAGCAGAAGCAATCGGCGTCAAACCGAATACAACACCGGCTTTGTTCGTGGCGTTGGTCGGCCAGCTGATCTTACCCTTTGCGGCGGCAGCTCCTTCAGTGGCCTTACCGTAGAAGACCATGTTCGTAACACCCGTAGGGAACGTAAGGTTGTAAATCTTGCTGGACTGCGTAGTGGAAATCTCAGAAGTACCCAGCGTGCCAAGATTATATTTCGTCGATTCGAAATCGGCAGCAGCAGGAGCAGTAGTACCCTGAGTAGCTGCCGGAGCCGGATCGCCCTTGAGGACGAAAAGCGTCATGTTCTGCATACCAAGGAAAACAGGGGTAGCCTGTCCTTGTACATTGGCCACGGTAGCCTTCGTGGCAACCGGGGTGGCAATGTTAATCATGAAGTCGGTTTTCACCTCGCCGCGTTCGGCGTTGAAATTCGGATTTACAGGCTGCTGATCAACGCAGGCAGTAGCCATACCCAGGAGCGCAATCGCACTCAGAAAAAAGAAGATCTTTTTCATGGTTTTGTAAAATGTGTTATATCAAGTATTTATAATTATTTTTTATTCATTACTGCGGGCCGCAATCTTCGTTTGTCCAAAAAAACTTCGGGTATGTCATAATGACTGCCGGCGGTGCAGTCTATTTTGACTGCGCCGCCGGCAGAAGAGTGCGTCGGGCAATAAGGCCCGGGGTCAGGCGGGCTAGGGGCTATTCGAGCAGCTGGACCAGCTCTTGTTTGCGCTGGTCCATCAGGTGGGCGTAGATCTGGGTGACCTTGACGTCGCAGTGGCCGAGGAGTTCCTTGACGTCGTAGATCGAAGCGCCTTTGTTGATGAGCATCGTGGCGAAGGTGTGCCGGGCCACGTGGGTGGAGAGGTTCTTGTGGATGCCGGCGCGCGAGGCCACGACTTTGATCTGGGAGTTGAGGTTGGCGGTGACGGCGACCAGCCGGCGTTCGTGGGAGAACTCGCCCTCGAGCGGCGGCATACGGTCCAGCAGCGGGAAGATGTACGATTCGGGTTTGGAAAACAGCGTGCGGTACTTCCGGAAGACGCGGGTGACGCTCTTCGTGATGGGAACTTCGATCTTCCGTTTGGTTTTCTGCATGCGGATGCGGATGAACCCGTCGGACACATCGCTCCAGCGGAGCTGCAGCAAGTCGCTGATACGCAGGCCGGTGTGGCACTCCACATAGAAGATGTCGCGGGAGATGTCCAGCTCGCTGCCGGGCTTCAGGCGCAGGGCCATCATCTGGGCGAGTTCGTTGTCCAGCAGGTAAGTGCGCTCGCTGTATTCGCGGGTGACGCCCAGTCCGGCGCAGGGGTTTTTCTCGACGCCGGCTTCGGTGAGCAGCGCCCCGATGATCTTGAGGTTCTCACACACCGTGTTGCGGCTGTTTCCCATTTTTTCAAGGAGATAGTCGCGGAAATCCGCCATCAGGGCCGGTGTGGCGTCCTTGACGGCAAGCGGTTTGCCGCCGCGGTAAACGGAGAGTTTGCGCAGGGCTGCCCGCGTATTTCGGTAGGTGGAATAGCGGCCTTCGGCCTTCAGCTGGGCCAGCCGTTTCTCGCCGAGATCGAACACATCCGTCCGGTCTCCGCGTCTGAAGAGGTTTTTCAAGCTTATCATTATTCGTATAGTTTTATGGATGATTCCTCCAAGTTACACAGAATAAAGTTCATTTGGAAGGTTTACGTGCTTTTGCTGCCGGGCTGCTCGATTTTCCGCTGGAATTCGCGACGGATTTCGTATCTTTGCCAAAATATACTTGATCCAGCGTATTATGATGAACGAGAAGATTGTCATGGAGGGTTTGACGTACGACGATGTACTGCTCATTCCTGCCCGTTCCGAAGTCCTTCCCCGCGAGGTCGATATCCAGACCCGCTTTTCCCGCGAGATTTCGCTGCAGGTGCCGATCGTTTCGGCGGCCATGGATACCGTGACCGAC
>JAEEGF011281118.1_pt1 | contig 23173 bp, 13 predicted proteins | sample 9134171 | NCBI WGS metagenome assembly JAEEGF01 (sample SAMN16246542, study PRJNA631951) | gut metagenome | biome: gut microbiome; feature: rumen; material: AP-attached | host: Bos | place: Iran: Karaj | collected 2018-10
GATTACTATCAACCATCAATATAGTTGCAGCATCATCATCCAAATTGCGAACAATAGCCGGTATCGTCTTCAGTCCTGCCAGTTCAGAGGCATGGCACCTTCTGTGTCCGGAGATGATCTCATATCCTCCGGCATCGTTGGGCCTTACTATGATGGGATTGAGTACTCCAAATTCCTTGATACTGTCTACTGTTTTTTCCATCTCCTCATCATCCCTTACTTTAAACGGATGATTCTTGAAAGGCACGAGATCTGCCAGTTTCAGCTTTCTTACTCGCTCGGCCCCTTCCTCCTCTTTTCTTTCCTCCCGCTCTTTTTGCGTGGAAAAAATGTCATCGTAACTTTTCAAGCTTAAGTTTACGTCTTGCTTCGGCATCGGCCATCACCTCCTTCGTTACTTCCCTATAGGCTTTTGCTACTTTCCCATTAGGAGCATGTTTGAAAATGCTGAATCCTATCGCAGAGGTTTCTGCAGCTTTGGTCGATTTGGGGATCTCTGCGTCAAAGACCCGTATATTTTTTCCATAGGTATCCCGCACCAAATTGCTTATATCTCTTGCAAAGTTCGTTCTTCCGTCCACCATGGTAAGGAGTATCCCTTCGATCTGAAGCTTGGGATTGATCTGCTTTTTGACCTTGCTGATTGTGCCAAGCAGCTGCTCCAGGCCCTTTGCAGATAAGAACTGTGCCTGAACGGGTATCAGCACTTCATCTGCGGCAGCAAGAGCATTGATCGTAAGCATTCCCAGCGATGGAGCACAATCTATGAGGATAAAATCATATTTATTCTCAACATTTGAAAGGTATTCTTTAAGCACCGTCTCTCTGCTCATGGTGTTCACCAGTCCCACTTCAAGCCCCGCCAGTTCAATGTTTGCCGGCATCAGGTCCACTCCCTCTGCATGATGAAGTATTCCTTCATCCGGCAATATTTCCTTATCCGCGATGACCTTAGAAAGGACTGTTGCCAAAGAAACCGGAAGCTCGTCGGGGCTTGTGGTCCCCATGCTGACTGTAAGGGAACCCTGCGGGTCATTATCTATCAAAAGAACCTTCTTTCCTTCCATGGCCAGAGCTATGCCAATGCTTTCGGTTCCCGAACTTTTGAGTACTCCGCCCTTTTGGTTACATAGGGCTATAGTTGTTGCTCTGTGTGACATATATGGTTTTGCCTCCCTTCCCGGGCAAAAGCCCGCATAAACAGACAGGGACTCAAAAAGCAAATGCTAAATGAGTCCCTGCGCCATATCATGATTTACCAATGCCGAATAATAGTTGCTGATAGTTGTCGGTGCGTTAAAAAGTGCTGCAAGCAGATATGCCTTTATGTTCCTTACCTTCACGGGATTTTCCTTTAGGGCTTTAAGAACATAACTGATATGATCAGATCTCAGTTTCATGAAACGGCTCTTTACGACCTCTACCGGCTTTTGATCACCTGAAATACGGATGGTCCCCTGCTTTGTCGTCATGACATCCGTCATGATGGAAACGATCTCGAGTATCGTGTCCCGCTCATAAGGATTATCTGCCACAAGAAGGTCATACTCGATGTTGTTCCTGATCAGTGCTTCGTATTCTTTATACTCATCCATCGCATCGTATCCGCTCTCCCTGATAGATACGATAGACTCAGTATCACTAATATCAGTCTTATTAATATCAGTATTATTAGTGTGTACTTTGTTCATCTCAAGAGATGTATTTTCTACACCTCCTGAGATGTAGTTTTTACACGTCAGGAGATGTAGTTCGTACGCTGCGTCTATAAAGTTCATAACATATATCCTATCCGGCCTCGTAAGGCCTTCCTTTTCCCTGATGATCAAGTTAACGGTTTCAAGCTCGTGCAGGATTTTTGTAACAGTCTTGTTGCTTACAGAAAGAGCCTCCATGATCTGTTTTACTGAGTAATAGATATATACCCTGCCGTATTCATCGTGCCATTTGTTCTTGGCGGAGAGCTGCATCCGGTCAAGCATAAGGCCATACAAAACCTTGGCATCAGTGGATATACCCTTTACGCTCTCCGCTTCAAACAATACTTTAGGGATCCGATAAAATGAAAACTGCTCGGATTCCTGACCGTAATAATAGTCGAACATCATCTTTCCTTTTGCTTATGACGCCCCACATACCCCTTGTATACTTCTTTCCAGCAAACACCTACGCAGTACTGCATATATCCGTAAGGACATCCTGCGCATTTGGATGAAGTATGGAAGAATGCGTCATAGCATTTCGACTTCTTCTTGCTCACGGCAGGCTTTTTTGTATTATCCCCGCTCATAAAGTGGCTTCTGCTTTCTTTTCATGCCTGCTGTTATGAGGTTTTACCGCACCAGCTGCTTCTTTCCTCTCGTCAAAGAGATCCTTAAGAACAGACTCCTTCCCGGTAGCTAAATCAGCATTCTTTTCTTTCTTCCTGGCATCGAACTTTTCGGCGAGTTCAAATACCTTTTCTTTTACATCATAGTGATACACATGGTCAGAGAGCTGATCCTTAATCTCTACCTGGGTTGCGTTGACTTCTTTTACCATGTTTTCAAGCTCGTGATAGTTCATCCTGCCGTTATCGGGGACAAGGATCACCTCATGAGTAGATGAGGGTAAAAGAAAGAAATCACCGCCAACCTTTTCGGCAGCCATTTCCATAAATCCGGGGTAAGCTATAATGCCTGCACCGTTTGTCTTGTCAGTTGTTGTCGCTACATACATCGCTGTATCTCCGGGAAGCGGACCTCCGAACTGTCCTTCCATCTCGCTTACGTCAACTCCCATCATTTCGGCGAGTACGTCCACCATACCCTTTATCTCCGCAGGGCGAAGATCCGGTGCATACTTCATGGCGTCGCCAAAAAGCTGTTCCTTTGTCACATTCATGCTGTCAAGCAGCTGGTTTGTTACGAGAATACTCCCGATTCCTTCCCTGTCGGACGATACGATAAAGCGGCATACTACCGACATATCCTCAATCTCCTTATGAGGGATATTTTCAAGCATGTCCGCATTACGCTCGGTCGCTACTACCTGCATGGATAAATGCTCCTTCATGACCTCATAGTTTCCAAGCTCTGAAAGATTAAACGCCGGAGCCTCGCTAAACCCTCTTACCGCCACATCCGTTACTTCATCAAGTACTTCATCGTAGTCTTTCCTCCCGCTGTCATACTCTTTAAAGAAAGGGGCCACATCCAGATTGATGCCTACTGCCTCTCCTTCCTTTCTGACAGTGATACCTTCGTAACCCGCGTTCTGAAGCTTTGCAACAGAAGAAGACGATACCTCCACTTCATCACCGGTCTGCTGATACAGGCGTTCCTTAAGATCTTCCTTAAGCTGCTCTCTGAACTCTTCAAAATCCATTCGATTTCCTCCTTATTAAGTTGTGCTCACCCAAAAAAGGGCATAAAAATAACCCTCCGTCACGTCGTACGCCGTGAAAAAGGGCATAGTTTATGTAAGGCTTGCGCCATACAAACAATATTATTATCACCTTTAGCTTTCGATACAGGAGTGGGCTATACAGGAGTGCCCGGTGAAAGCTTCCGGCAATAAAAAAGCAGCAGGTTTTTTGTACCTACCGCTTTGCTATTATAAGAATATCACAGGTTTTTTCGGTTGTAAATCGTCAAAAGGTACCCAAAACGCGGTCAATAGGTAGACAAGCGCCATTTTTGACCTCAGTTTTGGATCATTTTTATATTTGTGATACCTATCATGGCTTTAGGAACACATCCTCCCCGAAAGCAAAAAGAACCCCATACCCTGTCAAGGATATGGGGTCCGATAGACTCTTAAAAGATATAAACGTCCACGTGTATATTGTTATATCGCGGCGCGTGAAGCCTTGTACCTTGGGCTTTTCTGAATGCTCTGGCCTTAGTCGCTCCAAGCGTCATAGACAGGTGGATCTTAAAAGTCCTACCTACTATTGATAGCTGCCTGTGCTGCCGCAAGTCTTGCGATCGGAACTCTGAAAGGTGAGCAGCTTACGTAGTCAAGGCCGATCTTGTGGCAGAACTCTACGGATGAAGGATCGCCGCCGTGCTCGCCGCAGATACCGCAGTGGAGGTTAGGGCGAACCGACTTACCCTTCTCGATGGCGATCTCCATGAGCTGACCTACGCCGCTCTGGTCGAGCTTTGCGAAAGGATCGTTCTCGAAGATCTTTGCCTTGTAGTATGCCTCAAGGAACTTGCCGGCATCGTCACGTGAGAAGCCGTAGGTCATCTGGGTCAGGTCGTTGGTACCGAAGCAGAAGAACTCAGCTTCCTTAGCGATCTCGTTAGCTGTAAGAGCTGCACGGGGGATCTCGATCATGGTACCTACTTCGTACTTAAGGCCGATGCCTGCTGCCGCGATCTCCTTGTCAGCAGTCTCGATAACGGTCTTTTTAACGTATGTGAACTCCTTAACGTCGCCGGTCAGAGGGATCATGATCTCGGGCTCTACATGCCAGTCGGGATGTGACTTCTGAACGTTAACGGCGGCACGGATGATAGCCTTGGTCTGCATAACCGCGATCTCGGGATAGGTTACGGTCAGACGGCATCCGCGGTGACCCATCATGGGGTTGAACTCCTTAAGGTTCTCGATGATAGCCTTGATCTGTTCAACGGTCTTGCCCTTAGCCTTAGCCAGCTTCTCGATGTCGGCGGGATCGGTGGGAACGAACTCATGCAGAGGCGGATCAAGGAAACGGATGGTAACGGGGTTGCCCTCCATAGCGGTGAACAGCTTCTCGAAGTCACCCTGCTGCAGAGGAAGGATCTTCTCGAGAGCCTCCTCGCGCTCTTCCTTGGTATCGGAGCAGATCATCTCACGGAATGCCTCGATACGGTTCTCCTCGAAGAACATGTGCTCTGTACGGCAAAGTCCGATACCCTCTGCGCCGAGCTCGCGAGCCTTCTGAGCGTCGCGGGGTGTGTCGGCGTTGGTACGAACCTTGAGCTTGCGGTACTTGTCCGCCCATGCCATGATGCGTCCGAACTCACCTGCGATGGTAGCGTCAACGGTTCTGATGGCTCCGTCGTAGATGTTGCCGGTGGTGCCGTCGAAGGAGATCATGTCGCCTTCGGAATATGTCTTGCCGCCGAGAGTGAATGTCTTGGCAGCCTCATTCATAACGATGTCGGAGCAGCCCGATACACAGCAGGTACCCATACCGCGTGCAACTACGGCTGCGTGTGAGGTCATACCGCCGCGAACGGTGAGGATGCCCTGTGCGGCCTTCATGCCCTCGATGTCCTCGGGTGAGGTCTCGAGACGAACGAGAACGACCTTCTCGCCGCGTGCTGCCCATTCCTTTGCGTCCTCTGCGGTGAATACGATCTTACCGCATGCGGCGCCGGGAGCTGCACCGAGTGCCTTGCCCATGATCCTCGCGCGTGCAACCGCGTCCTTATCGAACTGAGGATGGAGCAGGGTGTCGAGGTTACGGGGATCGATCATGGCAACAGCCTCTTCCTCGGTCCTCATGCCTTCGTCAACGAGATCGCATGCGATCTTGAGAGCTGCCTGAGCGGTACGCTTACCGTTACGGGTCTGGAGCATGAAGAGCTTTCCGTGCTCAACGGTGAACTCCATGTCCTGCATATCCCTGTAGTGATTCTCGAGGTTCTGGCAAACCTGCTTGAACTGCTCGAATGCCTCGGGGAACTTCTCAGCCATCTCGGTTATCTTCATAGGAGTACGAACGCCGGCAACAACGTCCTCGCCCTGCGCGTTGGTAAGGAACTCACCGAAGAGGCCCTTCTCGCCGGTAGCGGGGTTACGTGTGAATGCTACGCCTGTGCCGCAGTCATCGCCCATGTTTCCGAATGCCATGCTCTGTACGTTAACGGCGGTACCCCATGAATAAGGGATATCGTTGTCACGTCTGTAAACGTTTGCTCTGGGGTTATCCCATGAACGGAATACGGCCTTGATAGCCTCAGCAAGCTGAACTCTGGGATTTGAAGGGAAATCCTCGCCGAGCTTTGACTTGTACTCGGCCTTGAACTGGTTAGCCAGCTCCTTAAGGTCGTCCGCTGTCAGCTCAACGTCCTGAGTAACGCCCTTCTTGGCCTTCATCTGGTCGATGAGCTCTTCGAAATATTTCTTGCCGACTTCCATAACAACGTCGGAGAACATCTGGATAAATCTTCTGTAGCAGTCCCATGCCCAACGGGGATTGCCGGACTTCTCTGCCAATGTATTAACAACGTCTTCGTTTAAGCCCAGGTTAAGAATGGTGTCCATCATACCGGGCATCGAAGCGCGTGCTCCGGAACGAACCGATACGAGAAGGGGATTCTCCTTGTCGCCGAACTTCTTTCCGGTCATCTCTTCGAGCTTAATAACGTATTCGTCAATCTGAGCCTGAATCTCGGGATTGATCTGCTTGCCGTCCTCATAGTACTGGGTGCAGGCTTCGGTTGTGATCGTGAAGCCCTGAGGTACGGGCATTCCGATGTTGGTCATCTCGGCAAGGTTAGCGCCCTTTCCGCCGAGAAGGTTCCTCATGTCAGCGCTTCCTTCGCTGAACAGGTAGACCCATTTCTTCATAAAGATTTTTTCCTCCTAATTATCTGTTTTTTTCATTTTTCTTCCTGGTTTCACAACACGTTATTATATCACAGCGGTCCCAAAAAATAAAGAAAATTATGAAATTTCAATAAAAAAAACGGCTGCCCGCGATCAGGCAGCCGATATATGCTTATTTACTCTACCGTAACACTTTTTGCGAGGTTTCTGGGCTTGTCCACATCGAGGCCCTTTGCGACCGACAGATAGTATCCGAGAAGCTGGAGCGGCACTACCGCGAGACTCGCTGTAAAGTGCTCGTCGATCTTGGGTATGTAGCAGCAGAAATCGACCGTATCCTCGATCTCGTAATGTCCGTAGCTCGTCAGTCCCATCAGGTATGCTCCGCGGCTCTTGACCTCAACCATGTTGCTGACGGTCTTTTCGATGATCCTGCCCTGCGTGAGCACGCCTACTACCAGCGTTCCGTCCTCGATCAGGGATATGGTGCCGTGCTTTAATTCACCCGCCGCATAGGCCTCGGAATGGATGTACGAGATCTCTTTCATCTTGAGGCTCCCCTCAAGGCAGATCGCGTAATCGAGTCCGCGTCCGATGAAGAATACGTCCTTCGCGTATGCGTATTTTGCTGCAAACCACTGGATCCTGTCTTTGTCCTCGAGGATCTTTGATATCTTTGCGGGTATCGTGAACAGCTCGCCGATCAGCATACCGTATTTTTCTTCGGTGATCGTTTTTCTGACGAGCGCCGCCTGCATCGCGATAAGATAAGACACGATGAGCTGCGCCGAATAAGCCTTTGTGGTCGCAACAGCTATCTCGGGGCCCGCCAGCGTGTAGATCACGCGGTCCGCCTCCCTGGCTATCGTGCTGCCCACCACATTTACTATCGCGAGCGTCCTGATGCCCTTTTCCTTTGCGAGTCTCAAAGCCGCGAGGCTATCAGCTGTCTCTCCCGACTGCGATATGATGACCACGAGCCCCTTAGGGTCCGCTATCACGGGCCTGTAGCGGTACTCCGACGCGAGTTCGACCCTGACCGGGATGCCCGCCAGATCTTCGATGACGTACTGCGCGGCCATACCGACATGCCATGCCGAACCGCACGCGACTATCGTAACCGAGGAAATGTCCCTCAGCACCTCATCGGGCAGCACATCGTCGCCGAAGCTGATCCTGTTGTCCTTAACGAGCGCGTTCAGCGTGTTCTCGACCGCCTGCGGCTGCTCATGTATCTCCTTGATCATGAAATGCTCAAAACCGCCGCGCTCGGCAGCCTTAGCATCCCACTCGACCGTTGTGGGCTCCTTTGCGACCTCATCGCCGTCCAGATTGAAGAAGGTCACCTCTCCCGCCCTTAAGCGTCCGAACTCGAGATTGTCGATGTAGTAAACGCTGCGCGTGTATTTAAGTATCGCGGGAACGTCGGAAGCCAGATAGGTCTCGCCGTCCTCAACGCCGATAACGAGCGGGCTGTCCTTGCGGGCTACCCAGATCTCGTTCGGGTACTCCTTGAACATCAGCGCGAGCGCGTATGAGCCCCTGATCCTGACCATTGCCTTCGCGATGGCGTCAACGGGGCCGATATTGTATTTTTTGTAGTAGTAATCAACGAGTTTTACGGCTACTTCTGTGTCTGTCTGGCTGTAGAAAGTATAGCCCTTGCGCAGGAGCTTGTCCTTGAGCTCCTTGTAGTTCTCGATGATGCCGTTATGCACTCCGACAACGTTGTAATCGTCGGAAAGATGCGGATGCGCGTTCGTCTCGGACGGCTCGCCGTGAGTCGCCCAGCGTGTATGTCCTATGCCGCAGGTTCCGCGCAGCGAATTCCCGCCGTCGGTTTTCTCATAGAGTGTTTTGAGTCTGCCCTTAGCCTTGACCACTTCAAAATCGTGATCGCCGTCGCGGACTGCGATGCCCGCGGAATCATAGCCTCTGTATTCCAGTTTCGACAAACCCTCAAGAACGATCGGGGCCGCACTCTTGCGCCCGATGTATCCGGATATTCCGCACATATATGGTCTCCTATCCAAAATATGCCGCAATACGACTGAATTGCGGCATATTTTTAAAAGTCTTATAAGGAATGAATCGCTTTGCGATTCCGACCAAGTTCGCTCTCGAGGTTTTTGCTGTCGCAAAATTCCTCTGCCGCTCGTTGGTCGATGCCGAGAAATTGGCTTAAAAAGCCAATCTCTCGGCTAAATAAGCTTTCAGCTCCGCGATCGGGATGCGTACCTGAGCCATGGTATCGCGCTCACGAACGGTCACGCAGTTGTCGTTCTCGGACTCGAAATCGTAGGTTACGCAGTAAGGCGTTCCGATCTCGTCCTGACGGCGGTATCTCTTACCGATATTGCCGCGGTCGTCGAACTCGCAGTTCCACTCCTTGGACAGCTCGGCGTAGATCTTCTCCGCGCCCTCGTTAAGCTTCTTGGAAAGAGGCAGGATGCCGACCTTAACGGGTGCCAGTGCGGGATGGAAATGAAGCACGGTACGCTTGTCGCCGCCCTCGAGCTCCTCCTCGTCGTATGCTGCGCAGAGGAATGCCAGCGTTACGCGGTCGGCGCCGAGCGAAGGCTCAACAACGTAAGGCACATAGCGCTCGTTGGTCTCGTCATCGAAGTAGCTCATATCCTCCTTCGATACGTTCTGATGCTGTGTAAGATCATAATCCGTACGATCCGCGATACCCCAGAGCTCGCCCCATCCGAACGGGAACAGGAACTCGATGTCCGTGGTGCCCTTTGAATAGAATGCCAGCTCTGCCGGATCATGATCGCGCAGTCTCATCTCGTCTTCCTTGATGCCGAGGCTGATCAGCCAGTCACGGCAGAAGCCTCTCCAGTACTGGAACCACTCAAGGTCGGTACCGGGCTTGCAGAAAAACTCCAGCTCCATCTGCTCGAACTCACGTGTACGGAAGGTGAAGTTGCCGGGCGTGATCTCGTTGCGGAAGGACTTACCGATCTGACCGATACCGAAGGGTACCTTTTTGCGGGAAGTACGCTGTACGTTCTTGAAGTTTACGAAAATACCCTGAGCGGTCTCGGGACGCAGATAAACAACGTTCTTGGCGTCCTCGGTAACGCCCTGGAAGGTCTTGAACATCAGATTGAACTGACGGATGTCTGTGAAATTGTGCTTGCCGCAGGAAGGACAGCAGATGTTGTTGTCATCGATATATTTCTTCATCTCTTCCTGTGTGAATGCGTCTACGGGCTTGGGCAGCTCGATGCCCTTCTCTGCAGCGTAATCCTCGATGAGCTTGTCGGCTCTGAAACGTTCCTTACACTCCTTGCAGTCCATCAGGGGATCCGAGAATCCGCCGAGGTGCCCCGAAGCCACCCATGTCTGGGGGTTCATGAGGATGGCGCAGTCTACGCCGACATTATAAGGGTTTTCCTGGATGAACTTCTTCCACCAGGCCTTCTTGACGTTGTTCTTGAGCTCAACGCCGAGGTTTCCGTAATCCCAGGTGTTCGCGAGACCGCCGTAGATCTCCGAGCCCGGGTAAACAAAGCCTCTGGCCTTGGCCAGCGCAACGATCATATCCATTGTCTTTTCCATATATCTCTCCGTTCCGTGCCGGCTTTTCTTTGCGCGCGGTCACGCGTCTTCGCCGACAAACTTTTCAATGTATTTTAAACGTATCGCAGGCATTTTGCAAGGGGCAGTTGCATCCCCTTACGCTTTTACAGTACGTAGCCGCAGTCCTGCAGCAGCTTTCTCGCGCTCTCGACCGAATCGATGCCGGTAGGATTCTTGATCGGAGCAAACTCCTTCTCGCGCACTACCTCGAAAGGCAGGCAGGAATCGGTCAGATGAACCAGATCGAGCGAAAGCGTCTCAAGCTTGAACGCGTTGGGCTTCTCGGGCGCCACGGTCTCGGGCTTTCCGTCAACATAGTCGAGATAAGGCACCTTTTTGTTTACGAGATGCACGGGCAGCTTGCTGCTGACTACCTCGTCGATATCCTTAACCCTGAACAGGTAATTTAATATAACGCCGAAATTGTATGCGGGAGTGCCGTCTTCAAGCTTTGCCGCCATCAGCTCGGGAGTCATGTCGTAATACTCGACAACCGAGGGAGTGCCGTCCTCAAGGCAGATCGCGCCGACTCTCTCATCAGGAGCCGCCTTGGCAACAACCTTCGCGCCCGTAGCGCATCCGCTCTCGATCGTAGCGCCTACGAATACGGGATCCGCGATCCTCTGCAGCACATTGTCCACCGCGAATACGTTGATGTACTCGATGCCTGCCTCATGCATCTGCTTACCTAAGCCGCTGTTGACGAGCGAGGAATAGAATCCGCCGTTGCCGTTGGGAGACATTGCGATCGCGTCCTCGGAAGCGAGGAACATATTGCCCTCTCTGTCGAGGCAGGGAGCCATATCCTGCATATAGAAATGCACATAGTTTCCGTCGTATCCGAAATAGTTGTGCTCCTTAAAGAACTCGCGCGTTTCGGTATCGTTCAGATGACTCGTCATGACATAGAGATGTATGCAGCAGCCGGCCTCCTTTGTAACGTCCATGATATTCTCTATGGTTCTCTGGAAAATGAACACGGGCTTTGTGATGCCGATATCGTACATGCCCTTCGCATGGTCGTAACCGAGTCTCGTGCCCATGCCGCCCGCGAGCAGCAGAGCGCCGATCTTTCCCGCCATGATCGCCTCGAGGCCGATCTCGCGGTAATGCGTCGCCTTGTCCTTATATTCCTCTATCGTGAGCGTCTTGATGGGCTCGATCACGCCTCTGGGCAGCTCCTGCTGCTTTACGTCCACGTCCGCGATCATGTTGAAATCGAGCAGATCCGCCTGCTCTAAGATCTTCGCCTGATCTGAGGCCTGGAGCCCTTCAAATGTGCCGATAAACTTCTGCTGTCCGTACTTCTCCAGCTGTTCGAAAAAAACATTCTTTGTCATATGAGTCCTGCCTTTCGTTCTTTAATAACTGTTGACTATTATATCCGAACGCGGAATAAATGCAATAACGTTCCGCAATTTGCGCAACCGATTTATCACAGGATAGTTTCAAGCACTTCGAGGCTTTTGAACCTGCGCTCCGTCTTGCTCTCCATGTAATCCCTCGTGATCCGCTCGAGCTCGTCCATCACCTCATCGCTCACCTTAAACGAGAAAAGCTCCTTGAGCGGTGTCCGCTCGATATATCGCACCGTATAGAGCGCGGTCTCGCTGACCTTTACCGAGCCTGCGTAGTTTTCGGCGTTCAGGCCGTTGTATCGGGCGGTATAGTACTCGCCGTCGGTCCTCATGCCCTCTCCGTAGATCGTGATGGCCCTCAGCTCGTAAACGCAGCGTATCAGGCGGGCCGGCATGGTCTTTTTGGCGAGCGCGAGCAGCGCCAGATACAGCAGCTTCATCTGCCCCGCCTCCTCAAGCTCCTCACGCGTGAACGCGCCTGCCAGCTCGCAGAAGTACATCCCGTAATACATTCCCTCGAGATCCTCCTCGAGTTCCTTGAAATACCTGGTCTTGTCGACCGATTTGACGCTGTAGGCATCCCTGCCCTCAAACAGCGTGAACTCGCCGTAAGTGAAGCCCCGCGTACACGCCAAGAAGGCGCCCGTCGGTCTGCGTGCGCCTTTTGCGAAAGCAGTTATCCTGCCTCTTTCACTTGTGAGAATCGTGATCCTGCGGTCAAAATCGTTGACCGGCATCGATGTCAGCACGATCCCGTGTACGGTTACTTCTCCGGCCATTACTTACTCCTCATCGTCCGGCTCGTCCCTGAATCCGTAATTCTTCAGCAGGAAATCGGAATTGCGCCAGTCCTTTTTGACCTTGACAAAGAGCTTGAGATTGACTCTGAACCCGAGCAGCGCCTCCATCTGCAGACGCGCGTCGGTGCCGATCTTTTTGAGCATCGCGCCGCCTTTGCCGATTATGATGCCCTTGTGAGAGTCACGCTCGCATACGATCGTTGCCTCGATGTCAAACAGACCCGTGCCTATCTGCGGTTCCTTTGCTTTTCCGGATCCGGCACCCGTATCAAACACTACGGGACCGTCCGGTTCATCGTCCTCTTCGTCCGCGCCGCCGCGGCGCTCGATCAGATCCTCGGGATCCTCTTCGTAATTAATGTATCCGCCGCCCTTTTTGCGTTCCTTCATGAGCTCGATCCCGACAGCTATGCCGTGGGGGATCTCATCGCTTAAGTTCTTCAGCGCGCTCTCCCTGATGATCTCGGCTGCGATCTGCCTCTCGGGCTGATCGGTCAGCTCATCCTCATCGTAGTACATCGGCCCCTCGGGAAGGAGCTTGAATATAACGCCTTTCAGGTCATCCTCGTTCCTGCCGTTTAAAGCGCTCACGGGCACGATCTCGTCGAAATCCGCGAGGTCCTTGTACATGGCGATCATCGAGAGCACCTTCTCCGCGGGCACCGTGTCGATCTTGTTGATGACCAGAACCTTCGGAGTGCTGTTCCCGCTGAGCAGCTCCGCGATGTGCCTGTCACCCGGGCCGACCGAGTCCACGGGCTCCACGAGCCAGAGGATCAGATCCACCTCGTTTAAGGTGCGCTCCGCGGCGTCCACCATGAATTTGCCGAGCTTGGTCTTTGCCTGGTGTATGCCGGGAGTATCGATGAATATCGCCTGTCCGCGCTCCTCTGTAAGGATCGTGCGGATCCTCGTCCTCGTTGTCTGCGGCTTGTTGCAGGTGATAGCGACCTTCTGTCCTATCAGCCTGTTCATGAGCGTTGATTTACCGACATTCGTGCGGCCCGCCATAGCCACAAAGCCCGATTTGAATTCTGCCATTTTGCTCCTTTCGTCCGCCCTGCCTTACAGCAGATTTGTCACGGTCTCAAACATTTCCTTATGCGAATTAAGCTTGGCTTCGGTGCCTACCGCGCAGATGCAGTAATCCGAGAGCACCTTATCGAGTATCTGCGCGCAGGAACGTATATCTTCGACATCCGCCGAAAGTATCGCGTCGCGCTGCTTCTGTATAGCCTCGGGGCTGCGTCCCGAAAGAGTCGCCGCCAGCGCCCTCGCGCCCTTTGCCGAAGAGCTTAACGGTCTGTCCACGCCGCCCATCGTGCCTATCACGAATTTGGTCATCGTTCTCTCGTCCGCTTCGAAATTCCTGAGGAAATCCGCTGCTTTTTTATAAACATCCAGCGTCCTCGCCAGATGAGGATCGCGGTATGACGTAAAGGTTCCGATGCCCTTTGCAGGATCGAACGAGAAGCCCGAGCCGTACGCACCGCCGAGCACCCTGACATTATTCCAGAGATACTCCGTGCCGAGGATGTGCCTTACTACAGCCATCACGCCGCTCTTTTCGGGCGTGCATCTGCCGCTCTTTCCCGCGATCGCGAGATAGTTTACCTCTCCTGCGGTCTTGAGTCCTTCGCTGACGGTCCTCTCGGGGAAATGCGTTCCGAGTCGCTCGCCGGGCTTTTTTGAATCATGCCGTACCTTGCAGAAACGCTTCGCGAAGGCCGCGAACTTATCCTTATTTCGCTCGAATATATCTTTGCCGCAGGTCACGTCGATCAGCATGTTGTCGCAGCCGAATGTATCCGCGAGCACTCTCTTCATCGAATCCGCGGTCTCTTTGATCTCCTCATCGCTCATCTCGAGCAGCGCGCAGATATTCCTGTACATGCCGAGACCCTTGAACTGCTCATCGTAAACGGCATCCGAAGCCAGTCCGGCCAGCGCGTGTCCGGCCGCGGTAGAGTTGCCGCGAGCTGCCAGCGAATACTGCATGCCGGCTTTGGTCTCGCCCGCCAGCTCCCTGATCCTGACAGGATCCGAGAAATCGGTCTCGAGCAGCTCCTCTCCGAGCAGTTCGAGCATCTTGTCCAGATTCTTCTCGAGCACCGCGCCGGTTGCCGCCATCACGATCCTGTAATCGTCGTCGGTTCCGTACAGCGGGAACGAGATCGGACGCATGCCCATACCGCCCGTGTATATGTTAACCTCGGTGTTGAATTCCAGATACGTATGCTTCGCGGTATTCATCCTGCCCGCGAATTCAGCCGCGAATGCCGCATATTTCGCGTCTTTGATATCAAGCGTGTCCATATCGAACAGGAGCTTGAAATACACGATCCCGTTCGTATCGATGTCATGCAGATAAGTCGGTATCCCGCAGATCTCTGTTTCGGAAATGATCAGTTCGGGCGACTTTTTCTCGATATCCTCGCGCGCGAGCATAGGGATCGTCGCCAGCTCCTCGGGAGTCGAAGGCTCCTCCTGATACGCGCGGAGCGCCGCGGTCTTTTCGATCATCTCGTCAAGCTGCGCGTCAGTCAGCGACGCCTTATAAGCCGCGAGCTTTTCCTCAAGCGCCCTGTCCGACTCGGCGGTCATGCCCTTTTGGGGAGCCATGGTCTGGAAAACGACATTATTGCCGTTCAGCATGTATTTCGCGATAAGCTTCTCGTATCCGCCCTCGTCGATCATGCGGCGCAGGGGTTCGAAGGACTCTCTCACATGCAGAGCCGCGAATGCCTTTGTATCGTCGTACAGCCAGGTCTTGAGCGCATTGACGCCGTACTCGAGGCCCTTGGGCTCAGAGCCGTAATCGGCCTCGCAGTATCTGAATTCGCCGCCGTTGATGATGCCGAGCAGGGACTTTTTGTCCACGCCTTCGCGCACGAGACGTTCCAGCTCGCTCTTAAGTATCTTTTTCATCTCATCGAGCTTATCGACAGAGGTATTTCTGATGACCATTGCCACAAAAGGCTGCATGATATAATCGCTCACATAGCAGGAAATGTCCTGTCCGATGCCGGCTTTTACGAGAGCCTCCTTGATCGGAGCGCCGGGCACGTTGAACAGCGCGTCCACGAGCACGCCCATCGCCGCGTTCTCGAGCAGGTCGTTCGCGTGGTTCAGTGTGAATGCCCATGCGAGATATCCCGCATCCTCCTCGGTATCGTCCTCTCCGATCGGGTAGAACGAATGGATCTCGCTGACACCCATGGGCTTCTGCATCGTAACGGCGGAATCCACCGGCTGAACGTCGTATTTGGAGAGATACTCGCGGTCCAGCCACTCGAGACGCTCCTCAACGTCCATATCGCCGTAGATGTAGATATAGCTGTTAGTCGGATGGTAATAGCGCCTGTGGAAATCAAGGAACTGCTCGTAGGTCAGGTCCGGGATGGCCTTCGGGTCGCCGCCCGACTCCACACCGTAGGTCGTATCGGGGAAGAGCGCGTGTGTGAGCTCTCTGTACTGACGGTCCTCGGCCGATGAGAACGCGCCCTTCATTTCGCTGTAAACAACGCCGTTTATCGTGATGGGCTCGTCCTTTGAGTTAAGCTCGTATCTCCAGCCCTCCTGCCTGAATATCTCCTCATGCTTATAGGTGTTGGGATGGAATACCGCGTCCATGTAAACATCCGACAGATTGGCGAAATCCGCGTCGTTGCAGCTCGCTACGGGATAGCAGGTCTTGTCGGGATAGGTAAATGCGTTAAGGAATGTGTTGAGCGAGCTCTTCTCCAGCTCCATGAAAGGATCCTTCGGAGGGTATTTGTCCGAGCCGCAGAGCACCGAATGCTCGGTGATATGAGCGACACCGGTATCGTCCGTGGGCGTGGTCCTGAATGAGATGCAGAAAACCTTATTCTCATCATCGTTCGAGATGACGCTTACTCTCGCGCCGCTCTTGATGTGTCTGAACAGCATACCCTGACCGTTGCAGTCCGGCACATGCTCCTCGTATTCGAGTTTGTACGCGGGAAGGCTCTTAAGCTCCGCGCTTGATCCGACAGTTCTTGCCATATAGTTTCTCCTTTGGATTATAGTATCGGAGGCATATGATCCTCCGGATATGGTTTGTTTTTTCCGCGACGGGTCTCACATCAGCGCTCCCGCGATCAGGAACACGATAAACGCCATTACCCATGCGACCGCGCACTGGAACAGCACAATGCCCGCGGCCCATTTCCTTCCGAGCTCACGTTTTACGGACGCGATCGCAGCAACGCAGGGCGTATAGAGCAGGCAGAATATGAGCAGTGCCAGAGCCGCCGCGGGCGCAACGGCCGCAAGCAGCGCGGATCCGTCTCCGAAGAGTACCGACAGCGTCGATACCACGCTTTCCTTCGCCATAAAGCCCGTGATCAGCGCGGTGACGATCCTCCAGTCACCGAAGCCCATCGGTTTGAATATAGGCGTGAATATGTTCGCGATGCTCGCAAGTATGCTCTCCTGCGAGGATTCCGCAAGTCCCAGGTGCAGGTTGAAGGTCTGCAGGAACCAGATGACGATCGTTGCGACGAAAATGATCGTGAACGCCCTCATCAGGAAATCCTTTGCCTTTTCCCAGAGCAGCCTTATGACGTTTTTCGCGCCGGGCATCCTGTAATTGGGCAGTTCCATGACAAACGGCACGGCCTCGCCCTTAAACGCGGTATGCTTGGATACCAGCGCCGTGATGATGCCGGTGAGTATGCCGAACAGATAGAGCCCGATCATGATGAGCGCCGAATGCTCCGGGAAGAATATGCCGGTAAAAAATGCGTATATCGGGAGCTTGGCCGTACAGCTCATGAACGGTATCAGCATGATGGTGAGCTTTCTGTCACGCTGTGAGGGCAACGTTCTCGATGCCATGACGCCGGGTACCGAGCAGCCGAAACCGACGAGCATCGGCACTATGCTGCGACCCGACAGACCCAGACGCCTTAAGGGTTTATCCATTACGAACGCGACCCTGGCCATATAGCCCGTGTCCTCGAGCAGCGAGAGGAAGAAAAACAGTATCAGTATGATCGGCATGAAGCTGAGCACGCTTCCTACGCCGTTAAATATGCCGTCCACAACGAGTGACCGCAGTACTTCGTTGACATTCCACGCTTCGAATGCCCCGTCCACAATACCCGTCAGCGAATCGATGCCGGTCTCGAGCAGCTCCTGAAGCCATGCCCCCAGCAGTCCGAACGTTACCCAGAAAACCAGCGCCATTATCACGATAAACGCGGGGATCGCCGTGAATCTGCCCGTAAGTATCCTGTCTATTTTCTCGCTGCGCTCGCGCTCTTTGCTCTCCACGGGCTTGACTACGCATTTCGCGGCGAGTTTTTCAACGAATGAGAAACGCATGTCAGCGATCGCTGCCGCGCGGTCGAGTCCGCACTCCTCCTCCATCTGCAGGATAATATGCTCGATCATCTCGCGCTCGTTCTGCGACAGCTCGAGCGCCTCGATAACGCGCGCGTCGCCCTCGATTATCTTGTTCGCGGCGAAGCGGATCGGTATGCCCGCTCTCTTCGCGTGGTCCTCGACCAGCGACATGATGCCGTGTATGCAGCGGTGAATGGCTCCGCCGTGATCCGACTCATCGCAGAAATCCTGCTTTGTCGGCGACTCCTGGTACTTTGCCACATGGATAGCATGGCTGACCAGCTCGTCCACACCCTCGTCCTTGGCCGCGGAAATGGGTACCACGGGGATGCCCAGCATCGCCTCCATATCGTTCGTGCGCACGCTGCCGCCGTTCCCGCGCAGCTCGTCCATCATGTTGAGCGCGAGTACCATCGGCACATCGAGTTCTATCAGCTGCATCGTCAGATACAGGTTTCTCTCTATATTTGTCGCGTCAACGATATTTATGATGCCCTTCGGCTTTTCGCCGATTATGTACTGGCGGGAGACGATCTCCTCCTCGGTATAGGGCGAGAGCGAATATATGCCCGGCAGGTCGACGACCTCGGTATCCGCATGCCCTCTGATCACGCCGCTCTTGCGGTCAACGGTCACGCCGGGGAAATTGCCCACGTGCTGGTTCGAGCCCGTAAGGCTGTTGAACAGAGTGGTCTTTCCGCTGTTCTGATTGCCCGCGAGCGCGAAAGTCAGCACAGTTCCCTCGGGCAGCGGGTTCTCCGTAGCCGGATCGTGGTAGAGTATACCGTCCTCACCGAGTCCGGGATGGGAAGTCGGCCCCGCAGCGTCGTCCTTTTTCCTGCGCCGGAAGGCTTTTTCCTTATCATTCGCAGATGACTCTGCTCCGTCCTGCTGCCTGCCGGGTCCGGATACCGCACGTCCTGCGCCCGGACAGACAGGCTCTATCTCTATTTTTTCCGCATCGGCCAGTCTCAGCGTCAGCTCATATCCGTGTATCCTCAGCTCCATCGGATCGCCCATCGGCGCGAGCTTGATCAGGGTCACCTCAGTCTTGGGGATAACGCCCATATCGAGGAAATGCTGTCTTAATGCGCCCTCTCCTCCCACACGCGTGATGACCGCGCTCTGGCCTGTTTTCAATTCGTTAAGTGTCATTTTCCCGTCTCCTGTTATCGATTCATACTGATTTTACTCAAAAAACGGAGAAATAACAACACCATTTGGCAGTTAATATGGTAAGATATATATCAGGCGGCAATATATGCATATACACGGAGCAGAGTCACGATGAAAACAGTCGGCATCATAGCGGAATTCAACCCCTTCCATTGCGGGCACGAATACATAATCAACGAAGCAAAGCGCGCAACCGGCGCGGACAGATGCGTTATAGCGATGAGCGGAGATTTCGTTCAGCGCGGCACTCCCGCGGTCTGCGGCAAGTCCCTGCGCGCGCGCATGGCGCTGCTCTGCGGCGCGGATGCCGTGTTCGAGCTGCCCGTTCCCTATGCTACCGCTTCGGCCGAGATATTTGCCGAGGCCGGTGTAAAACTGTTCAATTCGCTCGGCAATGTCGACTGCATCGCGTTCGGCAGCGAATGTCCCGATATATCGGTGCTTACAGACATCGCGCGGATACTTAACAGCGAAAGCGACCTGTTTAAGAGCGTTCTGCAGTCAAAGCTTAAAGAGGGCCTCAGCTTTCCCGCGGCGCGCGATGCCGCGTTCGAGGCCGAGACGGGCGATCCCGGACTTACCGCGGTACTGCGCTCACCCAACAATATCCTTGCGATCGAATACTGCAGGGCGGCACTCCGGCTCGCGCCCGCAGGCAGCGATATGCCCGCCATTGAGCCCGCAGCGGTCAGGCGTGTTGGCAGCGGCTATCATGACAATACGATCGTTGCGCATATGCAGTCCTCGGCGACCGCTCTGCGCGCCGCGCTCGAAGACCCGGACGGAGATACCGGCGAGCTGATCGGCCAGGTTCCCGATACGGTTTTAAAACTGATCGATGAGAATTACCGCCGCACTCTCCCGATAACCGCAGACGATCTGAGCACCATGCTCTATATGAGGCTCAACGATCCCGCGACCGGCGATTATACAGCATTTGCGGATGTCAGCAGGGATCTGGCGAACGCACTGTCCAAATACAAAAACGAGCCCTGTACGTTTACAGAGCTCGCCTCAAAACTCAAATCAAAAAACAATAACTATACCTCGGTGTGCCGTGCGCTGCTGCATCTGACGCTCGGTATCGGCCCCGGACACGTAACGGCTCTGAAAGCCTCTCCGATATTGCCCGTGATCCGCCTGCTCGGACTGAAAAAGTCATCCTCGGATATTTTAAGACCCGTCTCAGACTCAGAGCATACCGAGCTCATCACCAAGCCGGCCGACGCTGACCGCACGCAGCCTCTGACTGCCGCAGGCCTGTACGCTTCCGGCATATACAGACAGCTCATCCGCAGCCGTTTCGGTACCGATGCCGGCAGCGAACTGTCATCCTCACCGGTGATCGTCTGACCCGGTCATTGTCTGAACCTGAAATACTCGAAATCGGCGAATCCGCCGGTCTTTAAGGTCGCATAGGAATAAAGCCCCATCCTGCAGCCCATGAAATGATCGAGCGTGTATTTCAGCTGCAGTGCGCCTGCTTTTTCCCATGTCTTTCCGTCTGCGGAGTACTCAAACTCCGCGATGTCGGTATTGTCCGTAAAATCAAACGATATCCCCAGATATATGTCACTGCCCGTCCAGGGCTTCTTCAGCAGTTCTTTTTCACCGCCGCTGCCGTCGTTGACACACATCACGACATAGCGCTCATCCTCATCGGCGCGTATGCCGACCAGTCCGAACTGTCCCTGTATCGCGGCCAGTCCGCAGCAGTCGCCGTCCTTCAGCCCCGTCAGATCCACATGCGTCACGCATGAGCACTTCGGACCGCAGGTACGCTGCGTGAGCGTATTCCTCGCCTGCAGTATGCCGTGATCGTTTATGTGGCCGTTGATCAGGCGCAGGTATCCGGGACGCTCGGTCAGCGACCAGAGCGCGTCGTCGGGATTATGGTTCCACTGCCAGAAATGCTTCGGATCGGTAAGCGCCCTCTCCTGTCCGGGCAGTCTCCTGAAATCATCGTCCGCGGAGCATACCGTGCCTGTTTCCGCGAGACTCTTTGAGCCCCCTGCTCCGGGTGCCAGTATGACATTGCCGTTCGAATTCTCATAAAGAGCATCTTTGGGTGCCGCTATCGGGAGCGCGAACCTCACCGGCACTTTGCCCTCATCTCCGAGCATAGGCCAGCCATCCTCCCAGACTACGGGCAGCACGTAGGGTATCCTGCCCACCGCGCCGTGGTCCTGGAACATGACCGCGGCCCAGACCTTGCCTTCGGGGCCCTTATTATTGAACAGCTTTATGCCTTCGGGTGCCGCCTCTTCGGGGCAGTCGGGCAGAGTAAATATCGCTCCCTGCGCCACTCCCGCGTTATGATAGCCGCAGTCGTCGTCGAGTATGATCCTGTGCTCGAACGGTCCGTCGAGCGAATCCGAGCGATAGCAGACCTCGCGCCTGCGTCCGTGACCGTCGCGCGGCCATTCGATGAATATCACATAGTAGCGCCCGTCGATCTTATACGCGTGTGCTCCCTCGGCCTTGAGTCCCATATTTTCCGACTCCGTCGTGAGCAGCAGCCTGTCGTCGCCGTCCGAGAGCAGGCTCCTCATATCGTCCGAGAGCTCGGTGATATAGATCTCGTGATTGCCGTAGATTATGTATTTGCGTCCGTCATCGTCTATCAGCAGTGACGGATCATGCATATACTTCGGCAGCAGATAGCGCTCCCAGTCCGGCCCCTCGATATTGCGGGTGCGGAAAATATATGCATGGTGATCGTCGTTGCTGTTGAACAGGCAGTAGTACCACTCTCCGACCTTGCGGAGGGAGGCGGCCCAGCTGCCCTGTCCGTATATGTTCTGTCCGTTCTCGAGATTGTTCCCGTCCTTCTCGCTGAGCCTGTCAAAGCAGTAGCTGACGGTTTCCCAGTGCTGCAGATCGCAGGACTTCATGATCGGACACCCGGGCATCGAATGCATGCTCGTGGTCACCATGTAAAAAGCGTCGCCCTCACGGATCACATCATTGTCCGGGAAATCCGCCCATATGACGGGGTTATTTATCGTAACCATCTGGATTGCCTTTCGGTTCTGATTGCTTATTCTTCTTCGTCTTCTTCCTCGTCTTCGGCCATGGCCTGCGCGCGCTTCTCCTTAAGCTTCGCGATATCTTCCTTTGCCTTAGACGCAGTCTCCTTGAAATGTCCGGCCATACCGGAGAGTCTGGACTTAATACCGTCTTTGCCGCCGAGCTTTGAGACCACGCTGTCCACTCCGCTGAGGCCCAGGAGCTTCAGATTGCGTCCGACGTCCTCGTTATTCAGCAGGCCGACGATGGCCTCCGCCATATCGATCGTGATCTTGCCTCCGGACATGCATGCTACCGAGTGGAACGGCATCTCGTTGATCATCGCGATGAACATTCCGCTGCCTTCTTTTTTAACAACGCCCTTGCTCTTCTCTGCCAGCTCGATGAGCTTGATGACGCGCGCGCCCCACTTGGTGCTCCTCGCGTCCTCAATGGTGGAATTGAGAGTGAACGGATCGTCCGCGCGCCTTACGCTCTCGGGGATAGGACCGCATAAGAGCTTCTCGAACTCGCTGTCGGAAACACTCGAAGGATCGCCGAAGTAGTAGGTCGGGAGCTCTTCTCTGGTGTACTGCCAGATGTCGTACTCCTCATGGTTGAACCATACGTCTCCGCGCAGCCTGATATCGCGGCTCGAGGAACCTACGCTGATGGTGTACGCTCCGGGCTCCACGCACCACTTGTGCGCGCCCACGCAGTAATACGAGAACGCTCTCTCGTTCAGCTCGACCGTGATCTCCTTTTCCTCGCCGGGTGCCAAGAATACCTTCTCGAAGCCCTTGAGCTCGCGAAGAGGCCTGAATACCTTGCTGCCTGTCTTTCCGACATATATCTGGGCAGCCTCGGCACCGGCGACCTTACCGGTGTTCTTGACCTTAAACGATACGGTCGCGCACTTGTCGCCGCTCTTTATCTCCAGTCCGCTGTACGCGAAGGTGGTGTAGCTGAGACCGTGTCCGAACGGGAACAGCACGTTCATGTCAACGCGGTCATAGTATCTGTAGCCGACGAACAGACCCTCGCGGTACTCTACCGTAAGCCTGTTGCCGGGGAAATTGTCATAGCATGGTGTATCCTTGATCGAGATAGGGAACGTCTCCGCGAGCTTACCCGAAGGATTGACCACGCCGAAGAGGATGTCGATGACTGCCTCTCCCGAAGCCTCGCCGGCGAGATACGCCTCAAGCACGGCGTTAACATTGCCGATCCAGGGCATCGATACGGGTGAACCGTTATGCAGTACGACAACGGTATTGGGCTGAACCTTTGCGACCTCCCTGATCAGGCGGTTCTGGCACTGGGGCAGTCTCATATGCTCAC
>JAEEGF010514700.1_pt1 | contig 23168 bp, 20 predicted proteins | sample 9134171 | NCBI WGS metagenome assembly JAEEGF01 (sample SAMN16246542, study PRJNA631951) | gut metagenome | biome: gut microbiome; feature: rumen; material: AP-attached | host: Bos | place: Iran: Karaj | collected 2018-10
CGTCCTGCTGCGCGATCGTTTTGCTTTGCTCCGCAACCTCCGCTTCCAGATCCCGCTTTGCTTTTTCCAGTTCACGGACGTAGGTTTCCGTGCTTTGCATCTGTCCCGCAAGCGAATAGCAGACCGGCAGCATTTGCCCGATCAGCCTCAGCGCGTCGTCGCGTTTCTTTCCGGCGTTGAACACCGTGACCGTTTCCAACGCTTCCTCCAGCCGACCGTAGCTTTTCGACAGATCCTTCGCCATGCGGAACTGATACGGCGGGATGTGTTTGCGGTGCGTGATCCGCCGCGGCAGACCGCGCGACAGGGCGGGATAGCGTTCCGCCATCCATGCATGAAAGGCGTCCTGCCATTTGGAAAGCGCCTGCGCGTTGCCGAGAATGTCCTTTGCGGAGAGCCGACCTTTCCCTGTGATCGGCACAAAGCAGAGGTGCATGTGCGGCGTCGTTTCGTCCATGTGCACGACCGCGGAGATCACGTTTTCCTTGCCGATCCGTTCGTACAGGAATGCGGCGGCCCGTTCAAAGAACTGCCGCTGTCCGTCGGGCGTCATGCCGTTCAGGATCTCCGGCGACGCAGAGATCAGCGTTTCGACCAGCACCGTGCTGTTCGCCCGCGTTCGGCAGCCGACCGTGTTGACGCGGTTTTCGTATGCCTGTTTGTAGGTTCCTTCCGGCTGCACCAGATGATAGTTCAGATGTGACTTGCTCCGGTCGATGTTCGGATTGCTCTTGTATTCGGTTTTCTTCCGTTCGTTGTGGCGGTTTCGCGCGGCAATGCCGCCCGCCTTGCATTTCTGAAATCGCAGGATGGCATATTGATTCATCCGGCTTCACCTCCTTGTTTCGTTGTGATTTGTTTTCTTCTCATAATTCGGTTCCTTTCGTTGATATGGGGCGGAAGGAAGAACGCCGCATTGGAAAACCTTGTGATTTGCGGACTTCCTTCCGTAGAATGATTTATAGAATCCTGCATCGCCGCAGGGTCGAGCCCTGCCGGATCGCGGTGCGCTCCTTCGGGCTCTCTGTGCCGTCGCTTTTCCCGAAAACCGACTGCACAGGGCAGGCAAAAGCGCCCGCTTTTCCTGCCGCGGCGGTGCAGTATAACACACTACACCTGCAAGCAGGTGGTGTGCCCTTGCAGGGGGCTTTTCGACCGCCGTATAACGGTGTTTGACCGTTCCCGTCGGCCTCAGCGGACGGCGTCGAAGTGTCCTTCTTCCGTCCGTGGGCGGCGGCAGCGGGGGCTTGCCAATGGCAAACCACCGATTCTGCCTGCCGCAGGTGTCGCAAGGAAGGTCGTATAAACCGCAGTTTTCCTTGCGGCGTTCTTCCTTCCTTGCTCTCTTGGTGCGGTCACAGCCGTTCCCGCAAAGGACGCAGATCAAAGCACCAGCCCTTGCCGCGCTTCACGGAGGGCAGCCCAAGCTCCCGCTTTGCGTTCTCGACGGTCTTCTGGCTGAACCCCTTTTGCGCGAACAGGCGGTATGCGTCGGCGGACGGGATTTCGTCGCGCGTTGCAGCAAGCTCCTCAAAGTAATCGATCGCCTGCATGACCTTGGTCGGCAAATCGCCTTCGCCTTTCTCCCCGCCGTGCAGAAGCTCCTCCGCGCAGATGTCGCAAGCGCCGACATATTCCATTCGGTTGTTCCGCACCGTAAACTGCAGCGTCTGCCCAAGCGCTGCAAGGTTCGATTTGATGTGCGCCAGACACAGCACGTCCGATCCGTCCGCCAGCCGCCGTACCAGAAGGATGCTCCGCGCCGCGCCGGCAATATCAATGGAGCCGAGTCCCCGATACAGACTGCCCTGCCCCTTCGTCTTGTTCATGTGCCCGATCAGCACGATTGCGCAGCCGGTGCGCTGGGCAATTCCGCCGAGCGCATGAAACGCCGGACGCACCTCGTTTGCGCGGTGCATATCGACCGCCGCGCCGAGATACGCCTGCAGGGGATCGAGGATCAGTAGCTTTGCATTTGTTTTCACAATCGCCTGCTCGATGCGGTCGTCTGTAAACGACAGGGAGGATTTCGATTCGTCGATCACGAAAACCCGGCTGCAATCCGCGCCCGCATCCTCCAGCCGCGGCTTGATCGTGTCCGCCAGTCCGTCCTCCGCGGTCTGATAGATGCAGGTCGTCGGCTCCCGCGCGTCCTCCTGCCCGAACACTGGTTCGCCGTTCGACAGCCGCGCAATCAGCGACATTAAAAGCATCGTCTTGCCCTCGCCCGGATCGCCCTGCACGATCGTCACCTTGCCGAACGGGATGTACGGATACCACAGCCAGTCCACCTCCTGCCGCGTGATCTCGCTCATGTTGATCAATTCCAGTTTACGCATGGTTCCTCCTATCCGGCAGGGGAGCGACCTTGCCGCCCCCGCGCCATACCATCCTTATTCGTTTCGAATGCGATCCGCCTCGAGCAGCGTCGTAATCATCAGATCAATCACTTCCGCCGGGGTGTCCTCGTCGAAGTACGGGGCAAGATCCTCGCGCCGGAGGATCACAAACGCGTCCGGGTCCGCCGCAACCTCCGCCGCCGTTGGCTGCGCTGTCGGTTTATGCAGCGTTCCCATGGAGGCAAGCACTTCGTCGAGCACCGCGTCCTGCTCGTCCTCGTCCTCAGAAAGCTCCAGGAACATCTGCGGTTCCCGTTCCGCTTTCTCCTCATCCCCCAGCAGCGGCACCGTCATTACGAGGTCGGTTGCCATTGCGTTCAGTTCTTCCTCCGTGATGTTCGGGTTCTCAGCCATTGCCTGCCGCATGCACCGGCAAAAATCGGCAAAGCTGATCACATCCATCGTTTTGCAGTTCTCGTTTGTCTGTTTCATGTTGTTTTTCTCCTTCTGAAATGAATTTGTTGTCCGGAAGGGACAAAGAAGGTTTTGAAGAAAACCCCTCCCGCATATTTCTTGCTTGCTCGTTCTCATGACCGCCTGCGTTCCTGCGCTGCCTTGCACCGCGTTTCCGCAGCGGGCTGTGCCCGCGACCTTGCATCTCTGCCCGGTTGTTTACCGTATCCTCGGCGGCAGAACGATATGAAGTTGTCAAGGTGCTGAAAGCTTGAAGTGTTTTTCTTTTTTGGCTTTCACCTACTACTCTTATTTACGGGGCTATTGAAATGAACAATTTGTGAACATTTCATAGATGGTCAGATTTTGCAGATATTTAGGGAAAAATCAGAAAGGAGCAGGGATAGAATAATTGCCGAAATATGTTGATTAATAGGGCTATTTCTGATAAAATGACAAAAAGATCATATTATGATTGGATAAACAATGGAATTAGATTTGAAAGAACAACGAAAAAGCTTCCATACGTTATGGAACAATGTAGCGTTTCATATCAATACAGACTCGGAACGCTTCTCACAGTCGATCATTAAAATGATCGGACCGAAAGGCAGCGGCAAAACACGGCTTGCGCAGGAGATTGCTCGTACATATCCAAATGTGCTGTATCTGTCCTTTGAGGGGCAAACAAGGGAAGATGCGCTTGCGCTGTTTCAGCAAATGTATCTCAAGAATCATGCGCCTCTCTCGGATTGGGAACAGGCGGCTGATGCATATATGAAAGAACATGAAATCGGCTACAAGCTGTTGATCTGGGAGGATGAACATAGCCATGTTCAAAATGAATGCTATCATGCATTTTCCAAGTATTTAAGGGAAGACTCTGCATTCGTGGTATTTTGCATGATAGAAGAAGGGGACATTGAAATCTGTGAAAGCATCTTTTCGGTACGGTATCGGACGCTTGCGGAATACTGCAAGCTGTTTGCTGCGTATGAGAAAAAAGATATTGTACGTTTGTTCGGATTGACCGAGGGCATTCCTGCCGTTGCGAAGGAACTCGATCCGAACAAAAGCTATGAGGAGAACCTGCGGACGCTCCTTGCATTCGATTCTGCTTTTTCGACCTATTTGCCGCAGCTGCTTCGTGAAACCTTCCGCGCCCCAGAAAGCTATTATCCGATCATTGCAAGCATCGCCCGCGGCAAGCACCGATTAAGCGAAATCGCAAAGGCTGTCGGATTCCCGAATAACAAATGCGGGACCTATCTGGACGCTTTGATCAAGCATGGATTTGTAAGGGAAGAGAAGAACGAGCCCGGCGCTTGGGCGCGGTACTATCTTGCAAACGGCTATTATATTGCTTGGGGCAGGTATGTATACGGAATACAGAACCTGCAGATAGCGACGCCGGACATACTTTTGCAGATGGTAAAAGAAAGCATTGACGATACGGTCGCGCTCCCTGCGCTGCATGCCGCTTGCATACGTTATATCCAGCAAACACCAAAGTTTGAGTATCGGCTCCGATCCCCCGATTCAAACAGAATTAAAAAAGCCGTTCCGGTAAAGCTTTGGAACGGCACAACGGTGATTTTGGATTATTATGACTCGGACGATAGTGACTCTCTGATCGGGATCTTTCCGCATGGACTGGATAAACGCTATACGATTGATGATTATGAGCAGATCACGGAAGCGATCAGCCAACATGAAGGGCTCGATAGCGCACAAATCCTTTTGTTCAGTCTATACCGGTTCAGCGATTGGATCGTTCATAAGGCGGCACGAAACGCCCTGCTGTATGCGGTGACCGTGGAGCGGTTGAAGTATTAGAACAATAATATTTTGGTAACTTTTTTTCTTATCGTTCATGGTACAATGAGATTTGGAAAGAGGTGCTTTTCGTTATGAATAGAATCTTGTTGGTAGAAGATGATCATGCGATTGCGGATGCAGTTACATTGAACCTGCGAACGGTCGGCTATGAAGTGGCTGCATTTGACGACGGCAATGAAGCAGCCGCTTCGCTTGAGAAGGATCATTCCTTTGACCTTGCGCTCTTGGATATCATGCTGCCCGGTCTCGACGGCTTTGCACTGTTTACGCTGATGCAGAAATACAACATTCCCGTTATCTATATGACCGCCAAAACGGACAGCGAATCGGAGGTGCGCGGGCTCAAGGGAGGCGCGGAGGATTATATCGTCAAGCCGTTTGAAATCGTGACGCTGCTCGTGCGGATTGAAAAGGTATTGGCAAGAACCGGGCGGCTGAACCAAATCTATCGCTTTAAGGAGTTTACATTGGACGCGGAAAACCGGATTCTGACGCGTGCCGGTGAGCCGATAGAACTGACGCCGATGGAATTTGACGTGCTGACGGTGCTGATGAAGAATAAGAACCGCACGGTTTCACGCGATCGCATCCTGAACGAAATCTGGGGTGAATGTTACTACGGGGACACCCGTACCGTCGATGTTCGTGTGGCGAACCTCAGAAAAAAACTGGGGCTGACCGATGAGATACGCACCATTTCCAAGGTCGGATACCGATTGGAGGAGCGGCGGAAATGAAGCTTTGGAAAAAGGTATCCCTGCTCTGCGGTATGGTATTGTTTCTTGTTGCGAGCATTTGTCTGACCATTTTGATCGTCCGGTCAAGAGAGAACGTGCTGAATCTGACCTATCGCCATGCCGAGCAAAAGCAGCAGGCCCTTGTGACATCCTTTCAGAATATGCTTCGCTATTATCATGAAGAGCATGACAGCGAGGTCGCCACTCGCTCTTTGGTGAAATACTGTTTTTCTCAGTACGCAGACGACGAAGCCGTCCTGATTTATCGGGATGAAACGGTAAGTTCCAATTTGACGTTTGATCCCTCGGATTATCTTTCCATGGATAGCACGAATGACCTTCCGTACAATGATGCGGACGATGTTTGGATCGACGAAGAGGACAAACCGCAGCGCTTTGTCGGTGCTGTGAACGGGAAGCGGCTTCTGATCGTCGGGAGCAGCGTCGATCTGCCTTCCGAATTCTCCAAAGCCTATAGCGGCAGCTCCTTGTGCCGTGTCTATCTGGTGCAGGATATTTCGCCGGTGTATGCACAGCTTCGTGCGACGACAGGACAGTTCCTTGTGATCGGCGCCGTGTGCATTCTCATAGGACTGGTTTGTATTGCACTCCTCGTTCGACGAGCATTGCGTCCGCTGCAAACGCTGCAAAACGCGGCGTCCCGGATCGCGGCAGGCGGCTACAGCGAGCGCGTTTCCGTTTCTTCGAATGACGAGATCGGCGCGCTTGCACAGGATTTCAATGCAATGGCAGCGTCCGTGGAGCAGCGGATTGACGAGCTCACCGAAACGACGGAACGGCAGCGGCTCTTTATCGGCGGTGTGACGCACGAGTTTAAGACGCCGCTGACCGCTCTTCTGCTGAATGCGGATTCGCTGCAAAATACTTACATGGAAGAGGACGAACAGATCGCAGCGCTTTCCCGAATCCGGCATCAGGCGCATTGGCTCGAGCGGCTGGTGCAGAAGCTTCTGAAGCTGATCACACTAAATGAAAAGCCGAAAAAGGAACCGGTTTCCGTTCCGCTGCTCTTGGAGCGCGTGCGGGAAAGCACGTCGGATACGCTTGCTGCGCGCGGCGTCTCCTTGGAAACGGATTGCCGTGTGGCGCAATTGGAGTTGGATGCCGATCTTATGCAATCGGTCTTGATCAACCTGATCGACAATTCTTCAAAAGCATCCAAGGAGGGACAGACCGTAACTGTCACGGCGGATGCGGAGGGTTTTGCCGTTTCCGATTGCGGCTGTGGCATTCCGCAGGCGGAAATCGATCGGATCACCGAACCGTTCTACATGGTAGATCGTTCCCGCAGCAAAAAGCTCGGCGGTGTCGGGCTCGGGCTTGCGCTTGTCAAGGAGATCGTCAAGGCGCATAGTGGACATCTTACGATCGAAAGCACGGTTGGCAAAGGAACGATTGTGCGGGTAATTCTCAAACGGTAATAATTCCGTAATCTTTCGGTAACGACATTACTTTTTGAAAGGGCTATGATTTAGATAAAGTCTAAAGCGTGAGGTAGCTAAATGAAAAAAACAGTTCTGGTTTTATTGATAATCACAGCTTTGCTGTCTTTGTTTTTGGGGTGTCAACCGACGCCGGACGAGCCGTTTGTCGTTTCAAAGGATCAGCAGGAAATGATCGGAAAAGCACAGGAGACCGCTGCGCCGAATGCAGCCGAACCGGTGACGGAGCATGTACAGGAATCCTTTTCGGAACACGGGGTGTCTGTTGAGGTCGACGCGAACGTGACGATTCCGTATGGGGAAATGCCGATCATTCGCGTCCACGGTATCAATTTTGCACAGGAGACGGTTGATCGGTTTTGGGACGTTCTGATCGGTGACACGACAATGTATGATTTGCTCGACGAAGCCGGAAAAGAAACGAACGCGGCGCTGAATACCCGGGACGACGGTGTAACGCTGCTGATTGCAGCAGAGCATCCCAACGGCGAGTGGTGGAAAAAGGACGGCAAGTATTTCAATGTTCTGAATAACCGGGAAACCCCGTACGGAAAGGGCAAGCCGTTGAATTATGATGCAACGCTGTGTTACCGTTTTGCTTATTCCTTCGAGGAGTTTTTTGAGGACGCCTCTGATCGTCAGCCGATTACAGAACGTTCTGCGGTCTCGAACGGCGTGAATCTCAATATGACGCCGGACGAAGCGATGCGGCGGGCGACGGAATGGATCGAACGGTTGGATGTCCCGTTTACGCCGATGCGTGTGACGGCGGTGCGGAACGAAGCAAAGCAGGACGCATATCTGATCGAGTGTGCGCGTGTCGTCAACGGGGTGCCGATCGCCGTCACGGACGGTTACAGCCGATTGGATCCGAAGACCTCGGTTACGGTTGACTGGTATTATGAAAGCTTCAAAATCCTGCTTTCCGATGAAGACCTGTTGGCGCTGCAATGGGAATCCCCAATCGAGAAAGAGGATACGGTCGTTGAAAACAGCAGTCTTCTGCCGTTCGACAAGGTGATGGATGTTTTTCGCACCATGATGCCGATTCGATATGCCGCCTCCTATGAGGATCGGTCGGAGGTCTACGCAATCGGCGATATTCGATTGGAGCTTGTGCGCGTATTGGAGCAGAATGTTCAGAATTCCGGTCTGTTGGTTCCTGTATGGTGCTTTTACGGAACGAATCGAGAAGAAGCGAAGAACGGTTCGAATTATCAGGGCGTCGAAATCTACGGATGCTGGCTGATGATCAACGCGATCGACGGCAGCATCATCGATCCGCAGAAAGGGTATTGAAGCATGAAAAAGTATGTATGTTTGATACTGCTTGCACTGCTCTTTCTCTGTGCCTGTCAACCGACGCCGGACGAGCCGTTTGTCGTTTCAAAGGATCAGCAGGAAATGCTGGAAGCTGCAAAGGACGGCAAGGACAATTCTGCATTGCTTGCCGCGCTGGAGGTTCCGAATCGCTTTTCGGGCGATTGGACAGGCGTAAATGACATTGTGCATGTCATAGCCGATGCAGAGATTCTTTTACCGGAGGCTGAGCGGCTTCCCGCAGGCAAGATCACGCGGAGAGAGTTTGAACAGAGCGATTTGGAGACATTTCTTCGCGTCTTCATAAAGGACAATTCTTTCTATGAGGAAGTAACCGTTACGAAGCAGGAAGCATTGGAGCGTTTACGGAAATACCAGGCAATGCAAAGCGGCGAGCTTCCGCTTTCGGGCGACACAACCATGGAGAAGCTTCCGGGGCTGATCTCCTACTATGAAGAACTTGCCCGCACTGCGCCGGACGAAGGCGAACTGCGGCTTGCACCGACAAGCTTTGTTTCAGATTCGATGATGTCAAAGATGACCGGCTGGTCGAATGTGAACGGGAAAAAGGTGCATCTGTGTGTGCAGAACTTCGATATTTGGAATACTGCTGTTTTTTATCAGGATGGATATGGCGATACAAATTACAGCTATACGCAAGCTGCGTCCTCCGCGCCGGAATTCTCTGAAACGCAGGCGATTGAAATGGGGAATGCATTGATCGCCGAGCTTGGACTTACAGACGTCGTTTGCGATCAGATCATGCCGGTCATGTTTTCGGATGCGCAGTATATTGTCTCCGAAAGAAGCGATGCGGACGGGGCAAATGAAATTACACAGGAAAACATAGCCGGATATCGGATGCAGTATGTTCGAACATTGGATGGATGTCCGATCGGATATACAGGTGTGATGGGTGCGGCTGTCGATGAATCCTACAGCAAAGCATGGCCGTATGAAACAATTGAGATTTGTGTAACAAAAGAAGGCGTTGTTTATTTCAGATGGAGCGCACCGACCGATGAACCGGAATTGACGCTTAAGGATACGCAACTCATGCGCTTTGATGAAATCGTGTCTGTGTTTGAGCGTATGATCATGGTCAAATACGCCTATTTTCAGAATGCAATTGCAGATGGCGCAGACATTCATGCCACGATACGAATTGATCAGGTGAAGCTCACGCTCATGCGAATTCGGGCAAAGAACAGTCAGGATGATGGGCTACTGATTCCGGTCTGGGATTTCTACGGAACCGTAACGATCGCGAACAACGGGGACGAAACGACAATGAAACGTACGATCCTTCTAACACTGAATGCAATCGACGGCAGTCTGATCGACCGCGAATTAGGATATTAAGCTTTTTATACAATAGCCGTCGGGATCATCCCGACGGCTGTAGCTGATTTCTTATGCGATGGAAACGATCAGCTTTGCATCCAACGCCTGCGCAATGCGATTTAGGGTGTTCACGGACGGATTCGCAATGCCGCGCTCAATCTTCGATAGGTCGGACTGATCGATACCGGTCATTTCAGAAAGCTCCTTCTGTGAAAGCCCTTTCTTCGCTCGTGCGGCGGCGACTGCATTGCCGACCATTACAAATGCAGCGGGCTTCTCCTCACGAACGGTTTCACCGTCCTCATAGATCGTCTCTGCTTCGATGTCAAGATCGTCGTTCCAGACAATGCCGTACGGACCTAAAAGCTGACCGGAAGTGAATAGAGCTCGATCCTTCAATGCTTCCAACTGCGGATACTTGGAGAAAAGGGCAGACATATCATAGCGCTTGACCTTACCGTCCTGAAACGTCAGTTCAAGTGTTGTGCCTTCTAGGTATTCCAATTTGATTGCCTTATGAAACATTTCAGATCAGCGGCGGAAGTTTCCGATACTGTTCGGTCTCCCACATTTCCTCCAGTTCTTTTTGATAGGTCATAATGAACTCCTTGACCAGCTCCTTTGCCTTCGGCGGGAATTCGCCCTCCATGATCTCACCGGTCGCGATCAGAAACGGTGCATCGAAATCCTGTGTGATCGCATGAACGTGCGGCGGGTTGTGCTCTTTGTTGCGCAGGTACATCACAATAATAATTCCGTAAAAATGACAAATGGTCGGCATATTCAGTTCACCTTTCCTTTCAGCTACAGTATAGGGGATATATCCCATATTTGTCAAGAGGGTTCCTTGAATTATTATATCGCAGCACCATATTGAATAACCATTAGAATAGTTGAATTGTGTGTACAGGTGCAGGACTAGTCTTCTTTTATACTGGTCTCCTGTCCGATTTGATAAATTGGTGGATCAACTATATCAAGTGAGATTCCGTTTACCAATCGCAAATCAGAAGATACGGCTTTACATAACTCGGGATTGAACAAAACTACATTAACACCCCCTTTATGCAGAGAACTGTTAAAGCGTAATCCATCGAAACCCATTCGCTTGATTTCTTCCGCTAAAAACTGAGTTGGCAAATAATGCTGCACTTCGCCGTTAAAGGGTTTTGAAAACATTTTACCAATCATATCGTATAAACTTGACCATTGATTGTCTGTAATACGCATCTGATCTTGAATATCCAATGTTAAGTCATAAACAATAATATCTTTCAGAAGACGAAACTCTGCGACGCTTACTATATCACCAATAATAGGTCTTATTTCATATACTGGGGTTCTATCGTCTTCACACAAATATAGATACCGGATATGATCCGGATTTGCCCGCCCATTTCCCACCAAATTTGATTTTGGCGCGGTTGATTCTATTGCCGAGTACCCTTTAAATCTCACATTCTTCTTCCACTTTTGCTGAAGATTACTTGCGGTTTTGCTGCTTGAAGCTTTGCATGCATCTAAATTGCTATAATACTGTGATTGAAGTGACAGCAATTTCTCTGAATCTGAAAGGCTTTTAGTGAACTCATCTATTTCCTTTGAACTGTGTCCCGTCGACTTCATGTAATACCGCAAAAGCTTATCATAGCTATTATACGGATAAACACGAGCACGATAAAAGACCGAATTGCTTGGGATCTTTTTTGCAGCTCTTTCAGCGCAATCATGCAGTTCTGCTACAACAGGGCTTTTTGAGGAAAAGCGATTTGTATAAATCAAATCCTTTTCGAACTGATCCCACTTTTCTTTTTGTTGTCTTTCGTCTTCTTCCAAAAGAAGCAAAAGAGCAAGAAAATACTCTTCGTTAGTCAGATCATTCGTCTTTTCGTTTTTCGGAGTCTCCATTCCTTTATCCCTTCACAAAGTACTAGTATTCCTAACTGGTGAACCATTAATCAAGTATCCTAGTATTATTATATCGACTTTTTTCGTTATTTCAACAGACTAGTCTTCATTTCGTGGTAAAAGCAAGCTGATAATACGAATAGACTAACGGACGCCTTATTCATACGCTTGAACTTCAAACAAATTAGGGAACAAATTAGCGTTTGACAAAGGAAAGAATTCCCTGATTTGCGCTGCGAGAGAAGTGCTGGAGGCGGTTCTGACGTGCTAACATATTCGCAATTCATTGACATAAGAAAAGGAATTTGCTAAAATATAAGCATGAATATGATGAAAACACCGAAAGAGCTCGGCATGGAAATTGCCGCGAATCTGAAGAAGCTGCGAAAGCAGAGGAAGCTTTCGCAAAAAGCGCTTGCCGAAAAGGCGGGTATCAGCTATGGTTCGATGAAGCGGTTTGAGCAGACAGGGGAGATCTCTCTCGAATCGCTGCTGAAGATCGCTGTCGTGCTCGGCGAAACGGCGCCGTTCGAAACGATCTTCAAGCCGACCGAAATCAAGTCCATTCAGGAGATCATCGATGGAAACCTTTAAGTCGCTGGATGTGCTCTATCACGGGCGAAAGGTCGGCACGCTCGCGCTGTATCAGAGATGGCTCGGCGCCTTCCAGTACGACGCGGATTGGCTCAAAGACGGCTTTTCGATCAGCCCATTCACGCTGCCGCTGGACGGTCGCGTGTTTATTCCGAAATACGACCCGTTCGAGGGCTTGTTCGGTGTGTTTGCGGACAGCCTGCCGGATGGCTGGGGACGGCTGCTCGTTGACCGGATGCTTCTCAGGGAGCACGAAGACCCCAATGCGATCAATGCACTCCAGCGGCTGGCGATCGTCGGCGAATCCGGCATGGGTGCGCTGACCTACCGTCCGTCCGTGCAGTGGCAAAGCGAAACGACGCAGAAGGAGCTGGACTACTACGCCGAGGAGTGCAGCCGCATTCTGAAATCCGCATATTCCGAGGATCTGGACGAGCTGTTCCGGCTCGGCGGCTCCTCCGGCGGTGCGCGGCCGAAGATCATGACGGAGGTGGACGGAGAGGACTGGATCATCAAGTTCCCCTCAGTGATCGACGGACCGGAGATCGGACGCATTGAATATGAATACAGCCAATGTGCGAAGAAGTGTGGCATCGAGATGAGCGAAACCCGCCTGTTCCCGCCCAAGACCTGTGACGGCTATTTCGGCACGAAGCGCTTTGACCGTCGTGGAACCGAGCGCATTCACATGCTGTCCGCATCAGCGCTGTTGGAACATTCGCACCGCCTGCCGACGCTGGATTACCATACGCTGATGAAGCTCACGCTTGCGCTGACGCAAAGCTACAAGGAGGTCGAGAAGCTGTACCGCCTGATGTGCTTCAACGTCTTTGCGCACAACCGCGACGATCACGCGAAGAACTTTGCGTTCTTATACGAACCGGAAACCGGGTGGCGTCTTGCCCCGGCATACGATCTGACCTACAGCAACAGCACAGGAGGTGAACACGCAACCACCGTCAACGGCAACGGCGCAAATCCCTCGATTAAGGATCTCTACGCCGTCGCCGAAGCAATCGGGCTGTCGAAGGAAACCTATAAACATATTGCGGAACAAGTGCTCGATACGGTTGAGACTGATTTGAGCGATATTCACAAGAGAATCAGATAGGCAGAAAATGACAAAAAGAGGAAAATATTCTTTGCCTATTATACGGTAACATGCTATAATGTACATTAGTTCACTATATTCTGTCGAATAGTGAGGATAAAGATGAGTACACTGCAAAGCTTATTTAAAAAGAGCGGCATCACTTTATACCAAAACGAGAGTCTGGATCTTGATCATTATTATCAAGATCCATATCAAGATACAGAGGAGACTTCTCCTGATCAGTATCAAATGGGAGAACCATTTGAAAAGAATCGCTCAAAACAGCAGAGAAAGATAGATGTTATCCGTGAAAGGGAATCAAATTTTAGTTATTTCATGGATGGCTCTCGCCGCACATATAAGATCGGTGATATTGTTTTAGAGAAGTCCAAAATATATCCGGTTGTAGTTGCACAAGTTCGGGCAGGATGTGGCTTTAGAGGCAGTGATCGCAGAATCCATAAGCACTTAATTGAGCAAAAAAACCTTTTGCTTGTTACGAGTCGCTTTAACAATAGTGATTTTCAAGAATTAAGGTATCGAATCAAGAAAGGGAAACTTGCTCAAGAACTCAATTTGGATGTTATTCAGTATGCCTTTGATAAAACGAAAGATTTGGCTCCAACAAATGCGGCAATTGCAAAAGCTAATAGCATAATGCATGAAATGGAAATATCTATCCTGCAGCAAATGGTCAATTCTAATGATCTTGATACCGAACACTTATTGATTGTTGATGGACCATTACAATTTTTAAAGGAAGATACGGGAAAGAAATCATTTGCGGATTTGTTTTACAATGTTGTCGGCGTCTCAAAGACATTTGACCCAATGTTACCGATTTCTGAGAGGTCGCGCGGTGGTGCACAAGTTGGATCACAATTGTTAAGACTGGAGTATGGGGAACGAACTCCTGTTTTCCATAAAAAGAATAGCAGAGGACGAGAATTTGGTTGCTGGTATTTGAGAATCCGTCCTAAATCTCAAGTAAGTAGTCCTCTTGAAGGAATCATTAAAGTTGAAAAAATGGCATGTGAAGAGGATTTAGAGGATGGATTTGATTCGGATATTATTGACAATATTTCGCACTGGCTAATAGAGGAGGGCTGCCCAACCTGTCATGGAAAAGACGATAGATGGGCTGCACACTTATATCCTGTTTATCTTACTGAAAAGATGGTGAAGGCAACTTTCATGGGCGATCTATCATTTATCCATCAGTTTAAAAAGGAGTTTTAGGGGGATTCAAAGTGAAACAGATTATTGGAAAAGTATCCGCAACGGAAAAGAGCCCTTCAACTTGTGACGACTTTTCTTTTTGGTTGACAGACGAAACGATATTGAGTCCCTTTGATATTGTGCGTGTAACTAATCCGATTGATCAATCGGATACATATGGCGTTGTTCAAGACATCTTACATATTACAGATAGCCCTAGTCATATCAGCAATTTTATCTCTTCCGATTTTGGAGATGCAACTGCTGAGTCTATGACAAGGAAACTTGGTCTTTCCTATGCAAAGTGTTCTGTTATTCATAACACAAAAGAGAATTATATGCCATTACCTGATGGGGCAATGGTTTATACAACAGATGAAAACGACATCATGATTGCTTTAGGATTGGATTCGATTCCAGAAGAATCTGCGATCCCTGCAGGATTGATGAAAGCATCTAATGATGTTATCGTTCCGATTAAATACAACGGTGATTTTATTGTAGGACCTGAAGGCGCACACGTTAATGTTTCTGGCATTTCTGGTCTTGCAACAAAAACAAGTTACATAATGTTTTTGCTGAAGGCAATTCAGCATAAACTGGATAATGACGTAGCAATGATTATTATGAACGTGAAAGGAGACGATCTGCTTCATATCCATCAGCCAAATGAATATATCACAGGTTCAAAGAAAGCCGAGTGGGAAGCTTTGGGAGTTCCTTGTAAGCCGTTCGATAATGTACGGTATTTTTATCCTTATTCTGGGAAAAGAGACTCCCTTTTTACAAATTCAGCGATTTCTCAAGAAGATCTTGCGGAGCAATTCAATGATGGCATAGCTTCAACTTTTGCATATACGTTTGAACACGATGTAGATAAGATCTCTATGCTTTTCTCAAACGTGGACGATCCTAATTGGACGATTGAATCTATTCTCAATTTTATTGAAACAAACCCGGAATTCAAGAGCATTTCTGACTGGAATGAGTTTAAGGAAAAGCTTAAGAGTTATGTTAACAAGGCAAATGGGAAATCAACCGGCAGTGCTGAAATACCGGTGCAATCGTGGAGAAGGTTTAGCAGATTGATAAACAATTCAATCAACGACCCTCTATTTCAAAACTCCATTTCAGAGAAAAAAGAGCGTCATCAAGGATTTCTATCCGATGCAATCATGAATATTGAAGGCGGGAACGCTTTTGTTGTTGATATAGCCGGGCTAAATGAGCAACTCCAATGTTTAGTCTTTGGGGATGTCATTCAATCGGTATATGAATTGAAGCATGGGGACTTTGATGAACTTTCGAGAAAGACGAAAAAGCAGATCCCTAAGCGAATAATTATTTTTGTTGATGAGTTGAACAAATATGCTCCGTCGAATTCAGGGAAGAATTCACCTTTGCTGTCGAATCTGCTTGATATTACTGAGAGAGGTCGTTCAGAAGGAGTTATCCTGTTTTCTGCAGAGCAGTTTAGAAGTGCAGTCCATGAAAGAATAAAAGGGAATTGTGGGACAAATGTTTATGGCAGATCAAATGCAATTGAGATTTCTAGACCTGATTACAAATTTGTTCCAAATGTTTATGCCAATATGATGACAAGGCTCAAAAAAGGAGATCTGATTGTCCAACATCCCGTATTCAAGACTTTGTTGAAAATCACGTTCCCCTTCCCCTCATACAATCAAGGAGGTAGTAAAAAATGAGCGACATCGTTGTAGGTAAGAATATTCTGGAAACCTTATCCACAGGCATGTATGCAGATCCTCGTACTATATACAGAGAGTACATTCAAAACGCTACAGACTCTATAGATTCTGCTGTAAGACAGGGGATTATAACTAAAGAAGAAGGCGAGATCCACATAAAGATAAACACGAAGTTTCGCGTCATTTCAATCAGAGATAATGGCGTTGGTATTCCTTATGAAAAGGTATTAAATACGCTTTCGGATGTTGGTAATTCCAGCAAGGATTATACAGAGAATCGTGGATTCCGGGGAATTGGCAGATTAGCTGGACTTGCCTATTGTAAAACGCTCTATTTTGTTACGTCAGCGAAAGGCGAATCTGTTGAAACAGTAATGAAATGGGACTGTCAAAAAATGAAAGAATTACTTTCGCCCAGCAACAATTCGGCGGAGACACTGGTTGATGTGATTAAAGCCATTTCCGATATTTGTCCTCCCAGGCCGGCAAAGGCAGACGAGCATTATTTTGAAGTACGATTGGAAGATGTGGACGATGATGAAAAAGGCAATATTCTAATAGACGAAAGTAATATCAGAAATTATCTTGCGATTGTTGCCCCTGTGGATTTTGATGGGCAGAAGTTCAGGCAGGCAAAAAAGATAAAAGAGTTTTATAAGGAAAAAGGTCAAATGATCTCAACCTATAGAATTTTCTTCGGAGATAGAAAACAGCCTGTTTATAAGTTGTATACGCAAAGACTAGATACAAACGTAGGCAGGGGAAAGCAGAAAGAGGATGAACTTATAAAGGATGTCGAATTGCTTTATAAAACTACTGAAAACGACGAGCCGCTTTACATTGGTTGGCTCGCAATTACTGGTTTCTCTGGACAGATTAGAGATCCGAATTTAAGGGGAATTAGGTTGCGAAAGAGTAACATACAAATTGGCGACTCGCAAACTTTTGACAGCTACTTTCCTGCAGAAGGAAATAATGCAAATAAAATGTTTGCTGGAGAGATACATGTTCTTGACAGAGAGGTTATTCCAAATTCGCAACGCGATGATTTTGAACCAAGTGATTCTTTGTATGAACTAAAAAGAGCACTTTCTCAATGGGCTGGTGAAATTAATAAACAGTATCGTCGTGGGACGTCTCAAGCATCTTCTTCAATGAGAAAGATTGAGGAAGGACTTAAACAGCAACAAGAGCTTGCTCAGAAAATCGAACGCGGCGGAGTGTCGTCAGATGCAAAAAAGGAGGAGTTAGCAAAAGAACTAGAAAAGGTTCAGAGAACAATTAAACGGGAAAGTGGAACGCTTCAAAGAGCGATAAAGAATAGTGGAGCGGACGAAAATCGACAAGAAAAGGTTAACGCTTTATTAGAGAAAGCTAGAAAATCCTCGTCGGAAGCAGTTTCACTATCTAATAAAATTGTTCAAGCAAAGTACGCAACGAAGGAAGATTTGCCTACAAGCTACTCAAGAGAAGAAAGAAAACTATATCAAAGAATCATTAGCGTAATAGATTCATTTTTTACCAATGATCCAAAGATTGCGGAAAATCTCCGAGAAAAGATTAAGCAAGAGTTAAGCGTTAAGAAAAAATGAGAAAGATTCTTCTTGTAGAACCTGCATATAAAAACAAATATCCGCCGATGGGGCTTATGAAAATAAGCACCTATCATAAAATGCTGAATGATGAAGTTACTTTTGTCAAAGGGATAGATGCTGTCCTCGCAATGAAAGCATGGGATAGGATATATATCACCACTCTATTTACTTTTGACTTCGATATAACGGTTGATACAATAAACTACTACAAAATGTATGCTGATGATCTAGATAGCATTTTTGTCGGTGGGATAATGTCATCTTTGATGCCTGAAAAAGTAATGGCGGCAACTGGGCTCCATAAAAAGAACATTTTGATAGGTTTATTTACCGATACTTCAGTTGTTGGGGACGATAATGATATAAATGTAGATCTATTACCGCTGGATTATGATCTATTAGAACAAATATCATATAAATATCCCGCTGGAGATAATTATTTCGCTTATACTTCAAGGGGATGCCCAAATCATTGTAAGTTCTGTGCGGTTCCGATATTGGAACCTCAGTTTACTGTTACAAATAATATCGTACAGCAAATTGAAAAGATTAATCAAAAATATGGGCCGAAGCAAAACCTGTTGATGTTGGACAACAATATTTTGAATGCCCCGAATCTGTCGGAGATTATTGATTCTCTTTGTCAAGCAGGGTTTTATCGAGGAGCAAAATATGAGAATCCTGGCGATTATAACATTGTGTTGATGCGTTATCACAATGGAGATAGAGGCGCATTTTTAGATAAGCGGTTGCAGGATTATTTGATATCGTTTAAGAAGAGAATTAAATCTGAGAGCACACTGGAAACTTATCTACAGATTGTAATAGATGCTGAAGATGCTAAAGATTATGCACTGTATATGCTTGATCATGAAGCTCAGCTAAGACCTATTATAGAAAAATATCGTAGTAAAGCAACCAGCAACAGATATATTGATTTTAATCAAGGTGTTGACGGTAGGCGGATAAATGATGATACAATGGCTCAATTGGCAAGACTTGCAATTCGTCCTCTGAGGATTGCTTTTGATGACATTGCCTATGAGAAAATATATGTGAATGCAGTACATACTGCATTCAATCATGGGATAAAGGAGCTGTCAAACTATATCCTTTTTAACTTCAATGATTACCCGGAGGATCTCTATAAGCGATTGGAGATTAATATTAAGCTTAACGTAGAGCTAGGAATTCAGATTTTTTCTTTCCCTATGAGATTTGCTCCAATAAACAGAACGGACAGATCCTATGTTGGCAAGCATTGGAAAAGGAAGTATTTACAGGCTATCTCTGCCATTTTACATGTAACAAAAGGCGTTGTTGCTGCTGGATCTGATTTTTTCTACAAAGCCTTTGGCAAGGACGAGAACGAATACAGGGAGATCCTTGCAATGCCGAGAGATATGATCATGTACAGGTCCCACTATGAGGAGACTGGTGAGACAAATGAATGGCGAGAACTATATCATAGTTTAACTGCAGAACAAAAAGAAGCTTTGGTTGATTTTGTATCGTTATCAAATGAGGAGATCAAAGAAAAACCTTCTCCAAAGGGGTTAGAAAGCATCATTCCCTTTTATCTGCTAAAGTTCCGACCAAGCGTAAAAGAAAAAAGGGATAAAGTTAGCGAAAATGATGCGTATGCTTTTATAGCTGATAGTATAGAGATAGAGTAAAGGAAAGGGATTCAGCACCAATAATGAAAGGCATGACGCAGTAGTTACTTATAGGACAAATTAGAATAAAGGCGATTTGGAGGTTAAGCTATGGCATTCGATGCAAAGGATTATCCTATTAGTACAATATTAACGAGAACCGTTTTTGATATTCCTCGTAATCAAAGACGATATGTGTGGAAAAAAGAGCAATGGGATGCGTTGTTTGATGATATCATTTTTTCTATTACACAAGATAATAAACCGCACTTCATTGGAAGCATTGTGCTGGATGGTGGAGAAATAAAAGATGGTCTTTACTATTATACTATTATTGACGGACAACAACGGATCACGACTATCATATTATTTCTAGTTGCAATAATGAAGCATTTTCAAGAAAAAGATATGGAAGATGATTTTTTGGGCACGGTATCCTATCTCCGCTCGAAAAATGATCGAAACAAAGATGAGTATACAATCAATTCTGATTATCATTTATCTCTGAAAGCATTAGTTAAAGGTATTATCGAAGATTCTGATAAAAAAGAGAGTATTAGTGCGTTTGTTGAAACGCATATCCTTTTCAAGTCAAGAGATAAAGTTTTAGGAGATGCAATAAAACACTTTTATTCTAGAATAAAAGATGATTTGGACAAGAATGAGGATCCAGAAAGAAGAACGCGAGACATTCGTGCTGCTTTATTGAATATGATGGCGGTAAAGATCGTATCCTCAACAGAAGAAGATGCATATACGATTTTTGAAATACTTAATGCTAGAGGTCAAGCATTAGAGTCTCACGAATTATTGAAAAACTATATCATGCGGTATATTCAGCCCGCAGAACGAAGAGACGATGCCAAGGGAAAATGGGAAGATCTAGAGAGAACAATCGGGTCTGCAATGAATCGGTTTGTTAAGCATTATGCCACGCACCGTTTTGGAACGACAACTGAAAAATATACGTCGCCTTATCAGACAATTCAAAAAGCTACAAAAGGACAAGATATTGGCGCGTTATTTGACGATATTAAGTTAAAATCAGAGTACTATGCAAAACTCATTAATCCGAGCAAAGGAGAAGGAGGGAATTGTACTGAAGAAGAGTTTAGAGTCTTCGATTTCTTTAGAAAGAAAAGATTTGAGCAATTTAGGCCGGTCCTTCTCAGCTTGATTCATCAAAAGAACAAGGAAAAGATTACAGATGAAGATTACATGCTTGCACTGAAGTATGTATATAACTTTTTCGTGTGTTATTCCATTATTGGAGAGGAAAAGTCTAATAAACTGGAGGATACTGTTTTCAAATATGCTCCGCTATTGGAAAACAATTATAGCAAACAAGTATTGCAAGAATTTGCCAATAGTCTAAAGAGCAGACTCCCCGGATATGAATGGTTCCTAAATAGCTTTAAGAATATAGGGTGGTCTAATCATTACGATTTATATAAGGGAGAGAAAAATAAAGATCGCGTCCAAATCGTTCTTGAGGTAATAGAGGAATTTGTGTCACAGTCTCATGTTGTAACCGATTATACCATCGAACATATTCTTCCGGATTCGCAGAGTATCGAGAATTCGCAGATTGGTAATATGATACCGTTGGAGGAGCCCTTGAATCGTCAAGTTGGGGATAAAGATATTGTCGAAAAATATGAAATCTATAAACAGTCAGGGTTTGCCTCTGCACGTAATTTCGCAACTCGGTATCAAGACATGGAATTCAAACCGTCCCAGAGAACGGAGTTTATGGCGAAAATGATTTTCAATAACGTGCTTGAATTGGATCAGTTTGGCTTCGAGACAAAAGGAAAAAACAGGACTAAAGGGTAGAGAAGTTTAGATATGGTTAATTCAAAGGTGCTATTGCGAGTCTTAAAAACAGCCGCCGGGTTCGGCGGCTGTTGCAATTTTGCTTATGTGTAAATCAGCTCGTGGTTGACGGTTTCCGTCACGCAGTTGCGGATGCTGTTCATGCGTCTGACCCATGCCATCGGATCGGCGACTTTCAGAGATTCGGTCACGCCTTCGGCATAAGCGAGCTGGGCGGTCAAGCGGGCAGCCATATCGGCGGCATCGGCATCGATCGAGGAGAGATGCTCCTCCAGCTTCCCCGATAGGAGCAGATCGGCGTATAGATCGCGGCGGCGGGTCTTGAGATGGGTCAGACGGCGACGCCCCCAGATGCCGAGGGGAGGGAGGTCGTCCTCGCCGGCAGGCAGATAATAATCGCCGACCAGCTCGTAGCTGAGCCCGGTGCGTTCGTCCTTGATGATTGGCTTCATGTGCAGTTCCTCCTTTGCGTTCAGTTGATGCAGTGCTTCAGCTTGCGCCGGTAGCGGCGGTAGTGCTGACCGCAGATGTAGTCGATCGCCTTGATCTTTGGGATGTAGTAGGTCGTGTTGACCATGAAATGCTCGACGCGGTTTTCGCGGATGAGCTTGCGCGCGGTGCAGTCGGCGATGCCGCCGAGCATGGCTCGGAACTGTTCGAGGGTCAATAGGTCGGGATAGGATTCAAATTTGCGTTCGTACTCAAATCGTGTCATGGGTTCATCTCCTGTGCGTATTTGTCAATGGCAGGCGATGAATGGATCGAAATCGGAGAATTTTTGGGCGGGTGGCCTCCTGAAGACCTCCGATTTCTTTGTGATTCTGCATCGGTCCGGAAAAACCGCAAAGGCCGACGCTGCCTACATTTTTGCACTTTTGCGGTCGAAAGTGCCGATTCTTCGGGACTTTTCGGAACTTCCCCAGACCTCCTCGACGGGATTTGAAGGGTGTTACCGTCCGAACGTGAGGGAAAACTCAAAATCCGTTGATGGCGACATCGTGTGGGTTCGAGTCCCACCACCGGCACCATGTCGAGTGGTGATAACGGATTTGAGTTATCACCACTCGATTTCTTTTTACCTTCCGAAAAGGAGTGTCGGCGATTCGGAAGGGATCCCGTTATACCGCCTTTGAAGTGTAGTTCACGCGAACGCCCCGGCGCATATCGAGCGCAAGCAATACGTCATCCGGCACCGGCACTTCCAGATAGCCGACGAACCGGTAACAGATACAGATGCGCTGCGTCCGGTTCTTGCCGGTGCCTTCGATTTCGTACACGTCGATGTGGTCAATCAGTTCCCACAGTAGCGGCGCTGTCAGCGTTTCCATTTCCATGAACTTGCGGATCGCAGCGGTAAACAGCTTCGTACTGCTCTTCTGCAGTTCCAGCTCATTTAGCCGGATACGGTACTCCGCTGTCTTTGCTTTCAGTTCCAACCGTTCCCGATCGTATTTCTGCGACAGTTGAGAGAACCACTCATCTGTAACCTTGCCCGCAAGATTGTCCTCATAGAGCTTCTCATACAGCGTCACAAGCTTCTCGCTTCGGGAGGTTGCTTTCTGCAAATCGGCTTCAATCCGCCTGCGCTCTGCGGTCTGTTCCTTTTCGGATTGTTGCTGCAAGAGTTCCACAAACGCTTCTTCGTCACATTCGAGCAATGCGGCAAGCCGTTTCAGCTCACTGGTGACAATGGTCTCAATCGCATCGGCGCGGAGATAGTGCCGTGTTTTGCACGTACCGCGATAGTCTTTCTCGTAGTTGGAACAGGCGAAGAAATGAATGTCGGGATTGATCGTGTTCGTATGATACCACAGCTTCTTTCCGCAATCGGCGCAGACAAGCAGGTCGGAAAAGATGTTCTTCTCGCCGTTCTCCGGCTTTGGCTTGCGTCGCTTCGTCTTGGATAGCTTGCGCTGAACCAGTTCAAAAGTCTCGCGGTCAATGATCGGTTCGTGAACATCGCGGAAGATCACCCAGTTCTCCTCCGGATTCTCCAGCCGTTTCTTGTTCTTGAAGGACTTTGAATAGGTCTTGAAATTGATCACGTCCCCGCAATACTCCTGAT
>JAEEGF012150375.1_pt1 | contig 23161 bp, 21 predicted proteins | sample 9134171 | NCBI WGS metagenome assembly JAEEGF01 (sample SAMN16246542, study PRJNA631951) | gut metagenome | biome: gut microbiome; feature: rumen; material: AP-attached | host: Bos | place: Iran: Karaj | collected 2018-10
ACAATAGTTGCAACCATCATCAATGAGATTATTACCGATACGATCTTTTTCATGGCATTAGTTCCTATCTTGTGATCTCTAGTTCGATATCGAAGAAAGCGCCCTGGATCTGATAAGGCAACGCCCTATCCCCAGGCACTTTTATTTCATTTCCGTCTTTGAATACAAATGTCAGCGACTCTTCGTGGACGGCAGCATATTTGCGTTTGGGAAGCTCTGCCCAACCGAAGACGCCGTTGGATGTGATCTTATCCATGATCTTCGCGACAGATCTTTTTTCCAATGACTTATCGCTCTCATAGATCTTGGGATCATCATAGCGGGCAGCACTCTTCACATTTCCGGTACCGTCCTCCTTCAAAGTGAGGACAGATTTGGAAAAACCACCGCGGTCGCGGTCCTCACGGTAAGCGATCTGGACGAGGTCATCGGTGCTGGGAAGCGCGATCTTCTCTTCTCTCAGAGCCTTCGTAAATTCCTCGATGAAGCGTAACGACACTTCGGTCCCCAGAATGGGAGACTGATTATCGGAGAAGTTTATCTCCTCCCCGCTTGCAAACGTGATATGGGCATCTCCGCCGAAATTCTCGGGAAGACCGTGGGTCTTGTGGTAGACGCCGTTGCCCTTGGCGACGCCGTATTCTTTTACGATCCCGGTCAGAGCCGGAAAGATATCATACTTTACGTATGCCCAGTCCTGTTTTCTGGCTTCACCGCGTCTGCCATACTGACTCGTCTCAAGGAATACGAAAGAACCTTTGAACGCAGGAACGGCAAAAGCCGAGAAATAACCGATGGGATCAGGCATCATCCTGTTATGTTCAGGATCGACACCTCTATAAGGCATCTTTGTGGTGACATCGAAGAAGACCATATCGTTGGACTGGATGGTCTTAGGCGCATCCTTGTCGTAGGAATCAGTAGATCCTCCGCACATGGGCGGTTCTTTCCTTGAAAACAATCCCATTTAGCCCTCCAACTTTTGGTCGGTATAAGTGGATTATAGCATTTTGGCAATCTGCAGATGTGTACTGGATTCAGGAAAAAGAGATAAAGCTTAAACGATGTCTAAAAGTTCCACAGGCTTGTCAATGAAGGCTATCGGAAGCGTCGTCTCAAGAAGGAAATCTTTAGGTTTGAATCCCCATGTGACCATGACGCAGTCACAGCCGGCTGCAGTCGCCGCCTGATAGTCGATCGGCGAATCACCTACGAAAAGGGTCTCCTCAGGCGATACTCCCAGTGCCTGCATGGCCGCGATGATAAGGTCAGGATGCGGTTTGCAGCGGAGCGTATCAGACTGTCCGAAGACCGCCATCTGATAATCCTTAAAAAACGAATCACAGAGCGTCTTCACGCCTTCATCGTTCTTATTCGATGCCACGCCCAATTTCAGCCCCTTTTCTTTCAATCCGTTCAACATGTCGTAGATACCGGGGAACGGGTCAGATCCTTGGGCACAGGTCTTTTCATAGTGGTCTTTGAAATACTTTACGGCTTCTTCAAGATTATCATCAGTGGTACCGACAGGAAGGGATTCCTTAAGGAGATGTCGGATGCCGTGTCCGGTATTGAGACGGACAAAGTTCATGTCCTTCCCTTCATATCCGAACTGGGACAAAGAATAATTGACGCTGAACATCAGCCCTTCGATCGTATCTAGAAGGGTCCCGTCAGCGTCAAAGATTACTGCTTTATATTTCATGACTAATAGTCGAACTCGTCATCGTCAGCAGGGACCTCGGCACCGCCGATGCCCGCCATCTCGTCACGATAGTTGTCGGCAAGTCTGGCGGCTCTGGGATAACCGATGCCCAGCTTCCTCTGAAGAAGAGATGAGGTGATCTTCTGAGTCTTGCCCATCTCGCGGACCTTCGGCATCAGTACATCTTCGCCGGGATTGTTCTTGGCAGCACCTGCACCGTTACCTGGGATAGGAACAGTTGCAAGGTCGATCATGGGAGTATTGATGCCGTTCTGCTGGCCCCAGAAATAGACCAGACGCTCGATCTCGGTATCCGACAGGAAGCAGCCCTGGAGTCGGATGGGCTTGACGCCCGGAGGAGCGTAAAGCATATCACCATGACCGAGAAGCTTTTCAGCACCGGCCATATCGAGGATGGTTCGGGAGTCGACGAGGGAGGTCACGGCAAAGCTGATCCTTGTGGGGAAGTTGGCTTTGATGAGACCGGTAATGACGTCGACAGAAGGTCGCTGAGTTGCGACGACCAGATGGATACCTACCGCACGGGCCAGCTGAGCCAGTCGGCAGAGGATAGTTTCGACTTCGCTGAGACCGGTCATCATGAGGTCGGCAAGTTCGTCGATGATAAGGACGATCTTCGGCATCCTTTCGAGGCCTACTCTGCCCTCATTGTAACCGTCGATATTTCGGACACGGGCCTGCTCCAGCATCTTGAGACGATTCTCCATCTCCATCTGGAGCCAGCGCAGTGCAGCCATGGCTTTATCAGTATCGACGATGACCGGAGTGAGGAGATGCGGAAGTGTCTTGAACTGTGTCATCTCGACTCGTTTAGGATCGATCATGATCATCTTGAGTTCAGTCGGGGTATTGTTCATGATGAGACAGCTGATGAGAGCGTTCATACAGACACTCTTACCGCTGCCGGTGGCACCGGCGATCAGGAGATGCGGCATCTTGGCAAGGTCAGCGGAAACGAATTCGCCGCTGGTTCCCTGACCGAGAGCGATGGCAAGACCGGATTTAGCCGAGATCTTCTTGAAAGCACCGTCCTCGAGGATGGACCTCAGAGTCACAGTGGAATAGACCTTATTGGGGATCTCGATGCCTACGTAGCTCTGATTGGGAACCGGAGCCTGGATCATGATGGAAGGAGCCTGCAATGCCAGTGCCAGATCATCGGCAAGACCTTTGATCTTTTCCACTTTCACCCGGTTACCGGGGATCTTCTCCTCGATGGTGATGGGATTGCCTTCCTCATCATAGGACTTTACTTTCTTGATCTTGTATTCGAAACCGGGCTCCACACCGAACTGGGTGATGGAAGGTCCGGGATTGATGGCAACGACTTTGGCATCGACACCGTAGGATGCCAGTGCTTCCTCGATCATATCGGCACGATGCTGATTGTCAGCTTCGTCCACGTTCTCCTGCTTCACATCGATCAGGAGGTCGGTCTCAGGCAGTTTCCAGCCATCATCCTTAGCTTCAAGCTTATCAAGGTTGGGTCTCCAGTTGCCCGAATCGGAATCGACGGTCTTGCCCTGCACCGGGACATAAGGAGCAGAAGCCTTGTTGGCTTCGATCTCATCTTTCAGTGTGTTCTCTTCTTTCTTAGGGGCAGCAGTCTCAGTCTTGTAAGGATTGGCATCTAAGACTGCTTTGTCAGTTTTTTTTCCAGAGTCACCGAAAAGATCGAAGGGCAGGAAATCAGAAGAGATCACATTGCCGCCCTTCTTGGATGAAGAGGAAGGAGTATAAGAAGACTTGGGAGTGAAGCCAGAGGAACTGGCGGCACGGGTCGATTCGATCTTCGTAGGATTGTAATCATTGAGAGGAGTCTTCTTGAAATCAGCATCCTTGGTCTTAGGAATGGGTGATTCAGTGATATAAGGCTCAACTTCCTGGAACTTCAGGATATTGGAATCCTTGCTCCTGAAAGAACTGTTGGCAGAGGAAGAAGTCGGCGGAGGAGTGATGGGAGTATTGGGAACGGAAGCCGAAGAAGGAGCCGCATTCTTGTAGGGATTCGAGAACATATAATCCTCGATCTTGATACCGGACTTGCCGGCAGGAGCACTGCTCTTCGGAGGATTCTGATATGACTGGGTATTGGCATAACCGTAATTGCCGTACTTGGATGTCGGGGTCTCCTTGACCTCTGTGACACGGCGTGCCGGCTTGCCGTTCTGATCCAGCTGTTTCTTTGCTTCCTGATATTTTCGGGGATCGACGTAACCGGAAACATTGTAGGAGATCTTCTGCTTGGATGTGACAGGTTCCTGAGGTTCCACGCTGGCGGTAGCCATGCGGCCGGTGATCCTGGGACCGCCGGAAGTGCTGGCATTGATCGCATCCTGCTGTCGGGTAAATGTAGGTGCATCATAATCCGATTCTTCACCGATCTTGCCGAACTGATATCCATCTGCGATCTGATAGCTTTCAGTGAAATCAGGATTGAATTCAGGTTCCTTTTTCTTGCGCGGCTTGCGTTTGGCAGGATCCATAGGTTTGAAGAGACCGGCCAGTGCACTAGCCACCTTCTTGACGGCTCTCCATGAGAGGCCCGGGAAGAATGCGACAAAGCTCAGAATGAAGAGTGCCGCTACTCTGAGATAGTTTATGATCATATACTCGCCGACGATCATGAGACCGATACGTCCGCCGAGATCGAAGAGACCGAGCACGCCCCAGACTGCCAGAGTCAGGAGCACAGCGCCGATGGCATAGTGCCATAATCCGACATGGAGCTTCTCTACGAAGAACTTGCCGATAGGACGGCGGTTGATGATGACGATAGCGATAAGGATGGCCAGGAGTACAACGACAACGCCCCAGCCAGCCCAGACATAAGCTTCATTGAAGATGTTGTTGAAGAAAGACGTGATCGCTGCTCTCTGCCAATAGCACAGCCCGATGATCACAGCCAGGAAGAAGATGCCCCAGAAGATGAGTGTCGGAGCACTGCGCTTCTCGGAATAGCCGTCACGCTTTTCGCGCTTAAAGGAGTTCTTCTCGATCTTTTCCTGAGCCTTCTTGTCAGACTTGGATTCACGGACCTTGATAGTTTTTGAGCTGTTCTTAGCCGGCTTGTCGGCAGGATTATAGGTCCTGACGCGCTTGACGACCTTATAGCTTTCTATTTCGTCGTTGTCTTTCTTCTTTGCCATATCTACACCTGTACTATGACCAACATGATCATCGGTCTTCGTTTTGTATTCTCATAGAAATATTTATCCAGTGTCTTATCCAGTGTAGCTTTGATGTCGTTTTCCATGAAAGCAGCATCGCTGGTATCGAACTGGGTATTCTTCATTGTGCGGACTATGACGTCCTTGGCACCTTCGATCATTTCCTTGGATTCGTTGACATCGATGAAACCGCGGGAGACGATATCCGGTCTCACGACCAGTTCACCGGTCTGACCGTTTACGGTAACGATGGCAACCACGATACCGTCACGGGAGAGCATTCGTCGGTTGCGTAACACGATACCGCCGACATCGCCGACTGACAGACCGTCCACGTAGACGTTGCCGCTGGTGACCTTACCTGCGACCTTGGCAGAATCCTGATTGAGTTCGAGGATCTCGCCGTTGCTGAGGACAAAAGTATTGGTCTTGGGAATGCCAATGGAATTAGCCAGTTTGGCATGATGAGTAAGATGTCGGTATTCACCATGGACAGGCAGGAAGAACTTAGGCTTCACCAAAGTCAGGATGAGTTTCAATTCCTCCTGAGCGGCATGGCCGTGGACATGCACACCTGCCTGGGTGCCGTAGAACACCTCGGCGCCTTCCTTGAAGAGGGTATCGATGACCCGGTTAACAAGACCTTCGTTACCGGGAATGGGAGAAGCGGAGATGATGACAGTGTCACCTTCGATGATGTTGACCTGCTTATAGGCACGGTTCGCGATACGGACAAGACCTGAAGTAGGTTCGCCCTGGGAACCGGTAGTGACGATGATGACCTTGCTCTTGGGAGTCTTATTGAGCTCATCCATAGTACCGATCACGCCCGGAGGTGCTACGAGATAGCCCAGTTCCTGTGCGATCTTGGAGCTCTCCATCATGGAGCGGCCGATGAAGAAGACCTTGCGGTGATGCTTCACAGCGGCATCGACGATCTGCTGCATACGGGAGATGAGAGAAGCGAAGGTCGTGATGATGACTCTGCCCTTGGCGTTGGCCACGATCCTCTCGATGGATTCGCCGACGACTCGCTCTGACGGAGTATAACCCGGGACTTCGGCATAGGTGGAGTCGCTCATGAGGAGAAGGACTCCCTGCCCGCCGATCTGGGACAATCTCGAAAGGTCAGTGGGCTTGCCGCTGACCGGAGTGTAATCGATCTTAAAGTCGCCGGTATGTACGATGATACCGACGGGAGTCGTGATGATCATACCGACGGCATCGGGGATGCTGTGGCAGACCGGGAAGAATTCCACTTTGAAGCAACCGGCCGTGAATGATGATCCGGGAGAGATGACGCGATAGGATACGCTCTTACGGTCCTTCATCTTGGTACTGATCAGACCTTTGGCCAGTTTAGTGCAGAAGATAGGGGCATTGATCTGGGGGATGACATACGGAAGTGCGCCGATATGATCTTCATGGGCATGGGTGATAGCCACGCCGCGGATCTTATCCTGGTGCTCAACGAGATAAGTAGTATCAGGGATGACCAGGTCGATACCGACCATATCCCCATCGGGGAACATGACGCCGCAGTCGATGACGAGGATGTCATCGCCGTATTCGAGAGCCATCATATTCTTGCCGATCTCGCCGAGACCGCCCAAAGGGATGATCCTGAGCTTCTTGGTCGGGTCGACCGGAGTCTTAGCGGTCTTGCTAGTTGTGTTGTTGCGCTGATTGTAACGTCTGGTGTTGTTGGTGTTATTCATGTTTTTCCTTAAAAATCGAAAAGCGAGAGCTGATAAGTTCCGTCATCAGTTCTTTCTTTCTTATGTTCCGTCTTTTCCTGTACCGGTTCGGTCGCCTGTGGTGCGACATTCTCGCCGGGCTCTTCCTGTTTCATCTCGACGGCCGGTGTTTCGGCCTTTTCGGCAGGCGTCTCCGCCTCATGGGTGACATGACTGTTCTCTGCGACAGTGCTCCCGTCACTCTTTCTGACCTTGACGGTGCCGTTCTCGAGAAGAGTGATCAGTTTAGGTAATTTTAACATATCGGCTATGGCAACTTCCCGCAGGCCGGGCTGGTGGAGAGTTGCGGCCGGATGGTACATAGGCATATACACCCTGCCGTTCTTCATATAGGGCACTCCGTGGACCTTGCTGATGGTCACACCAGGCAGGAAGAGTCCCATAGAATACCGTCCGAGAGTCACGATGATCTTGGGATCGATGATTTCGATCTGACGGTCAAGATAACAGCGGCAATTAGCGATCTCATCCGGCTGAGGATCACGGTTCTCTGGAGGACGGGTCTTGATGACATTGGTGATATATACGTTCTCGCGGGAGAAGCCGGCTGCATTCAGCATCGTATCCAAGAACTTTCCGGCATTGCCGACGAAAGGACGTCCGGTCTCATCTTCGGTCTTGCCGGGGGCTTCACCGATGAACATGATCTTAGAGTAAGGGTCGCCCTCCCCGAATACCGCTTTGGTACGGTACTGGGAGATCGCGCATCTGGTGCAGTTCTTAACTTCTTCGGCGAGTTCTTCTAAAACCTTAACTCTATCGATATCGTTTGACATATCAGATAAATTATCTCACATTAATGCTTCGCATTAAAAGCCACGGCGACACCTAAATTAAGAGACCGGGGCTTGTGTTATCATTTAGTACATGACTGAACAACTTCTATCAGGTTTAAATGACAATCAAAAAGAGGCCGTCCAGACGATCGACGGCCCAGTGCTCATCATTGCAGGTCCGGGTTCCGGTAAGACGCGTGTCATCACGCATCGAATCGCCTACATGCTGAAGCATGAAGACATATCCCCGTTCAACATCCTGGCCGTCACTTTCACCAACAAGGCCGCCAACGAGATGAAGAGCAGGCTCGCAGTACTGGTGGGAGACGAATCCCGCAACATCGCCATGGGTACGTTCCACTCCATCTGCTCCCGCATCCTGAGAGTCTCAGGCGGGAAGATCGGTATCGAATCGGACTTCGTCATCTACAATAACGACGATCAGATCGCCCTGGTGAAACGCTGCATGGCAAGCCAGAACATCGATCCGAAACGTTTCGCTCCCCAGGCCATACTGGCCGCCATCTCTTCAGCCAAGAGCAATATGATCTCTCCCGATCAGTTCTCCTATATGGCTCATGACTATTTCGGTGAAGTGGTCGACAGGATCTATAAACCCTACCAGGAATCCTTGCGCACCATGAACGCGCTGGACTTCGACGATCTCCTGCTCGAGACTGTCAGGCTCTTCAAGGAATCAGCCGACACTCTCAACTACTACCAGCAGAAATACCGGTACGTCATGGTCGACGAGTTCCAGGATACCAATATCACCCAGTATGAGCTGGTCAAGCTCCTTGCCTCGTCTCATAAGAACCTCTGTGTCGTCGGCGATCCCGATCAGTCCATCTACTCCTGGCGTGCTGCCGACATCAGAAACATCCTGAATTTCGAAAAAGATTTCAAAAACTGTCAGATTATCGAACTGGGGCAGAACTATCGTTCCACTAAGACTATCTTGCATGTCGCTTCCAACGTCATCAAACATAACCGAGACCGCAAAAAGATCACTCTTTCAACTGACAATGACAAGGGCGATCCGGTAGTAGTTGCAGAGCTCTTCGATGACAGAGAAGAAGCTAACTTCGTCGTCCGCAACATCGACGAGATGGTCCGTAACGACGGAATAAAACTCAGCGACTGCGCTGTCATGTACAGGACCAACTTTCAGTCACGTGTCCTTGAAGAAGCATTCAGGCGCTACAACATGCCCTACAAATTGGTCGCCGGCACCAGTTTCTACGAAAGAAAAGAAATAAAAGACCTCGTCGCTTACTTCCGAGTCATCGCCAACCCCCGCGACGACATCTCACTATTACGAATCATCAACACGCCGGCCAGAGGCATCGGCGACAAGACCATCGAGGACGTGGCAAGACATGCAGGCGAACTGCATCTCTCTCTTTACGGATCCATCGAGGACATCGTATCTCCCCAGAACATCACTCCCCTCTTCTCACAGAGGACCGTGAAGAGCCTCAAAGGATTCTTCGATAAGATCGAACATATGCGGGAGCTCAGCAAAGAACTGAACCTCTCGAACCTTTATGACTATATCGTCGAGACCGTGGGATTCAAGGAATCCTTCGAGAACCTGCCCGACGGCGATGACCGCTGGGGCAATATCATGGAATTCCGCAACGTCGCAGAACAATACGACGTACTGGATAAGACTGAACAGCTGCAAGCCATGCTGGAAGGCGTTTCGTTAGTATCAGACGTCGACGGACTGGACGAGAGCGAACAGGGGGTCACCCTCATCACGCTCCATCAGGCCAAGGGCCTCGAATTCCCCGTGGTATTCTTAGTCGGCATGGAAGAAGGGCTTTTACCGCATCGACGTTCCTTCGATGATCCGTCCGCCATGGAAGAGGAACGCAGACTTTGCTACGTCGGTATCACCCGTGCCATGAAAAGGCTGTTCTTCACCAGAGCTTTGCGACGTATGATGATGGGCAACCCGCTCATGAATCCTCCGTCTCGCTTTCTGGAAGATATACCAGCGGAAGACATCGCAGGCGACGCCGCTCCGTTCTCAGTAAAGAGGACCCGTGTACGCGATATCGCCGAGGTCGAAGAGAACGTTCCTGATGAACCGACCGATCTCATCACCTTCAAACCGGGCGATCATGTATATCACAAAGTCTTTGGCAGCGGCACTGTCATATCCTATAATCCTGTCAGGAACGATGCCGAGGTCCTGGTCCAGTTCAAAGGACCGGGACTCAAGAAGCTAAAACAGAGCCTGGCACACCTTACTCCGGAGTAAAAGATGACTATCAGATTACTTGATGATGCCGTGATCGGCAGGATAGCTGCAGGCGAAGTCATAGAACGCCCTGCATCTATCGTGAAAGAACTCGTGGAAAACTCCATCGACGCCGGTGCTGATTCCATCGAAGTCAGGATCGAGAACGGCGGCATCGACCTCATCGAAGTCAACGATAACGGCTGCGGCATCCGCAAGGATGAAGTGCCGGTCGCTTTCCAGAGACATGCCACCAGCAAGATCAGATCGTTCGATGACATGCAGGAACTTGTGACCCTGGGTTTCCGGGGCGAAGCCCTCCCCAGTATCGCCGCGGTCTGTGACACTGTACTCGAAACAAGATCCCGTGACGAGGAATTCGGCACGCGGATAACTTTGAATGACGGACAAATTGTCCGCCAGGAATCAATCCCCCGCCAGCCTGGAACGATGATCACAGCATCAAAGCTGTTTGCGCAGGTCCCGGTACGTCTCAAATTTTTGTCCGCCCCGACAACGGAGGCCGCTCAGGTCGCAAGGATCGTGACCCAGTATGCCCTTTCCTACCCCGAGATAAAGTTCAAGTATTCATCATCAGGAAAGACATTGCTGGAAACGACGGGCGACGGATCATTGACCAATGCCATCGTAAGTGTTTTTGGCGCCGATAGCGCCTCGAACTTCCTCCCATTGGAGACTTATGTGTCAGAAGACGGAAAGTTCGCGATTTCGGGAATGGTGACGTCAGCTGCCATCAGCAGATCCACCAACAAGCAGATCAGCGTCTTCGTGAACCGCCGCTGGACCAACATGAACCGACTCGTCTATGCCGTGGAGCTGGCCTATCAGGGCATGCTCATGACCGGACGTCATCCCATGGCCGTCATCAACATCCAGATCGACCCTGAACTCGTAGACGTGAACATCCACCCGTCCAAGAACGAAGTGAAATTCCACGATGAAAGATATGTCTTCGCCGCTCTCACCAAGACCGTGAGAGCCACCGTTGCGGAAACGTCGGTCCCCGTATCCATCTCAACACAGGGCTTTGCCGGTTTCGACATGCCTAAGACTGAAGATCACCACTATACCGAAAAGCCCTTCATCCAGCCGAAGACGATCATCCAGAGCGGTCCCAGATACGTTCAGGAGGACACTAAACCGGTGTCATTCGATGAACAGGAAGCTGTTCCCAAACAGGCCATGCAGCAACTGCTGCCGGTACTGAACGTGATCGGACAATACAAGACATGCTACATCATCGCAGAAGGCCCCGATTCCCTCTATGTCATCGATCAGCACGCCGCACATGAACGGGTCAGGTTCGAACAGGTCATGAAGGAATATAAAGAGCATAAGTGCTCATCCCAGCCTCTCTTAGACCCTGAGATCCTTAATCTCACTCCCCAGCAGGCGTCTTATCTCACGGAACTCATCCCCACACTACAGGAAGTGGGATTCGATATCTCACCCTTCGGTGAAAAGGATTTTGCCGTGAGAGCGATCCCGGCGATACTCATCGGACGCGACTGGCGGCAGGTCTTCAAGGACATCCTGGACCGCGAAGGCTCCAAGGCCGATGATTTCATTCACAGACTCATGGCGACCGTAGCCTGCCACAGCGCAGTAAGGTTCGGGCAAAAACTCAATATGGATGAGATGAAAGAACTCATAAGGCTTCTGGAAAAGGCTGAGATGCCGCACACCTGCCCGCACGGAAGACCGGTAATGATAACCATCCCTGAACAGAGGCTTTTAAGAGAATTCGGACGTCTCGGTTAGAAATCGTACTTGTAGTTCGGTGATCCGCCGATCGTCGAGAACGGGAAGAAATCAAAGAACGCTTTTCCTATGATGTTCTTTTCAGGAACGAGCCAGCCGTTATGCGAATCGTTGGAATTAGGTCTGTTATCACCTAAAACGAAATAGTATCCTTCAGGTATCACGCCAGAATGTGATTCGTATTTGGGAGCAGTCGAGATATAAGGTTCATCCAGCGTCTTGACAGTACCGTCAGTCAATTTTACATGGACCTTGCCGTCATAGATATCCACCTGCTCGCCCGGCAGACCGATCACACGCTTGATGAACTCCTCTTTTTCTCTGCCTTCAAAAGGCGGATGGAAGACTATGATGTCACCGCGTGCAGGTTCGCCACTGAAAGAATAAGCGAGCTTAAATACCAGAAGCCTGTCATTGTAGTTATACGTGGGCTGCATGCTGGGACCGTCGATAAAAGAACTCTGGAAGACGACATGAAGGAGAATGAAGAGGACAACAGCAGTAATCAGAATTTCCAGGAAGTCTTTCCAGGGGTTTTCTTTCTTTTTTGCTTTGGTATCTTCTGTTTTTTCTTCTAATTCTTCTTCCATAATTGGATCCTTAAAAAACGGAGAGAGTGGGATTCGAACCCACGCTACTTATCGTAGACCGCTTTTCGAGAGCGGCACCATCAACCACTCGGACATCTCTCCACGTATCTTTAAATTATATGTGTGATATTTCTTCTAGGCAAACAACAAGACATTCAAAGACTAGACAAAACCCCGCTTCACATATTACCCTTGTCTTATCCGAGGAGGAATTCCGCCATGCTTAAAGGAAAACTATTAAAGAATCTCAACGATACTGAAGGTATCGATATCCAATATAAACTCATCGATGCGACTGCCACCGGCTGGTGGGGCGAATTGACTCTTGAAGACTTCAAGAGGATCGAAGATGGAAGCAACTACTATATCCAGTTCGCCGACGGCGTAAAGGGAAGCTGCATCCTGAACAAAAAGGTCAATAAGGCCGTATCCGGTCTCCTGCCTCTCTACTGCTACCGCTTCCGCGGCACTGGAACTGTCATCCGTTAGAGGTTGATAAAACCGAAGACGAACAGGATCACGCTCACAACAGCCATAACGATCGAGCCGATGAGCAATGACTGCGGTTCAGGTCGAACAGGCTTCCGCTCCACGAATTCACGGACATCATATCTTCCGGTGATCGCTTCGTAGTATCGGTTCACTTCGCTGCGATGCCAAAGATAGACGATCCCGCTGAGGAGCAGGAGCACTCCGCCGATAATGAACAAAATATACGCATCTTTCATCCCGCACTCCGTCACTAGATCGACTGGTATATATATAGACCAACGATCATCATATCTATATCGAACGTAATCTCGTAAGTAAGTTTCTTGCCTTCATGCACGACGATGATACTTACCGATCCGAAATCCTCATCGGGGAATGCGGCATCGGACGCACCGTATACAGTGTATGAATTCAAACTCTTGTATGGTCCGTACTGATCGAGGATGGTATCGAAGAATTCCTGGATGCTCTCAGCATTGATGTCGGCTTTGAGATCATCACGTACCTTGGTCTCGACTCCCTCATAGTCTCTGGAATTCAGCTGATCGATCACCACGACACCGGCATCGTATATAGTCTGCTCATCGAAACCCTTGGGGAGCTTCGGTACGAGACATCCCACTGTCGTCAGTACGACAGCTGATAAAAAAGTCAATAAAACGATCAGTTTCTTCATCTTCTGCTACTCAAACGAAGTATACGGATTCTTGCCGTCACAGGCAGGACACTTGAATCCGGGTTTCTTCACGATATATGGCTCATAGCAAAGCCCGCACATCTCGACCGGGTATTTTTTCTTCGGAGCATAGATCTTCTTATCGACCGTGACTTTCATGACAGAAATGACTTCGGTAGCATGTGACATGATCTCATCACGAAGTATATCAGCATCCTGGTCTTTCTTATCGACCGTACGCATGATCCATTTACTCATCTCCGGATATTTATCCAGATTCTTGGAATCGACAAACACTCTGACGCCTTCGCCGGACTTGCGGTCGAAGAGAGTGACAGCTAATTTACCCATATCTTTGAAATAGAGCTTTCCGTTGCCGAAGGAACATGGAGTAAGGAGCTGAACGGCATCGGGGATACACTGCTGAGTTTCGACAAGAGCACCGATCTTAGTGCCATCAGGAAGACGCTTCAAAGCCATATCGACCATGATACCGCCGAGGATGACACCGGGAGAAAGATATCCGTGCATCTCTTCGACTCTCGCAAAGAATTCATCATAATGATAATTACCGAAAGTCTCATACCAAGTATGCACGTGAGTATGACCGTTATGATCGTGAGCCTCCTGTGCCGCCATCATATGCTTATAGGCATGGATCTGTTCGTGGACCGCGTCATGATCGTTCATATGGCCGTGATCATGACCGTGATCATGAGTATGCATATGGGAATGCTCATGACTATGGACGCTTCCGTCATGTTCATGAACGTGTGAATGTCCGTGCTCATGGGAATGCCCATGTCCTTCCAGACCGAGATCTTCGGCATGCATATGTTCATGCTCGTGGATATGATCCTCGATATGTTTTTCAAAATCGTCGATATGTTTTCTAAGATCAGTCATAGTCAACTCCTAATGATCAGCGTCTGTTGCCGGATATCCTTGCAATGATGAACAGGAACCTCAGCACATAGGCCAATGAAACAGCCAGGGATGCAACATAAGTAAGAGCTGCTGCTCTCAAGACTTTTTTGGCACCGTCCATCTCCTCTTCCGAAAGGATCGCAGTTTCGCTCAGTGTTGCTACAGCACGACGGCTGGCATTGATCTCAACGGGAAGAGTCACCAATTCGAAAAGAGTGCTCAAGGCAAAGAATCCTACGCCGATATATGCGATGATGGTCAGCTTTTCAGATAAGAATGAAAGCAGAATACCGATGGCGATCAGCGGGAAAGAAATCGTAGATCCGATTTTCGATACCGGGATGAGTTTTCCTCTGAACTCCATGGGGAAATATTTTTCAGAATACTGTACCGCGTGACCTGCTTCATGCGCAGCAATGCCGATAGCAGCGATGGAGGTCGATGAGTAGACGCCCTCCGACAGGTTGATGGAATCCGTCTCTGGATTGAAGTTATCAGTCAGTTTTCCGGCGACCTGCTTGATGGCTACATCTCCGGCATGATTAGCTTCCAGGACCGCTCTGGCTGCCTGGGCACCTGTCATACCGCGTGCGGAAAACTTTTTGGAATACTTTTCATAAGCACCGTTGACGGCGAGTTTAGCAATAAACGTAAACAACACTGCAGGAAGGATGAATAAGATATATGTCCAGTCGTAATAAAACACTGCGTGTCTCCCTGTCTTTGATACTTAAAGTATAACATTTATGCTTTTTTCTTTTTCACCTGTGAACGCACTGTGTAGTACAATCTCACTATGAACACCAAAGACATCAATCTGCTCGAATTCGATAAGGTCCGAGAGATCATCGCCGGATACTGCACATGTGATTCCAGCCGCAGTCTGGCAAGGCTCCTTGCGCCCCGCAGCGACCTGAAGTGGATCTCCGAACGTCTCGATGAGAGCAGCGAAGCAAGATATATATTGGAACATGAGACCGGAGTCAGCGCCGACGGACTTTTGGACGTCTCCGACATGACCATCAAGGCTTCTCACGGCATCACCCTCGACCCTGAATCGCTGAACATGGTGCGACAGACCCTCGATGCCGTCCATAACATCAAACAGAAGATCACTCCCTACCGCACTGACTGTCCTCTTTTGGGAGACATGGCTCACAGACTGGGAGACTTCAAGATACTTGAAGGTCAGATAAAGCACGCTGTCGCACCGGACGGAACTCTGCAGCCCAATGCTTCCCAGAAACTCATGGACATCCGTAACCAGCAGCGCACGAAGCGTGCTGAGATCCTCGATAAACTGCAGGGCATCATATCCGACGAGAGTCAGAAAAAGTATATCCAGGACCCCATCGTAACTGAACGTGAAGGACGCTATGTCATCGCAGTCAAGACCGAATCACAGGGAAATATCCGCGGTATCGTCCATGATATCTCGAATACCGGTCAGACGGTCTTCATGGAACCCTGGCAGACCATGGCACTCGGCAACAACATCAAAGCGCTGGAGATCGAAGAGGCCCGCGAGATCGAAAGGATCATGCAGGAACTCTCCGAAGCGGTCGGAAAGGTCGCGGCCTCCATCAATTCCTCGATTACATTAGCTTCTCTCATCGATCTGGCACTGGCCAAAGCCCGATTTGCCCACCGTTTCCATGCCTACGAAGCCGAATGCTATCATCCGAAGACGACAGACGCCCCCTATATCCATCTCACAGGCGCCCGTCATCCGCTCCTTGGGGAAAAAGCAAAACCTTTGGATATCGATCTGGGCAAGGACTATACCATCCTCGTCATCACCGGTCCCAACACCGGCGGTAAGACAGTAGCGCTGAAGACACTGGGGTTAATGTGCATGATGACACAGTCCGGCCTGCCCATCCCGGCTGACGAAGGAGCATCTTTGCCCATCTTCAAAGGCATCTATGCCGATATCGGAGACGAACAGAGCATCGACTCTGCCCTTTCCACATTCAGCGGACATATGAGCAATATTGCACGCATCATGCAGTCCATCGACAACAGGTCATTAGTATTACTGGATGAATTGGGAGCCGCCACCGACCCCACAGAAGGTGCCGCACTCGCCAAGGCCATCCTGAATTACCTCATGAAAAACGGTACTCTGGCTGTCATAACCACTCATTACTCTGAAGTCAAAGTCTTAGCACATACCACGGACGGCATGCAGAATGCCTCATTCAATTTCGATCCCGAGACGATGCTGCCCACCTATCAGCTGACACTGGGCACACCGGGCGGATCCAATGCCATCGCGACGGCCCGTACCTACGGACTGCCCCGACCCGTCATCGACGATGCCATGAGCATGCTGTCAGGCGATGCGGTCAAGATGGATCAACTCATCTCAGATCTCCAGGAAGAACGCCAAAAACTCATCACCCTCAACCGCGACCTGGATATCGAACGGGCACGCTTGGACAAGCAGAACAAAGAACTATCCAAAGAGCTCGAGACATTACGCAAAGAGAAGAAGATGGCTGTCCAGCAGATACGCGACGAACTGGTGCGTGAGATCGCCGATGTGGAACGCGAGATCAAGGATGCATCCAACGAGCTCAAGAAAAAACGCTCCATGGAGAACGTCATTATCGCCAAACGCGCATCTCATAAAGCACGTACCCGCCTCAATGAAGCACTGCAGAAGGATGAGGAGGACTATGATGCCTCCGATTCCGACGAGATAAAGATCGGCGACACTATACACATGGCTGACTATGACGTGACAGCGCAGGTCACCGCCATTGACAGAGAAAACGGCATGATCGAAGCCGCCAACGGTCCCATCCATTTCAAAGTATCCGAGCTATCTGTGAAACGTATCGAGACACAGACCGATAAGAAGACCACTAAAGTGAAGATGTACCGTCCTGAAACGAGATGCCCATTAGAACTGGACCTCAGGGGCAAACGAGCCGACGAAGTGGAGACCCTCGTGGATTCATATCTGAACGATGCCGCCATGTCGAACCTCAAAAAGGTACGCATCATCACCGGTTTCGGCATGGGAGTCGTAAAATCTATCGTTTGCGATTACCTAAAGAGACATCCTCTCGTCGAATCGTTCCAGGATGCCGAACGAGAGGAAGGCGGAGGCGGTGCGACGAACGTCATACTGAAATAAACTCATGGACATCACCGTAAGAAGATATACCGAAGCAGACCTTTCCGACATGATCCGTATCTGGAACGAAGTGGTGGAAGACGGCATTGCCTTCCCCCAGGAAGTTCCCCTTACAGCTATCACAGGAAAGGAATTCTTTGCCTCCCAGTCATACTGCGGCGTGGCAGTCACCGACGGAAAAGTCTGCGGGCTCTATATCCTGCATCCCAATAATGTCGGAAGATGCGGGCATATCTCGAATGCCAGCTATGCCGTATCTAAAGATATGCGCGGACTGCATATCGGCGAGAAACTGGTAAAAGACTGCATCGCCAAGGCACCTGAGTTCGGTTTCAAAGTGCTTCAGTTCAATGCCGTAGTCGAATCGAATATCCATGCCCGTCACCTTTATGAGAGACTGGGATTCAAGCAGTTGGGAACGATCCCCCATGGTTTCAGGATGAAAGACGGACATTACGAAAATATCTGTCCGTACTACATCGAATTATAGATAGCGATACTTTTTTCTCTGCGTGATCAGGAACGTAAACGATACAACAAGTGCCAGTAATTCGCTTGCCACGATGGCCGTCCATACGCCGCTGACGCCCATAAAGAGCGGCAGGACCGTCACGCTGACCACCTGGAACAGAAGCAGTCGTGAGAATGAGATCGTTGCCGAGATCACACCGTTATTGAGAGCGGTGAAGAAGGCCGATGCAAAGATATTTACGCCTGCCAGGAGATATGACAGCGAACTGATACGTAATACTGTCGTCGCAAGTTTAAGCAGTTCGGGATCCCTGCTGGCAAAGATACTTGCCATCTGCGGTGCGAATATCAAAGATATCAGCGTCATGGATACCGATGCAGCGGCAATGAAACGCATGCTCTTTTTGAAGACGTTCTGCAGCTCCGCATGGTTCTGCGCTCCGTAATTGAAACCGATGATAGGTGCGACGCCGATGGAGTACCCCAGGAAGATCGCTATGAAGATGAAGCTCAGGTATGAATAGACGCCGTAAGCAGAGACTCCGTCTTCGCCAAGTAATCGCAGGAGCTGCCAGTTATAGATCATCTCGACGACGGAGATCGAGATATTTGTAATAAACTCAGAAGAACCATTCAGGAGAGACTTGAGTAAAGCCCTGATATCGAATTCAGGTCTCACAAATTTGAGACGGCTCTTATTAGGGAAGATGAAGTAGAGTAAAGGAATGAAACCGCCGACTACCTGCCCTAATGTCGTCGCGATAGCAGCGCCCTTGAGCCCCATGCCAAGAGCACCGATAAGGACGGCGTCCAGAATGATGTTCGTGATGCCCGCACCCACCGTGATACACAAACCTAAATGAGGTTTTTCAGCAGTGACCATAAAAGTCTGGAACATGCCCTGGAGCATGAGCGGCAGGATGCCCGGCATGAGATACCATGCATAGTTGATAGCGTATTCCAGAAGCTCACCTTCGGCGCCGAAGAAGACGGCAAAAGGTCGGAGACCGACATAGCCGACGATGGTCAGAACGATACCCATGATGAGCGTGAAACAGACCAGCATGGAGAAGATGGAATTCGCTTTCTGATGACGTCCTTCCCCCATGGTCTTGGAAACTAATGCGCTGCCGCCGGCACCAACCATGAAGCCGAAGGCTCCCAGGATCATGAGATAAGGAAAGATAAAATTGAGGGCGGCAAACTGAGTGGTGCCGACGATATTGGATACATAGATACCGTCTACCACGTTATAGATAGACGTGAAGATCATCATCACGACAGAGGGGATGACGAATTTGAAAAGCTTCTTATATGTAAAATGAGATGATAAAGAAACGTTCATGGCAACAAGTTATGAATTATAACAAAGCCATGTATTAATAGCTATTTTCTGAGAGCTGAAGTTATAACGTCATGGAATTCATGATAATGCTTAGGGAAGTTCTGGGAACCGCTGGCAGACATCTGATATCCGTTATTGACTATAGCTTCGAAACGGAACATGGTCCCGTCCAAAACTCCTTTGGGATGCTTACCGTAGAAATGATCCCAGGATGCGATATCACACTTTGTGATGGCCTCCATGAAGGATGACATCTCGATCTCTCCGCGTTCACGGAGCATCCTGGTATTCTCATTCTTTTCATGGTCATATCCGATACTGTAGAGAGACACTTCGGCTATATCGCCCTTATTCAAGACCTCATAATCTACGACGAAGCGCATGCCGCTCTCATGGAGCGTGATCCGCTCGAATGAATCGATCTTCTTAAGGGATACTTTCGGTTCATCATAATCGTCCGGATTGAAATCATGATCATGTATTCTGAAAAGCTTAGATAAACACATAGGAATGTCTCTCTTTCATAAAAAAAAGAGGAGCAGTCATAGATTTCCTGCCCCTCTCATTCAATGATCTTTTTTGGTCAATTATGCCCAGGGATTTTCGCTGCCGGGCTTGCGGATACCGACCATGATGTACTGTTCCCAGAGATACCACTTGCCATCCTTGGCCTTGCGAAGGACGATCTGTCGGGGGCTGTCAGCGCCGCCGGAGGTCAGGAAGAGCTTGGCATAGCCATCGGAATCATAGGAATAAGGATTCTCAGTGATAGAAAGGGTATAGGGCTTGGCAGGAGTATAGTCGTTATCGGGGACAGCACCGTTGAAGTAGGATCGGGGTACATAATCGCCGTTCACGAATCGTTCACTGATGAACTGCTTGTCATAGCTGGACATTGCAGCAGGACCCTTGAGATACTGGAGCATAGCAAAAGCTGCTTCTTTGTCTTTAGGATAAGCACAAAGAGCCAAAACGGTCATTGCAGCAGTCTCGAAAGGAGTGTTGAGTGCAGCCTGAGGGATTGCTTTGAATTCATCTAAGGTCTCAGGCAGTTTGTTGAATGAAAATTCCATCTAGTTACCTCCTGAATTTTTCGATACGGACATTTTACCAAACTATCGACATAAAAAAACAGTATGAATAACTACGTAAATAAAAAGAGCACTGACATGGGATTGCCAGTGCTCTTAATAGACTGCAAAAGAAATCAATACTTCAGCGATGCAACCCAATTCTCAACAGTACTGGCACTCGGTCTTTCAGAAAACCTTTCTCCCTTGATCCACTTAGCATCATTTACTAGAGCATGAAGATTGGTATCGCTGTTCCCTATCCCGCTGGATGATGACGTACAGAAAGGAATGATAGTCAGTCCTTTGAAATCGTAGCTCTCTAAAAAGGTGTAGATGACTTTGGGAGCCTGACCAAACCAAATGGGATAGCCCAGAAAGACCACATCATATATTTCTAAGTCTTTGAGATCTTTCACGATAGCCGGTCGGCAATTTGGATCGGCATTCTCTTTATCTGATCTGCTGTTGTTATAGTATCTCAGGTCTTCAGCAGTATACGGTTCCACAGGAATTATCTCATAAAGGTCTGCACCAGCTTTGGCAGCGATGACCTTTGCCACTTCCTCGGTATTGTTGGTAGCCGAAAAATATACGACGAGTACCTTTTTATCGGCAGGATGCGTGCTCGTTACAGTGGCTGTCGTTTTGCCCGTCACCGGTCTGATACCCTGACCGGACGAACCGGTACCAGTAGTTTGGGCACCGCCGGATGTCACACCGGGGAGCTCTGTCTCTGTCGTCTTGGTTGCTGTGGACGAACCGCCGCATCCCGTCAGACCCAGCATCAACAATGAAATCACTATTAAAATAATCTTCTTAAACATGACACTCTACTAGATGAAAGATTTGGCCCAATTCTTCAGCTCGTCTTCACCGGCAGTCTTTTCAAAGCGTTTTCCCACAGTGACACGTCCGTTCTTCACCACGGACTGCATGTTCTTTTCAGTATCTCCCATCCCGCTGCCTCCTGAAGTGCAGAAAGGCACGATGGTCTTGCCTGTAAAACTGTAGGCATCGAGGAAGGTATCGACGATGGAAGGTTCACGGTACCACCATATCGGGAATCCGATGAAGACGACCGAATAATCATTCATGTTTTCAATCCGCTCAGCAATAGCCGGACGACATGAAGGATCCCTCATCTCGACATTGCTCCTGCTGTTCTTATTCCAGTCCAGATCCTCCTTGGTATAAGGTTGTACCGGCTTGATCTCAAAGATATCGGCACCGATCGCATTCGCCAGTCTCTTGGCAACTGCAGCAGTACCACCGCTGACGCTGAAATACGCCACCAACGCTTTCGTCATTCTATTCACCCCAATTATTAATGTTATCTGTTCTTTTTGATATTCAGATTACCAGATACAGTCTCCACTTTGATATCGAATCTGGGAAGAGACGCATCTGAGCCGTCTACGAATTCAGCATCTTTCTTGCCTGAGATCGATTCGAATACCAAACGGTAGCCTCTGACTCCGTCGAGATAGAGATTGATATTGCCGCTGACACTGTCGGCCTTGATAGAAGAGAGATCCATCGAAGAATCGATGGTGATATCAGCACTGCCCGACACCGTGTCGACTTCGATCTTGCCAGCTTTGGCAACAGCAACGTCGATATTGCAGCTTACAGCATCGATATCAAGATCATCGACCATGGAAGCTTTGACATCGATCTTTCCGCTGACATCATCGATCTCCAGTTCTCTGAGAGTATCTACGTCGATATTGACTGAAGCAGAGACATCATCGATATTGACATCTTTGATAGTGGAAGGGATCGTTACGACCAGTTTTTTGGCGGTCTTGGATATATCTTTAGAGGAAGTGCCCGATTCACAGTACTGGATGACCAAGGCATCTTCATTGACGCGGTAATAAAGTGGATAATAATCGCCCTTAATAGATTCCTCTTCGATAGAGATCCTATCACCGGCAATAACGTTGATCTCGCCGCCGATCCAATTGATATCCAGCATGGAGATATCAGCAAAGGGATCAAAGCTGACCTGTTCGGTATATTTGGTGTATTTATCGCCGTATGCGTATTTGTATTCGCCCATGATATCGTCGCTGCTGATGTGGATACAGCCGGTGAAAGCGATGACCATAAGTACGACTAATAAAAGACTAGACAGGATTCCGAGTGTTTTCTTCATAGGATAGATTCTCCTCTCTGTATGCCTTTATTTTAGTCGAATCTATCCTATATTGGTATACGTTCTACACTCAGTTACTTGTACTTTTTGGCCAGGTTGAAGACCACGCCCAGGAACACTGCAATAACAAAAATAACGAAATACATTTGCCCACCCCTGCACTATTTATAGTTCCTTTATAACATGCAGAATGGACAGAAAAATGAAATAAAGAATCAATTATGAGGCGACCGCAGTTGCAGCGTTCTTTTCCTGGATACGCTCAATCTCTTTCTCGATCAGGTTGCCCAGTGTGGCGTCATCGATCTCGACATTCTCAGCCGCTACAGACTTATCTGCAAAGGCATCGAACTGTTCCTGCTTCACTCTGAGGATCTCGAGCATTCGTTCATCGAGAGTCTCATCAGCTAGCAGTCTGTGTACTAAGACACTTCTGGACTGTCCCATACGGTATGCACGTCCAATGGCCTGTGTCTCAGCCGAAGGCTTCAGCTGAGGTTCACAGATGATGACGACACTGGCTGCCTGGATATTCAATCCCGTACCGCCGGCCTGGATCTGAGCTGTCAGGACAGTACCAGCTTCAGACTTCTTGAATTCGTCGACCATCTCCTGACGTTTGGCAGGGTCTACTGCACCAGTGATAGGACCGATACATCTGGGGCCATAGAAGTTGCTGATCTTTCGCAACGTATCCAGGAAGAATGAGAAGATCAGAATACGACGGTCATCGCTCTTGGCTTCCGCGACAATCTCGGTGAGTCTCTTCATCTTAGTGGAATCCTCGATATTCGGAACGTTCCAGGAGACCCGTCTGGCATCAGA
>JAEEGF010285114.1_pt1 | contig 23160 bp, 23 predicted proteins | sample 9134171 | NCBI WGS metagenome assembly JAEEGF01 (sample SAMN16246542, study PRJNA631951) | gut metagenome | biome: gut microbiome; feature: rumen; material: AP-attached | host: Bos | place: Iran: Karaj | collected 2018-10
GCGATACCAGTATACCCCACACAATTTGTATAATATAATAATAATCTAATTACAAATCACCTTTTCTCATATCGAAACTATTATGGAGCACAAAATGAAAACTTTAATTTTAGGGGCCAGTGGATTTCTTGGCGGAACTATTTATTTCAAGCTAAAAAATGTAGGGAATGATGTTTTAGGTACATGCAACAAAAATACAAATAATACCAATCTTATAAAACAGGATGTTTTTGATGTAGATAGCCTTCTACATCTTGTTAATAGCTATAAACCTGATGTTATTATTTGGTCCATAATGAATCACCAGCAGGAAGAAGAAATTGCAGAAAATGTAATGCCCATTCTTTGCAAAGCCATTGGTGACATTAGATTTATTTTTATATCTACATCTGTTGCCTATGAGCCAAATATGTCCGAAGATGTGAAACCATTATTGAGAGATGAAACAAGCTATAATCACCATTATTTCAACGGAAAGATTAAATCTGAACAGATCATAAAAAAGCTCCCCAATTACTGCATCGTCCGCCCAGGAAGTATTTACGGTATCAATACTTTAGAAATAATGGATAATAGGAGCCTTATATTAAAAAAACATATTGAATCTAATGAAGAATATGTAAGAGCCACAAATATCATTTTTAGCATTGTGAATGTCAATGATTTAGCTGATGCAATAATCGAATTAATCTCAAATAATTACTCCGGAATAATTAATATTTCTGAAGATGAGCCTATATCGCATTATGCTTTCAACAAAGCATTGTGCAAAATGTATGGCTGGGATGATAGCTGTATTGTTCCCAATATAGAGAAGGAAAATATTTATTATTTGAACAATAGTTTAAGGAAAACAATTCTTAAGACAAAAATTGGAAGCTTGATAGAAGCTTAGAATTCTTTTTTTAACAACTCCACATAAATATCAGGAATACTAAAGACAATAAATAATAAATTTAAGGGAGAGAATAGCAGATGAATACTATCAATGAAAGACGAAGCATCAGAAAATACAAAGAGGAGGAAGTACCAAATTACCTAATTGAAAAGCTTGTAGAAGCGGCTTCAAAGTCACCTTCAGCAAAGAATAGACAGCCTTGGAAATATATTGTATATTCTGGAGCTGGAAAAAGTGAACTACTAGATATCATGGAGGCAGCATTAGATAGGGAATCTGAGACACATGAGCTTCTTCCAGATTCAGCTGGTGGACTCTCTGATGCATACAACACTTTGAAAATCATGCGACAGGCTCCATGTCTGATTATAGTAATGAACACTAATGGGAAATCTCCGTTTGAAAACATTAATTCAGATGATAGAATTACGGAAATATGTGACACTCTTTCAATAGGGGCCTCTATAGAAAACATGTTACTAAAAGCAACTGAATTGGGTCTTGGTACACTGTGGATTGCAAATACCTGCTTTGCTTACAAGGATTTAACTAGCTTTATAGGTGAAAAGGGGCAGCTTATTGGGGCGATAGCTTTAGGCTATGCTGATGAGTCGCCAAATCAAAGACCTAGAAAAGCTATGGAAGATATTCTAGAGTTTCGATAAATAATTAAGCTGACCTTCGAGTCAGTTTTTTTATATTATTAGAAGGTAGTAATTATATTATATTGTTGTGAATGGGAGATAATGTTTAAAAATCGACTTAAAATGATAAAGGAGATATTTACGTGCGTAGAAAATACTTAATCATAATCCCTCTTATACTACTGGTGTGCATTGCTGGAGTACTTATATTTTTAAAATCAAGAATAACATTTTACGAGGACTCATACAAAAGAAATTATACCTATTCGGGAGTATTCGACACTATTACAGCAGACTACAATGGTTGTAAATATAATTTTGAAAGCAACATAGTTGAAGAAAAGGAAGCAAAAAAATTAGTAAAAGATTTTGACGAATCACGCAAGCAGATTATACGTTCATCAGATAAGGTTATCCAAGAAAAAATAAACATCTATGTAGTGGCAGATGACAGAATAGTAGGACCAGTTATAGAGGATGATGCTCTGTTTCTACCGAGAAAATATCTTGAAGATTATGATTATAGATATTGGATTGTTCAGCTGATGCTGAAAAAAGGCCAATGCAAAGAGTCCTTTGAAGAATATAAGAATATTTTCAATGTGGAAGCTGCTGAACAACCAGTGATTTTTTCGACTACAGGATTTAGTGAAGAACAACTGAAAACTGTAGATGAAACCGAACTGTTCATAAATGGTGATAATAATTGTATATTTAAAACTGATGGGTCTGAATTTATTATAAATAGCAATCTAATAGATGATAGTACCTATGAAAAAATAATAGAACTAATACAAGTAGAATCTATCACAAAAGAAAATCTGAAACAGCTTTTAGAAGATATTAATATAGACCAATCTATGTATGGTGGAAATGTTGATGATATTACCTATCATATAGAAAATAAAGGTGGAAGAAGCTTCACTAGCATAGATTCAGACGGGAAAATAGATATCACATTAAATAATTTGACGGTACGCACACTAGAACATGAATTAATGCATGGCTTTTTTGTAGATTATACTGATTTAAATAAGTATTGGATTGAAGAAGGCTTTTGTGAATATGTAGCGTATATTTTATACCCAGACAATAAATTGGTTGAGGGTATAAGTAAAATGTCGGTTGATGATTCATATGAAGATGGTGATTTTAAGCGTTACCTACAATCTAAAAATTACGATGATAATGATATAGGAAGAATGTATTTTGATTATGTTGTAAATCGTCTGTATCAAGGTAAAGATGTTTCTGATTATCCTAAGTTAAAGGAAAAGGTGGCAACAAACTTTGGACCAAACGAGCAATCAAAATATTATGGTTTAGAACTATCATACACAGAAGCCATGAGTTTTACAGCTTATTTGATAGATTTGAAGGGGCTTGATGGCTTATTTGATTTCATGGCTTCTGAAAAGTCATATGAGGAGTTTTATGGAAAATCTTACTATATACTAGAAAAAGAATGGAAAAAAAGTATGAGTGAAAATTAAATAACTTAGTTTTTGCAGGAGTTTTGTTAAACAAAGCTCCTTTTTATTTGTTTTAAAATTAAAATATGTAATAATAAAAAGAAAAAGGAAAATAGAGCCATGAAGCTTAGAAACATACTTATAGTTGTAAAGGATATAGAAAAATCAAAGAAGTTCTATCATGACTTATTTGGTCTTGATATGCTTTTAGACAATGATGGCAATATGATTCTTACAGAGGGGCTTGTTTTACAGGATGAGGCCATTTGGAAGAAATTCCTTGGTAAAGATATCAAATACCAGAATAATGCCACTGAGCTATATTTCGAGGAACGAAACATAGAAGAATTTGTAGAAAAGCTTGAGAGACTTTATCCTGATATTAAGTATGTAAACAGATTGATGACCCACTCTTGGGGACAGAAAGTTATACGTTTCTATGATTTGGATGGCAATCTCATTGAAGTGGGAACTCCAATGAGCGAAAAAATATAATATTGAAAGGAGTCATTATGAACGAGAATATTACAAAACGAAACCAACTGCTGGCACAGAAGGTTATTAAGGGACTTGAGTCAAGAAATATGAAGGGGTATTATGCTGCTGATAAGGAAGAGGCATTAAAGATTGCCTTGGAGCTCATCCCTGAAAATTCATCAATCAGTATGGGTGGAGCTATGTCAGCTCACGAAATTGGCCTGGTAGATGCTCTTAAAAATGGCAATTATAATTTTATAGATAGAGATGCGGCTGAAGACAAAAGGGCTGCTATGCTAGAAGGTTATGATGCAGATTATTTCCTTACCAGTGCAAATGCTATGACTGAGGATGGCGTAATGGTTAATATCGATGGTAATTCCAATCGTGTGTCTGCAATAGCCCAGGGACCAAAGCATGTTCTTGTAATCGTAGGAATGAATAAAATTTGCGACGATGTGGATGGAGCTATGAAGCGTGCGAGAAACGTGGCTGCACCTATTAATGCACAGAGATTTGGTTTAAGTACTCCATGTGCTAAGACTGGTTCATGTATGAATTGCAAGTCACCAGATACTATTTGCTGTCAGTTTTTGATTACAAGATTTTCTCGTCATACTGATAGAATCCATGTGATTTTGGTAAATGATACATTAGGTTTCTAGATATTTTGTAGAAATCCAATAAGAGAAATAAATAAACACAGAGGTAGTAATAGTGTTTCAGAGAAATAAAGACAATGATACACCAAAAAAGATAGTATTAAACATGCTTATGGCAGCAGTTAGCCTTTTTGTAAACGGATTTGGTGTATATCTTACTATTCAGGCTAATATTGGGGCATCCCCTTGGGATGTGCTTAATCTTGGCTTATCAAATACATTTGGAATCCTTTATGGTACAGCGGCGATTATTGTATCTTTTTCAATTTTAGGAATAGATATTTTGATGAAAGAGCCTATTGGAATAGCAATGATAATAGACTCAATTGTTGTAGGTAAGACAGTAGATTTATTTAACAAAATTAATTTGGTAGAGAAGTGTGATTCGATTTTCGTAGCAATACCTGTAATGATTTTGGGATTATTTATTATGGGCTATACTCAGTTTACATATATGAGTGCTTCACTAGGCTGTGGCCCACGTGATACATTGCTTATAGGACTTACCAGAAGAACAAAAAAGGTATCAATAGGTATTGTTAGCATTATGCTTCTTGCAACAGCTACATTGGTAGGGTGGTTGCTAGGTGGTCCTGTAGGAATCGGTACTTTTATATGTGCCTTTGGTATGGGACCTATAATGCAGTTTGCATTTTTCACAGTAAAGTTTAATGCAACTGAGATTAGGCATCAAAGTATAATAGAGACCTTGAAAGTCATGAATCCTTGCTAATACAATAAAGGAGTCTATAGAATGAAGAGTAAAGACAAAACAAATGTAATGCGAGTCCTAGACTCAAAGAAAATAAAGTATGAAAGTCATACTTACGAAGCAGACCCGACCCTTACGGGAGAGCAGATTGCAGGAATCCTTGGAGAGGATGCAAAAAAAGTTTTCAAGACACTTGTAACTCAGGGGAAAAGTGGTGGATACTATGTGTTTGTAGTTCCTGTAGAAGCAGAGCTTGATTTAAAGAAGGCAGCTAAGGCTGCAGGTGAAAAATCCATTAGTATGATAAAGCAAAAGGATTTGCTAGGCCTGACTGGCTATGTGCATGGTGGATGCTCTCCTATTGGAATGAAAAAACAGTTTCCTACCTTCATTCACGAAACAGCAGGAAGCTATGAAATAATGTTTGTAAGCGCAGGAAAAGTAGGTGCACAGATAGAATTATCACCGGAAGATTTGCTAAAAGTTTCAAACGGAAAGCTAGCAGATTTGGTATCTTAAAGCTTTTATTTATACAATAAGAAGGGAGAATTATATGGAAACACTATTAAGCGTTATTACTGCAGTCTGCGGTAAGATTCAAGTTGTTTCAGATTTGTTCTGGGATTTTCCTACAAACTTTGATTGGTATGCAAGCATTCCAATCCTCGGAAATTTCTCACTTGCTATTATTTTGCTGATTGGATCAGGAATTTATTTTTCAATCAGACTTAGATTTATTCAGGTTCGCAAGTTCAAGCGTGGTATAGAGGTACTGAAGAACAGTAAAGCAAAAACAGGTATTTCACCACTGGCATCATTCTTCTTATCTACAGCCATGCGAGTAGGACCTGGAAATATCTTAGGTGTTACAGGTGCCGTATCAGTAGGTGGCCCTGGTGCACTTCTTTGGATGTGGATTTCAGCATTCTTTGGTATGTCTACGGCATTCGTAGAGTCTACATTATCACAGATATTTAAAGAGAAAAAAGATGATGAATACATTGGTGGTATGGCATTTTATGGCAGACGATTACTTAAGAATTCGGCAATCGTAGGTGTTGTGCTTTCACTTATGTATATCATCTATGCATTACTTTGTTTCCCAGCTCAGGGATTTAACACAGTATCTGCTATGGGACAGATTGCCAGCATTATCAGCGGTACAGAGCTTCCTACAACACATGCAGTTTACTGGATTGGCTTTGTTATCGTTATCATTGCTACAGTTGCCGTTTCATTTGGTGGAACAAAGAAGATTTCTCACGTAACAGATATTCTTGTACCGGTTATGGCGATTGTATATGTGCTTACAGTACTCGTTCTCATCGTTATCAACATCACAAGAATCCCTTGGTTTTTCTATGCTGTATTTACTGAGGCATTCAAGCCAGAGGCAGTATTCGGTGGAGCATTCGGTATTGCTTTGATGCAGGGCGTTAAGCGAGGACTTATGTCTAATGAGGCAGGTCAAGGTACTATCACAATGCCAGCAGCTGCATCAGATGCAGATCATCCTTGTGATCAGGGTTGTGTACAGGCAATCGGTGTATTCCTTGATACAATCGTAATTTGTACTCTTACAGGTTTCGTTGTAATTATGGGCCGCGTATGGCTTACAGATAATGGAGCAGCATGGTTTGAGCTTGGAAAGCTTCCAAAGTATCTTGCATCTGCAGCAGAGCTTACACCAGGTACAGCATTCAATAATGTGGTAACACTTTTGATTTCTTTGTGCTTTGGATTATTTGCATTTACTTGTCTGCTTGGCTTTATGTCTTTCTCAGAAATCTGCGCAAACAGAATCAATCGTAGTAAGGCATTCATTAATGTAGTTAGAGTATTAGATATTATTGTTATTTGCTTCGGTATGCTTACATCTATTGTTGGCATGGACTTGGGCGCACTTTGGGATCTTTCAGATTTCGCCAATATCCTTATTGCATACTGCAATATTCCACTTTTATACATCGGCTTTAAATATGTAAAGAAAGCACAAATGCACTATGAATTGGAAGATGGCACACCATTTACTTCAAAGGTTGTGGGTGTTGATGTAAGTGTTTGGGATGAGAAAGCCAATCAATAAAAAAGTAACAAAATTGTAATATTTTTCGGTTTTCCCTATGATTTCAAGTGATTTTACGATATAATTTACCAATGCGGGGATTATGAGTATGACATCATGTGATTGGGGGAATAACGGTGAACAAAAAAATAAACTATAGGGAGATTCTACCATCAGGGATTATTTTCTTTATTCTTATGGGATTGATAGGTCTCCTGTTTAAGGAAGAAAGCGTATACATCTATAAGTGGTATTTTACCCTTTTATTAGTAGGTATAGGCTTTTTTTCTTTAACAAAAAATATCTTTAAGAATTTCAGTGACAGGGGATATATCTTTTCTAAGATTATAGGTATTTCTATGTCAGGAATGGCAGTATTTTGGCTATCAAACTTGAAAATATTAAAGTTTACATCATTCGGGTGCCTTTTAGTGACAGTTCTTCTTGCTGTTGCTACTACTGTTATTTCTGTGTTATGTGACAAGAAGAGCAAGGATTGTGTTTCTATTAATAAGGACAATCTGAAATTTATAATTGCAGAAGAGCTGTTATTCCTGGCTCTTTTGACAGTTTTCCTTTATATGAAATCCTTTAAGGCAGATGCCTATGGCACTGAGAAGTTCATGGATTTTGGCTTTATGAATACCATGACAAAGCTTACCTATTTTCCGGTAGAGGATATTTGGTTTGCTAATAAAAATCTGAATTACTATTACCTGGGACAGTATTTTGCAGCTTTTCTAAATCAGCTTTCTTTTAATGATGTAAGATTTAGCTACAATATTATGTTCTACACAGTTTGTGCTATGGCATTCATCGAGGCGTTTTCTTGCACCTTCAAGCTTATCCAGGTGAAGTTTGGCGCACAGTTTAAATTGGTGCGGGGAATTATCGGCGGTATTCTCGGCGGAGCAGGTGTGTGCTTTGAAGGAAGTGCTCATTTTATCGTATTTGGAATTGTACTAAAGCTTTACAACAAAATTATCGGAAATACGGAATACTCTTATTGGTTCCCAGAGAGTACCCGATATGTAGGCTATGTTCCAGAAAGATTAGATAAAACCATAACAGAAACACCATCATACTCCTTCGTAATTGGAGATTTACACGCACATGTTATTAATATAATGTTCGTGCTTACTATAATTGGAATCATTATTGCATTCGCTACACAGCTGACAGATAAGAAGGGAACCAGCCAAAAGCTTCCTCTGGATTTTGCACCAAAGGATTTCATCCTCAAGGCTCTTAATCCTACAGTGCTTCTCTGTGGTTTCTTCACAGGATTCTTCCAGGGTAACAATTACTGGGATTATGCGATTTATATGATGATTTCCGGGCTTACTATTTTATTTGTGGATTACAAGGTATATGGATTTACAAAAAATAGTACGTTGTTTTCGGCAATTCAGATTATCTTTACAATGGTAATTGCCAATGTGGTTATCTTGCCATTTAAGCTAAACTTTACAAAGATGGAGGGCGGTATTTTCCTCTGTGAAAATCATACATTGTTCCATCAGCTATTAGTGCTTTGGCTTTTGCCAGTTGCCACAGCAATAGTATGTATCGTATATGCGATAAAAGAATATTTAAAGGATGAAGATAAAAATACTGATAAAAAGATAAATGTCTTAGGAAGAATAATTCTTAATGCTAATATTGCAGACCTTATGGTAATGCTATTTGCCTGCTGCTCTATTGGTTTGATTATTATTCCAGAAATAATATATGTAAAAGACATTTATAATATCGATTATGCAAGAGCCAACACCACCTTTAAGCTTACCTATCAGTCTTGCATAATGCTTGGAATAATTACTGGATATGCGTTAATTTCCCTTTTCTGCTACAAGCCTAAAAATGCAAAGAAGATATGGGCCTGGGTTATTCTTGTACCAACCCTTGTATGCATGTCTTACTTCTTTGTAAGTTGTCATAGTTGGTTTGGAAATATAGCAGATACTACCCGTCCTAGAACATTAAATGCATTGGCATTTATGGATAATAATCCTCAGTTTTTTGAGGATAAAGAAGTGGTAGATTATCTCAACAATCTGGATTATGAGAAACCACCAGTGGTCTTGGAAAATTACGGTGATGCATATTCAGATGCAGGCAGAATGTCTGTTGCTTCCGGATGTCCAACAGTGCTGGGCTGGTATGCACATGAATGGTTATGGCGATTTAGTCAGGAGGCCGTAGAGGAGAGGGCTACAGATATTAGAGAAATATATACAGGTAGTGATTTAGAGCAGACAAAAGAGCTTCTAAAGAAATATAATATTCAGTACATCTACATTGGTGCATTTGAATATGAAAATTATGATTTCGCCGGAACTCCTATAAATCTTTACAAGCTGTTACAGCTTGGGGATGTAGAGCTACAGTTGGAATCAAGCGTTTATGGAGGCTATCATAACTACCTGATTAAGGTGAAATAAGACAGGCAATAAAGGAACAGTCACATATCGGGCTGTTCCTTTTGTAAATAGATTATTCACCTTTGACGTTAAAATAATTACCTCTTGTCCCAAATTGTTGTATATGTTTTATAGATATGTAAAATGATAATCAAGGAGGCGCCAATAGTTATGAAGATAAATATTGACGTAGATGATTCTTTACAGCAGGATATGATAACCATCCACTGCAAAGAGATAACAGAGGAGATATTGGAGCTGCAGCGACTGTTGTCCAGCAGGCAGATGGGGGCACAAAAGATATCGGCCTATATTGATGACACGGAGTACTACGTGGAAGTCAAATCAATAATATTTGTTGAGGCTGATGGAAATTACATATCAATCCACACGGGGAAATCCATCTACAGGGTAAGACAAAAACTTTATGAGCTGGAAGAAATACTCCCACGTGAGTTCACAAGAGTATCGAAATCAAGTATCGTAAATACGGATTTGATTTCATCAATCAAAAAGAACATCACTGGAGCAAGTGAGATTTCATTTAGAAACTCCACTAAGAAGGCTTATGCATCACGCAATTACATTAAAGCACTTATAGAAATAATGGATGAAAAGAGGATAAAGAGATGACAAAATCAAAGATTAGAAACATTATTAGAGGTCTTGCACTTATCGCATTTGCGGTATGTTTATTACTTAGCAGATCAAACTATTTCACAGAGTTTCCAATGGTAAAAATGGCTGTGTGTATCATTATGGTTGTAGTATTTGTAGAGCAGCTTATTGAGAGAAGCTTCTTAGGAATGTCTATTCCTTTGGGTGTTATGACTTGCTTATTCCAGTCAGAGCTTGGACTGGGTGATATTCATTTTGCTATCATAATGCTTGCTTTTGTACTCATTGGCGCAGGTCTTTCAATGATTTTTGGAAGAAAGTCACATCACATAAACATTGTTCGTGATGGAGACAGCCATACTATCGATGTAAGTGGAAAGGCAGAGTACTGGGAGGATGAGGGAAACTTCGACCTTGATAATAGCCTTGGCTCTAGAACACAGTACATCAAGATTAATGATATGAAAAAGGGAAGCATCGACAATGCTCTTGGCCAGCTGACTGTATATTTCAATGGAACAACAGTTGATCCAAATGGTGCAATTCTTGATATCGACAATGGTATGGGAAGTCTTTCAATCTATTTCCCAAGAGACTTTAGAGTATCCTTCAATTGCGATAATGGAATGGGCAAAATCAATATGCACGGTGAGTGCTCACAGGATATGTCTCAGCCACTTATCAAGGCAAATGTAGATAATGGAATGGGAACTATTGATTTTTACTTCGAGTAAATGTTTAATATGACATAACATAGAGGGACCAGAGTAGGTCCCTCTTTTTGGAGGTTTAGGCATAATGAAAAAGGGACTTGTTATGGAAGGTGGAGCAATGCGCGGAATCTTCACCTGCGGTGTAATTGATGTATTAATGGAGAATGGGATTGAGTTTGATAGCGCAGTAGGAGTATCAGCAGGAGCCACATTTGGGCTTAATTTTAAATCAAAGCAGATAGGCAGACCTCTTAGATACAATAAGATTTACTGTAACGATAAGAGGTACTGTAGTGTTCGTTCGCTAATTAAGACTGGCGACCTTTACAATGTGCCATTTTGCTACGGCACACTTCCATACGAATTAGATGTTTGGGATGTGGACACCTTTTACAATAACCCTATGGATTTCTTCTGTGTTGCGACAGACATTAACACAGGAAAGGCTGTCTATCATAATTGCAATAACAGGGATGAGAGCCGTGATGGAATAGATATTAAATGGATAAGAGCATCTGCATCCATGCCTATGTTTTCTCGTCCAGTGGAAATAGATGGTGGATTATATTTAGACGGTGGAATGTCAGATTCCATACCTTTAAGGTTTATGGAAGACCAAAAATGTGATAGAATCCTTGTAATTGAAACCCAGCCTGCAGATTATGTTAAGAAGCCTCAAAAGTACATGGGGCTTGTAAAGCTGATGCTTGGCAAATATCCAAACATGATAAAGGTCATGAAGGACAGATATATCATGTACAATCAGGAGAAGGCCTACATCAGAGAAAAGGAGCAGGCAGGTGAGGTCTTTGTTATCAGGCCATCGGTAGCACCAAACATTCATCCTACAGAGAAAAATCCTGAGGAGCTTCAGCGTGTATACGAAATGGGCCGAGCAGAGGCAATCAGATCCCTGGAGGGATTAAAGCAGTATTTAGCGCAGGCGTAATTTGCTTGTGTGTAGTTTTGAAAGGTTTTAAGAATGAGTATTTTAAACGTAGAACATTTATCCCATGGTTTTGGTGACCGTGCTATTTTTGAAGATGTGTCATTTAGACTTTTAAAGGGAGAGCATATTGGACTTGTCGGAGCAAACGGCGAAGGCAAGTCTACTTTTATGAATATCATCACAGGCAAGCTTCAGCCTGATGAGGGAAAAATCGAATGGTCAAAGAAGGTACGTGTAGGTTATTTGGACCAGCACACTGTACTGGAGAAGGGTATGACAATTGGCAGCGTTCTTCACTCTGCTTTCGATTTCCTTTATGACATGGAGCAGGAGATGAATGACATCTATGCCAGCCTGGGGGATGTCACTGATGATGACGAGATGAATAAGCGCATGGAGGAGGCAGGCACCATCGCAGACCTCCTGACTATGCACGATTTTTATATGATAGATGCAAAGGTGGAGGAAGTTGCCCGTGCACTTGGTGTGCTGGAGCTTGGTCTTGATAAGGATGTTACAGAGCTATCCGGTGGCCAGCGTACAAAGGTACTTATGGCAAAGCTTTTATTGGAGAAGCCAGACATCCTTCTTTTGGACGAGCCTACCAACTATCTTGATGTGGAGCACATTGAGTGGCTTAAGAGATATCTGAACGATTATGAGAATGCATTTATCCTTATTTCCCATGACGTTCCATTCCTGAATTCAGTTATCAATCTCATTTACCACATGGATAACAAGCGGCTTAACCGCTATGTGGGAGATTATGACAAGTTCCAGGAAGTATATGCAATGAAGCAGAGTCAGCTTCAGGCTGCCTACAACAGACAGCAGAAGGAGATTGCTGAGCTTAAGGATTTCGTTGCCCGCAACAAGGCCAATGTAGCTACACGTAATATGGCCATGTCTCGCCAGAAGAAGCTTGATAAGATGGATATGATTGAGCTTGCAGCAGAAAAGCCAAAGCCAGAGTTTTACTTCAAGGAAGCTCGTACACCTAGCCGAGTAATCTTTTCTACAAAGGATCTTATCATCGGCTACGACAAAAATGAGCCACTCTCAAAGCCACTGAACTTAGAGATGCAGCGCAAGCAGAAGATTGTACTTACTGGTGCAAACGGTATTGGAAAGACTACTCTCTTAAAGAGTATTTTAGGTCTCATTCCACCACTTTCTGGTACAGTTTATCAAGGTGAGTTCCTTGAAATCGGATACTTCGAGCAGGAGATGGACCAACACATTTCCACTACCTGTATCGAGGAAATCTGGAACGAGTTCCCTTCATACAATCAGAATGAGGTTCGTGCCGCCCTTGCAAAGTGCGGACTGACAACAAAGCACATAGAAAGCTTGTGTAGAGTTCTCTCCGGAGGAGAGCAGGCAAAGGTTCGTCTTTGCAAGCTTCTTAATCGCGAGACAAACCTTCTCCTATTGGATGAGCCTACAAACCACTTAGACGTAGATGCCAAGGACGAGCTGAAGCGCGCCCTCAAAGAATATAATGGCAGCATCCTTATGGTATGCCACGAGCCTGAATTCTATGAAGGTCTCGCCACAGACGTATGGGATTGCAGCCAGTGGACAACTAAGACAATTTAATGACAAATGTCACTTCACATAATGACAGCCTTCACTACAGAGGGCTGTCTTTTTTTCATATATTATTATCAGAAACAGAAAACACAAACACAAAAAGGAGAAGGATATGAGCCAGTGTGTAGTAGAAGTAGAAAACTTAGTAAAAAGATATGGAGATAAGGTGGCAGTTGACCACTTCAATCTAAATGTAAATGAAGGCGAGATTTTAGGACTCCTTGGACCTAATGGTTCTGGAAAGACCACAACAATTAATTGCCTGCTTTCACTACTTCAGTATGACAAGGGAAGCGTAACAATCTTTGATAAGGATATGAAGCCAGAGGCCTACGATATCAAATCTCAGATAGGTGTAGTAATGCAGAACGTAGCGGTTATCGACACACTTAATGTTTATGAAAACGTAGATTTCTTCTGCGGTCTCTACATCAGAGATAAGGCAACAAGAAAACAGTATGTTGAAGAAGCGCTGGAATTTACAGGTCTTACCGAGTACAAAAAATACAAGCCAAAGAAGCTTTCAGGTGGTCTCCTTAGACGACTTAACATCGCCTGCGGAATAGCTCACAAGCCAAAGTTAATTATCTTTGATGAGCCTACAGTTGCAGTTGATCCACAGAGCCGAAATGCAATCCTTGAGGGAATCAAAAAGATGAACAAGGATGGAGCAACAATCATCTACACCAGTCACTACATGGAAGAGGTTGAGGAGCTTTGCTCAAGAGTGGTAATCATGGATCACGGCAAGAACATTGCAAATGGTACAACGAGTGAGCTCAAATCATCACTTATGAACCGCGAGACTATCAGAGTAAATCTTCCTAATAAAAACGATGAGGTAATCAAAGGATTAAAGGAAATCAATCATGTTTATAAGGTTAAGGAGGATGGAGATGATCTGGTTATTAAATGCGATGGTGGAGATCATAACCTGGTACATGTACTTAGTTATCTAACTGATAACAATATTCCATTTGGTCATGTATCAACAGAACTTCCTACACTTAATGATGTATTCCTTGAAATCACTGGAAAGGAGCTCAGAGACTAATGTTCGGACGAATATTTGTATATAAGTTTAAAGAGATTATACGAAACCGCTACATGGTGGGATGGAATTTTCTCTTTCCAATCGTACTTGCCACAGTGTTCTATATGGGCTTTGGAAATCTTATAAAGGATGACCCAGACAATTTTCATACCATAGAAGTTGGATACGTAAATACGAATCAGGAAGAATCAAATTTTGAGAAGGTGCTGGAAGAGTTGGAAGAGGAAACAGACGGGAATGTAGCAATCTTATCTCTGAAAAAATACGATTCCAGACAGGCTGCAATGGATGCCATGAATTCAGATGAGGTTTTTGGATTCTATGTTGAGGATGGAGATGAAATCGAAACCATAGTTCCTAAGAACGGATACCATGCAACAATAATGAATCAGATTGTCAGAGAGTATGATAACAAAAAGAATGTGGTCGAAACCATAGCTAAGGATCATCCAGAAAAAATTCAGGCAGCTATGGATATGGTAACTGATAATATCACCATAATGAAGGAACATGATTTTGGAAATAACACATCACCTTACGTGCAGTACTTTTTTGCACTAATCGCCATGTCATCATTATTCAGTTCGTGGATTAGCACAGCAATTCTTGAAGGTATTTGTGCAAACATGACCGAGCGTGGAAAGAGATTTGAATGCTCACCAACAAGCAAGCTTATGACGATACTGGCAGGTATCTGTGCAGCAATGGTAATGCAGTCAGTTTCAAACGCTGTAGTTGTTATATACGTTCAGGAGATTTTGAAGATTAGTTTAGGTGCTCCACTTTGGAACATAATACTTATCACAACACTTGGAAGTGCAGTTGGAGTTTCATCTGGTGTACTTATAGGCTCATTGATTAAGAATGAAAAACTATTAATAGTAGTTCCACTTTGTTTTACCATGACATGCTCATTCTTCAGCGGCCTTATGTGGCATCAGATTAGACAGTACATAGAAAGCAGAGTACCAATCTTTAACAGAATTAACCCGGCATCTCTTTTAGTTGACTGTCTGTACACTAGAGCCACTTACGGCAAAACATCTATGTATTATCAGGATATTATCACCATGAGCTGTATGGTTATAGGATGCCTCATTATTAGTGCATTCCTTTTAAGGAGGAGAAAATATGTCAGTCTTTAATGCAATAATAAAATCATTAAAAGCAAATATTACAACAATCATAGTTTACTTAGCGATTTTCACAGTATTTGGAAATATGCAGGCAAAGGCTACAGTTTCGACTCAGGAAACTACCTTTGAGGAAGCGATAATAAGGGTGGCTGTAACGGATAATGATAAATCACAGCTTAGTAAGGCTGTTGTTGATTATCTAGCAGAAACACAGGAAGTAGTTGATCCTAAGACAGATGATCCACAGGTAATGAATGATAATGTGCGCTTCTTAATTTACGATTATGCACTTATTATTCCAGAGGGATTTGAGGAGCAGATTAAGTCGGGAAATGCGGAGGATGCACTTACTTACATTGTACCTGGAACAACAATGTCACAGTACTTATTAACTCAGAAGCTTAATGACTATATGCAGGATATTGTGATATATTTAAATAGTGGTTATTCAGAGGAAGAAGCAATTGATCTTACTCATGAACAGATGGTAGAGCTTAGCAAAACACAGGCTACAGTAATTGATGAGCAGGAGGAAAATCATCGTTCATTCTTCACAGGAATGTTCACCTTTAATGGATACACAATGATGATGCTCCTTTGCATCTGTGGAGCTTGCACACTGACTTTCATGAAGGACAGAGATGTGAGCAATCGTATTTCCGTAAGTGGAATGCATTTCTTCACTAGAAACCTTGCAACGATTGCAGCAGTATTCTTTATTGGCTTTGTGATTACAACAGTTGTAATTATAGTAATACAATTGATGGGACTGGAATATGCAAATGACAAGCTTCTCTATTATGCAATTGATACCTACACTCTTATGTTTGTAGGACTGGGAATGGCATATTTCATCTGTTCAATTACTTCAAATGAAAACCTGATAAACATGGTTGCAAACATGTTTGTACTTTCAATGAGCTTCTTATGTGGCGTGTTTGTTGATACTGAATACCTATCAGAATCCATAGTTAAGGCAGCACATTTTATGCCACTATACTGGTACACCACAGCAATTAAATTTATAAATGATACTCCAATTAATAACATTTGGAGCCGACAGTTTGGTACATACTTAATGATTGAAATCCTCTTTGCAGCAGCGTTCTTTATGGCAGGGATGATAATTTCAAGGAAAAAGGAACAATATGCTATTTGATGTAATTATTAGAGTTTTAGCAGCATTAGGATTAACAGTACTTATTAACGCAAGTGGCATTACAACTCTTTCGGTTGTAATGTCTATTTGCGTTTTTTTGATTCTTGAAATTAGTCTGCTTTTTGATAATAAGTGGGTGTATGGCACGTTATCTGTAATCCCGTTTGTTATAACCACAGGCTATGTGTTGCAGCAGGACAGGATAGCGCTCCGTATATTCTCACTTCTGGTTTTGGCAGGATTTACTTTGATTTCAACCATTCTCTATGAGCAGATGATGCAATATAAAAATCTTCTTCATAGAACCCGTGATGATAGCAAGGAGCTGGAAGAAATCTTGCAGGATAAGAACCGCAGACTTATGGCGGAGCAGGATCAGCAGGTGCATCTTGCTACTCTTGGTGAACGAAACAGAATTGCAAGGGAGATTCACGATAATGTAGGACACCTTCTGTCACGTGCGATTTTACTCTTAGGCGCAATAAATACAGTGAATAAAAACGAAAAGCTGGAGCCTCAGCTGAAAATGCTTGCTGACACACTGGATGAATCCATGGCAAAGATGCGAGCTTCCGTTCATGATTTACATGATGACTCTATTGATTTGAAAAAGAACTTTGATGATATAATTGGCGAGCTGAAAACTTATACCGTAAATACGGATTTAGATTTGGACGAAGCTATTCCGACAAATGTAAAACTATCCCTTATAGGAATTTTGAAGGAAGCTGTCACCAACATTTTGAAGCACTCCAATGGAGATTCAGTTTCAATTATTATGCAGAAGAACTACAGCTTCTGCACGTTATCCATCACAGATAACGGCACAATATCAGATGCTATAAAAGAAAAGCTGACTACAGAAAATTACGAAGGCATCGGTCTTTCTAATATAAAAAACAGGGCGACTTCCCTTGGGGGAGATGCATACTTCTACACAGATAATGGATTTACAGTATTTGCGAGGTTACCGTTATGAAAAAAATCTTACTAATCGATGACGACGAACTAATTACAATGTCGTTGGAAATGATCATAAACGCCGAAGAAGGCTTTGAAGTAATAGGAAAGGGAAATAGCGGAAGAGAAGGCGTAAAGCTTTATGACGAGCTACAGCCAGACCTGCTCCTAATGGACATTCGTATGGCAGATATGAATGGATTAGAAGCGGCAGAGGAAATACTGTCAAAGCATAAGGATGCAATCATTCTTTTCCTTACCACTTTTTCTGATGATGAATATATCGTAAAGGCATTGAAGCTTGGCGTCCGTGGATATCTTTTGAAGCAGGATTATAAATCTCTTCCAGCAGCGCTTCATGCTGCCATGGATGGTCAGAGCGTATTTGGTGGAGCCATAGTAGATAAGCTTCCAGCTCTTATGAATAGTGCCACAGAAGAAGACAGCGGATTTGATTATCAGTCTAAGGATATTTCAGAAAAGGAATACGAGGTTATCCAGCTTGTAGCGGAAGGATTTTCTAATAAAGAGATCGCCCAGAAGCTATTTTTATCAGAGGGTACAGTTCGAAACTATCTCTCTACCATCCTGGAAAAGCTGGAGCTTAGAGACCGCACCCAACTGGCAATATTTTATCTAAAGAACTAAGAAGAGCTAAGGCCTATTTTACAGGCCTTAGCTCTATTACATTATCCCCAAACTCTATATTATTTCTCTCCAAAAACTCCATCAGCCCGTCCATTTGCCAAGGCTGCATCACATCCTCAGGATGATGTGCATCACATCCGATTACAAACTTGGCTCCCATGGCAGAAGCCATTGAGAAGAAGCGGTCGCTAGGGTAATTTCTATTTAAGAAGAATCCCTGCATATTGATTTCCAAAGGAATATCCAAATCAATAGAAGCCTGCACGATTCTCTTCATATGATGCTGATATACTTTATCAGGTCCAACATAGTTCATTAAATCTGGATGAGCAAGATAGCTGAATAATCCAGTCTGCATTCCTTCTATAGTAAGGTCAACATATTCTTTCACCTTGGCTTCGTCGGTGGTTTCAGACCCGGAATAGAATCCATCTATTTCATTTGGAGCAAAATGCTGTCCCTGAATAATATAATCCAAAGGATACTGACGAAGATATTCAATAAGCTTATCAAAATATTCGTGGGTGTACTCCACCTCATATCCTATAAGAATCTGAATATCATTTCTATATTCTTCACGGAGCTTTACAAGAGTACTTGTGTAATCTTCCACTTCACTCATTTTCATTCGTATACGGGAATAAAAATCCTCAGGATAAGGTTGAGGAGTGTGGTCCGAAAAGCCAAGTATTTTGAAGCCATTTTTGATGGCTTCTTCTATATATTCTCGCTCTGTACCAATGGCATGGTTGCAGCGCACTGTATGTGTGTGATAGTTAGCTAGCATTATTTTCTCCAATAATCTTTATTGATGTGTGGTTCTGTATTCACGAGGTGACATACTGCTATATCGCTTGAATGCTTTTGAAAAGGTAAATGAATCAGAGTATCCAACCATAAATGCAATATTGCTTACGGATTCATTTGTTTCTTCCAACATTTTAGAAGCCTTTTTCATGCGATAAAAAGCAAGATAGGATTGAGGTGTATAGCCTGTTGCATGCTTGAAAACTCGTGTTAGATAGCTTCTGTTCAAACCGCAGGCATTTGCCAGATCATCAACATTAATCGGCTCGGAATATTTAAGCTGAATATAGCTGATGGCACTTTTTACATATGCAAGACGTGGGTCTGCCTTTTCTACCTCCGGCTTGGTAGATGATTTTGAAAGAAGGCATTGGAAAAATTCATAGACCTTTGAATAGCAGATGCATTCCTTGTCATCATTATCGTAGATAGCTTCGATATAATCTAGAATCTCACTGGCATCTTCTGTGGGAATAAAAATAGGACTGTCCTTTGAAAGTCCGGCAGCGTGAAATAGCTCTGAGGCACGGGGACCGTCTATGTGAATCCAGGTATACTCCCAAGGGTCCTCCATATCAGCCTGATAAAAAGCCTTGCACTGGGCTGGAATAAGAAAACCTTGGCCTGCCTTTAGCTCGTATTTATTGTCATTCATTATAAGATGACCCTTGCCAGAAATAACATAGTGAAATATGGTTCTGGTGCGGATAACAGAGCCAAAGCTGTAGCCCGGATAGGATTTATATCGTCCTACTTCAAATAAGAAGAAGTCGTTGGATTTGGTCATATCCACATATTTTACTTTGTCTACGCCTAATACTTCCAAGGATACCCTCCCTTAAAAATGAGTATGAAAACTCGTTAAAACCTTTAGATACAACGTGAACAAATTGATTATAGCAGAAATTTATGGGCATGAAACAACCTAAAATAGTATTTATATACCCTTAAATATATTATTAAAATTCTGTGTTATTTGACAGATTATGAGAATTATGTTAAAAATATTGGACATAATTTAGACACAACTGGGTATTATAATGCAGAAAGTTTTTTGTTAAGTTTTAAGAAAGAAAGTTATGAGTAATAAGAAGAAATTTTTAAGAACAGTAACAGTGGTAATGCTTTTTGTTTTATGTCTTGTTCCTCTTCAAAATGCTGAGGCTCAGGAGAGTGTAGAAACAATAGAGACAGTAGAGCAGCAGGATGATATTGTTTTGCAGCAGCAGATTGCACAGGTGACAGCCGAGCAGGCAACACGTCAGCTAGTTATCATAGGAGACTCTAGAACAGTTGGAATGAAGAGTGCAGTTGGAAAGAATGCAAATGTCTGGTCTGCAAAGGTTGGTATGGGTCTTTCCTGGATGAAAAAGACTGGTGTACCTGCTGTAGAATCAGCAATTAACGCTAATACAGATGTAGTAATTCTGATGGGTGTAAATGATGTGCGAAGCCTTTCATACACTGGAAAGTATACAGAGTATATTAATGAAAAGGCAGCCGCCTGGACAGCTCTTGGAGCAAATGTATATTACGTTTCAGTAAATCCAATGGCATTTGAGACAAAGGCATATCCAGGAATTACAAACGACCTTATTGAGAGCTGGAACACTCGTATGCAGCAGGGGCTTAGCGAGAATGTTAAGTACATTGATACATACAACACCATGCTTGGAAATGTCCAGTCTAAGGATGGTATTCATTATAATAAAACCACATATCAGACCATCTATACTCTTATAAATCAGGGTATAATAAACGACAAGGTAACAGAAAAGATGGCAGAACTTTGCTAATGAGAAAGGTCTACTGATAACATTTATCAGTAGACCTTTTATTTTGAAAAAATGCTTAGACAATTAGGACTTCTGTGTTATTATATTTTGGCATAAATTAATTGACCTAAAAGTTTTAGGGTGATTATCTCTGGCAGGATAATTACCGAAGATATATTAGTTACATAGTTAGAGGAGTACTAAAATGTTAGAAATCAAAAACCTTACCTATAGGGTTGATGATGAAGGTGATACTACAAAGGAAATCATCGATGATCTCAACCTTACAGTAGATGATGGAAAATTCATTGTTATTACAGGCCCAAATGGTGGCGGTAAGTCTACACTTGCAAAGCTCATCATGGGTGTTAATCAGCTTACATCAGGTCAGATTATTCTGGATGGTGTGGATATCTCTGATAAAAATATTACTGAGCGTGCAAAAATGGGAATCAGCTTTGCTTTCCAGGCACCTGTTCATTTCAAGGGAATTAGAGTAATTGATTTACTTCGTCTTGCAGCAGGAGAGAATATTTCCGTTGCAGCAGCTTGTGAGTACCTTTCAAAGGTAGGCCTTTGCGCTAAGGATTATGTAGAGCGTGAGGTTAATGCATCACTTTCAGGTGGAGAGCTTAAGCGTATCGAGATTGCTACAGTTCTTGCACGTGGAACAAAGCTTTCAATCTTCGACGAGCCAGAGGCTGGTATCGATCTTTGGAGCTTCCAGAACCTTATCAAGGTTTTTGAAAATATGAGAAAGACTATTAATGGTACAATTATCGTTATCTCACACCAGGAGCGTATTCTTAACATTGCCGATGAAATCGTAGTTATTGAAAACGGCAAGGTTAAGAAGCAGGGCCCAAAGGATGAAATCCTTCCAGGACTCCTTGGTACAGATTCCGCAGCAAGCATTGCCTGCGAGAGATTAGGAGGTGACGAGTAATGGCTCTTGATGCAATTCAGAAGAACATTTTGCACGAGGTTGCAGATTTAGATAGTATTCCACAGGGTGCATATAACATTCGCGCCAATGGAGAAAGCGCTGGACGTAATACTACAGCAAACATCGATATTGTTTCAAAGGAAGACAAGCCAGGTATTGATATCATTGTTAAGGCTGGCACAAAGGGCGAAAGTGTTCATATCCCAGTAGTCCTTTCAGAGAGCGGCCTTAAGGATATGGTATACAACGATTTCTACATTGGTGAGGATGCCGATGTTACTATCGTTGCAGGTTGTGGTATTCACAATTGTGGAGATCAGGATTCTCAGCATGACGGTATTCATACATTCCACGTAGGAAAGAATGCAAAGGTTAAATACGTTGAGAAGCACTACGGCGAGGGTGACGGAAAGGGAGCCCGTATCCTTAATCCTGTTACAGAGGTTTATCAGGAGGAAGGCAGCTATGTAGAGATGGAGATGGTACAGATTAAGGGCGTTGATTCTACACTCCGTACTAATGTAGCAGAGCTTGCAGAAGGTGCTACACTTCTTATCCACGAGGCACTTATGACTCACGGCTCACAGACAGCTACTTCAGATTACAAGGTAGCACTTAATGGTGAGGGCTCAAGTGCAGATGTAGTTTCTCGTTCTGTTGCAAAGGATGATTCAGAGCAAATCTTTGAGGTATCAATCGAAGGTAACACAGCTTGTAACGGACACGCTGCCTGCGACGCTATCATCATGGGTAATGCACACGTTGTTGCTATTCCAAAGCTTGACGCAAAGAATGTTGATGCAGCACTTATCCACGAGGCAGCCATCGGAAAAATCGCTGGAGATCAGCTTATCAAGCTTATGTCTCTTGGTCTTACAGAGGAAGAGGCTGAGGAGCAGATTGTAGCAGGCTTCCTTAGATAAATAGGCTTCCCACGGGCAAGCTGTCACCGAAGGTGACTGATGAGGGGTAAAAACCCCACCCTGTCCCTTAGTGAAAAAACAAAGAATTTAATATCTATTCTTTGTGTATTTTAGTTTTCAACCCTCCAAAGGTGTTAGTATGAGTTTACTCACCTATGGAGGGTTTTTATATGGCTATAGCACCTATCAATGGAATAAATTCATATAGTCAGGTAGCAAGTGTTCAGCCAATGAGCTATTCAGTTCAGAATGAGGCAGAGGTTTCAGATGTGTTTGCTGCCGAGGTAACAAAGAACACAGCGGGTATAAATGGGGCTAATCCTGTCCAGTACCCAAATGCTTCATTAAAGAGTAATTCTGTAGAGAAGAATCAACTGATAGATCCAACCGCACTTCTAGAGCAGAGAAAAAAGACTGCCAGTGCTTTCAATGAGATAGCTTCTCAGTTTAAGACAGCTAACACAGGCTACAGCAAAGCAGGAATCGGAAATTCCTATGGTATGGCAGGAAATAGATTTGATGCTTT
>JAEEGF011721160.1_pt1 | contig 23158 bp, 24 predicted proteins | sample 9134171 | NCBI WGS metagenome assembly JAEEGF01 (sample SAMN16246542, study PRJNA631951) | gut metagenome | biome: gut microbiome; feature: rumen; material: AP-attached | host: Bos | place: Iran: Karaj | collected 2018-10
CCTGTAAATCCTGTCAAAAAATTTGATGTTCTCCAACAAATAATCTAAAATCAACCTGTTGCGGGTGAAAGCGCGTGTTGGAGTCTTTTGTCTTCATCACACTTCCTGACCTATGAATTCATTCGATACTTTCAAAAATGAAAGGGGAAAATGAGTAACTGTAGGAAAGGTGGTGAAAAAAAAAGATGATTACCAATGACTTTGAGACCATGTTAGCAATCATCATTATTATCAGCTTTACGCTGATAATGAATCGGATCAAATAATCCGAGCAACACGTGCAGGGTGTTGACGCACCTTGCACGTCCTTAATATAACCTCATAACACCCTCTTTTGCAAATAAAATTCTTTTATTTTTTTGCGCTGGTATTGTTCGATTTGCCGTCCTTTCAGGACTTTACAATGAAGACACGGAGAAACACAGGTTGTACTTATCTTCAAAAATTCTTTATTACAAACGATTTACAGTATCTATTCGTGTTTTTATTATGGAGCCTGCTGCAAATCGCGGATCACGACGCTCATGTGGGGATAGCGTTTATCGGGATTGCGTTCCAGGCATTTCAGCAGCACTTTTTCCAATCCTTTGGAAATATCGGGATTATATTCGCGCGGAGGCACCAGACCGCTCCGCTCGTCCAGCATCTTGCGCAGGACTTCTTCGGAGGATTCTCCAATAAAGGGCCGCTTATGGGTAAAGAGTTCGTAGGCAATGACTCCAAAGGCGAAAATATCCGCCCGCTGATCTGCCGGTTTGTGCAGAAGGATCTCTGGCGCCATATAGGCCGGAGTGCCTGCGGGCTTCAGTTCCACCGGTTTGTCGGGTTTGGGCACACAGAGGTCGAAATCAATGAGTTTGGGATGACCGCCGCGTGAAATGACGATGTTTTCGGGCTTGTAGTCCAGATGAAGCCATCCGTTCTCGTGGACGTGTTCCAGCGCCGAGGCACAGCCAAAGAGGATATCCCAGATTTTTTCGATCAGGATATCATCTTCCGCGGCAAAAAGCTCCCTCATGTTGGCACCCTCGACGTATTCCATGGCCAGATACGGGATGCGCTCCCATTTGCCGTGAGCGATGTACTGGATCATGTTGGGATGGGCCGGTATTTGCGAAAGAGCCTCGCAGCCCTGGATAAAGCGTTTGCGGTTTACACTGGTCAGATCGGGATGGGCGATCCTCAGTGCGAAGGATTCTTCTTTGTTGTTGGAGGCCAGCCACAGCTGAGCCAGACCGCCGCTGTTGATCAGTTCGTGCAGACGGTAAGGTCCGAAATGGCTGCCGCTTTCCAGTTGGATCTCTCCGGGTTTAAACCACTTGAATAATCCCATAAGTCAGTTATGAAAGAGTTGCCAAACGCTTCAGAACGGCAGGGTAGATCTTGTGCTCCTCGATCTGGATGCGCTGGTGGAGTGTCTCAGGGGTATCTCCTTCCAGGACAGGGACGGCCGTCTGGGCGATGATGGGGCCGGTATCCACACCGGAATCCACATAGTGAACGGTCACGCCGGTTATTTTCACACCGTAGTCCAGAGCCTGTTTCCAGGCATGAAGTCCCTGGAACGCAGGCAGAAGGGAAGGATGGATATTGACAACGCGGTTGGGGAAAGTTTTCAGGAAATCCGCTTTGACGATCCGCATGAACCCGGCCAGGGCGACCCATTCCGCACCGGCATTTTTAAGGGCTTGGATATAAGCCTGTTCCGCTTCACCGTCCAGACGTGTTTTGGAACTGCCCGCGGAGATATACCGGGCGGGTATCCCGTAAAATTCGGCACGGCTGAGAATGCCGGCATCGGGTGAGTCCGCTATCACCAGTACGATATCTACGGGGATCTCTCCGGCTTGCGCTGCTTCCGCGATAGCCACCAGATTGGTGCCTTTGCCGGAGCCCAGGACCCCCAGTTTCATTCTTTTTTCATTCATGCCGCTCATGATCGGATAGGACGTGATACCACGCCGTAACTGCAAGATAGCATAAATTTCTTGTCCTGTGAAGGACGGAACGCAAAACCGTGTGCATCAAAATCAAAAAAAAGAGACGAGCGGTGAGCTCGTCTCTGAAAGAATGATCGGATACCCGTTCAAATACGGGCATCTTTGTGTTCCTTATTGGTTCAGCTCGCGGATCCAGACGTTGCGGAATCTGACGGGATTGCCGTGATCCTGGAAGGCGATGGGCTGACGCACATCATGCGGTCTGTATGCCGGGCGTTCATGGTGTCCGGTGGGGCCGGTCAGCTCGCGATCCCATTGGACGACTACACCATTGAAGATCACAGAGATATGTGCCTTGGAAACGAGTTTGTCGCCGTCGAAGCGCGGGGCGATATAGATGATGTCGTAGGTGTTCCATTCACCGGGTTTGTGGATAGGGTTCACCATGGGAGGATACTGACCATAGATAGCGCTGGCGAAACCGTCGGCGTAGGTCTTGTTGTTGTAGGTATCCAGCACCTGGACTTCATAGCGGTCGCCGCCCAGGAAGACACCGCTGTTGCCGCGGCCCTGGTCGTCACCTTCTACCTTGGCGGGAGCGGCCCATTCCACATGGAGCTGGCAGTCGCCGAAGCTGTCTTTGGTACGGATATAGCCGGAGCCGGGAACGCATTCCATGGCACCGTCTTTGACGATCCACTTGGTCTTTTTGCCGTCCATAGCGACCCATTGATCCAGGTTGGTGCCGTCAAAGAGAACGACCGCGCCCTGGGGAGCTTTGCCGGTCTTGTCCTGAGTCCCGGGATAGCCGGGATCGACCTGGACAGGTACCGGACGGTTGCGGTCATGGATACCATACCGGGGATCCGGTTCACCCGCTTGGGTTTGTGTCAGAGAAAACAGACAGGCGGCGCATACGGCCGCTGCCACGACATTGGTTTTAGAAATAAAATTCATAATTCGTAATTCGATGTTAGTAACCTCTACTACAGGGCTTACTCTAAACAGGGACAGCCCCGGAAGCAAGCGGAATTTTAGGAAATGTGTGTGTTTATGAGGAAAAGTGGCTTTTTAGGGGTTGATTTTGAGGAAGAAAGGATCGTATACGAAGGAAGGAGAAGTCCTGCTTATTGCCCAGCTGCGCTATCATTATTGAATTTAATGAAATAGCTTGCTTTTTGGAAACGGGAAGTTCAAGATAACGCGCGGTATATGAGTTCAGACGCAGACGGTATCGGCGGCGCATCGGGGATGAGACCCATGACACGAGTGCGGTACGGGGTGATTTTCTTTGCCATGACACTGGCAGTGATCACCTATATTGACCGTGTCTGTATGTCTCAGGCGGCTCCGGCGATACAGGAGGAGTTTGGTCTGACGGATTTCCAGAAAGGATTGCTTTTTTCGGCTTTCGCACTGGCTTACGGCATTTTTGAGATCCCGACAGGATGGATGGGGGACCGCTTCGGGGTGCGGAAAATTTTAATGAGGATCGTGCTGTGGTGGTCTGTATTCACGATGCTGACGGGTTGTGTCCGGGGATATATCACGATGCTGATCACACGGTTCTTATTTGGAGCCGGAGAGGCCGGAGCCTTTCCGAATATGACCAAGATGTTCGCGGTATGGCTGCCGCAGAGTGAACGGACGATGGCACAGGGGTGGATCTGGCTGGCGGCGCGCTGGGGCGGAGCTTTTACCCCGCTGCTGGTGATCTGGTTCTTGAAATACTATTCCTGGAGAAGTGCTTTTATCGTTTTTGGACTGCTGGGCGTGGTTTGGGCCGCGGCTTTCTGGCTGTGGTACCGGGACGATCCGGCGCAGAAGTCAAAAATTAGTAAATCTGAGCTGGCAATTTTGCCGAAACCAGAGGAAAATGTGGCTCGGATACCGGTTCCCTGGAAAAGGATACTGGAGCGCAAAGATGTTTGGCTGCTGTGGTTCCAGTTTTTCTGTCTGAATTACGGAGCCTGTTTTTACATCACCTGGCTGCCCACTTACCTGCTGGAGCATCGGGGGGCAACTTTGGAAAAAGGTGCGTTCCTGGCCGGATTTCCGCTGTTTTTCGGCGGTATCGGGTCGCTGGTGTGCGGTTATGTCCTGGCGTATCTGGTGCGCAGGATGGGTGCGGCCGGCCGTGCCCGCCGCTGGATGGCGGCCGCCGGGTTCACGGGAGCGTCCGCGTTCCTGGCGATGTCGGCTTTTATCGGGAGCCCGACTCTGGCGATGGTGGCGATGGGCTGTTCCAGTTTTTGCAATGACCTGGTGATGCCGCCCAGCTGGACGGCATGCTCGGATATGGGCGGAGTGTTCTGCGGAACGTTATCCGGCAGCATGAACATGGCCGGGCAGCTGGCCAATGTGGTGATGCCGGCGCTGACAGGCGTGATGCTGGGGACGATGGGGTGTTCCTGGCCGATGATCATTTGTATCTCGGCAGGGATCTATTTCTTGGGAGCGGTCTGCTGGATGTTTATTGAGAGCGATCGAAAGATCGAAGGCTCGGTGACGGTATAAAAAATTTAAAGATGAAACTGAAACTTTTTGCAATTGTTTGGGCTGCGGCAGTCATGCTGACGACGGCATACTCGGACGACGCACCGGCGTACACAAAGGTGACGTTTGAGAAGCATCAGCTCTCCGACCGGTTCCACGCGGAAGGCGCCGGGACGGGTGATTTCAATAAGGATGGTCACAAGGATCTGGTCATCGGCAGCCAGTGGTATGAAGGCCCGGATTTCAAGAAGGTGCATCCATTCCGCCCGGTGAAAACTTTCGACCCGGCGGATTATTCCGACGCGTTTTCCTGTTACGGGATGGATTTCAACGGCGATGACTGGGATGATATTTTCATCATCGACACTCCCGGCAAACCAGCCTACTGGTACGAGAATCCCAGAGGCAAGGAAGGGAACTGGACCGCGCATGAGGTCTATTCCTGGGTCGGGAATGAGTCGCCGGATCTGCGGGATGTTGTGGGCGATGAGCGGCCGGAGCTGATTTTCAACACAGATGGATATCTGGGCTACGCGACATGGAATTTTGAGCATCCGGACGAGCCGTGGACATTCCACAAGGTCAGCCATGCCAAGGGCGCGTTCTTCATCTATACGCATGGAGTCGGTATCGGCGATATCAATGGTGACGGCCGCAAAGATTTTGTGGAAGCTTTGGGCTGGTGGGAGCAGCCGGAATCGCTGGATGGCGATCCTGTATGGAAGTATCACAAGTTCACCTTTGCCGACGGCGGTGCGCAGATGCTGGTGACGGACGTGAACGGCGACGGACTGAATGATGTCATCACCGTGTGGCATCCGCATAAATACGGACTGATCTGGTGGGAGCAGAAACGCGACGCGGAAGGAAAGATCGATTTTGAAAAACACATTTTAATGGACGAACAGGCCAGTGAGTGCCCTTACGGTATCCGCTTTACTCAGGCGCATTCGCTTGTTCTGACGGATATCGATGGAGACGGTCTGCTGGATTTTGTGACCGGGAAACGGTGGTGGGCCCACAAGCCGCCCATTGACCCGGAAGGGAACAATCCGGCGGTGCTCTACTGGTGGAAACTGGTTCGGAACGCGGACGGAACAGCGGATTTTATCCCGTTCCTGATAGATACGGATTCCGGAGTGGGAACGCAGTTCACCGTGGATGATGTCAACGGGGACGGCTGTCCTGATATCGTCATTGGAAATAAGAAGGGGGATTTCCTCTTTTTATCGAAACGGCAAAAGGTTTCTCAAAGTGAATGGGAAGCCTCTTGTGTGAAAAAAGAAAACTGATTTAAGTCGAAAGAAATCCTCATGGAGGGTTTCTTTTTTGTTAAGAGTTATAAACTAAACCGAGAGAAGATGGAAAGCATATAAGCGTTGCTGAAATCTTGTTTGAGCTATGCATGTAATCGTTTGTATAAAACAGGTGCCGGATACGACGAATGTAAAGATCAATCCCGAAACCAACACGCTGATGAGGGATGGGGTCGAGAGCATTCTCAATCCATTTGATGAATACGCCCTGGAAATGGGGCTGAAATTGAAAGATACACAAGGTGCCCGTGTGAGTGTGATCACAATGGGCCCGCCGCAGGCAGACGTGATCCTGCGTGACGCGATCGCTCGCGGCGCGGATGACGGCGTGCTGCTGACGGACAGAGCTTTTGCCGGAGCGGATACTTTGGCGACCTCTTACGCGCTGTCACTGGCGATCAAGAAGGTCAATGAGCATCCGGATCTGGTGCTCTTCGGCAAGCAGGCCATTGACGGTGACACGGCCCAGGTGGGTCCCGGTGTGTCGGAGTATTTAGGCTATACACTTTTGTGTAATGTCAAAAGTCTGACCGTGGAGGGAAATCATTTCCAGGCGGAGTCCGTCTATGAAGAAGGCTCCGACATCTGGGAAGGAGATTTCCCCTGTGTGATGACTGTTTTGAAGGAAGCGCCCGCGCCGCGCTTTGCCTCGCTGAGAGGCTGCATGAACGCCCGCAAAGCCAAGACACAATGGCTGGCGGCCAAGGATACGAACGCGGATCCCGAACGGCTGGGGCTGAAAGGCTCGCCGACCAAAGTGGTGAAGATCTTCTCGCCGCCGGTGCGTGACTGCGAAATGAAATGTGTGTGGAAGAGCGACAAGGCCAAAGCCCTGAGCTCGATCCTGGATGCTTTGAAAAAGAAAGGAGCGTTGAAATAATATGGACGAGGCCCCTATCATCATCAATCAAGATAAATGTAAAGGCTGTAAGAAGTGCGTGAAGGGATGTCCCTTCGGCGCGCTGGAAATGGTGGACAAAAAAGCGACGCTGGTGGGTGACTGCCGCGCCTGTATGTCCTGTGTGGAGGCTTGTCCTTTCGGCGCTATCACAGCGCGGAAGAATGAGAACGCCAACGCGGCAGATCTGACACAGTACAAGAATGTCTGGGTCTTCGCGGAACAGCGCGGCGGCAAGATCCACAAGGTCGTGTTCGAGCTGCTGGCAACGGGCCGCCGTCTGGCTGACGACCGCGGCTGCGAGCTGTGTGCGGTACTGCTGGGCGATCAGATCAGCGGTCAGGCTCAGGATCTGATCCGGCATGGAGCCGACAAGGTCTATGTGGTGGATCAGCCGTCCCTGGGCGAATATGAAGCCGATACCTATACAGACGCTCTCTACAAGCTGATAGATAAATACAAACCGGAAGTCATCCTGGCCGGGGCGACCGCGATCGGACGCAGCTTTGTGGCACGCGCGGCGGTGCGTGCCCGTACCGGTCTGACGGCCGACTGCACCAATCTGAGCATCGACAAGGAAACATTCCTGCTGCACCAGACGCGTCCGGCTTTTGGCGGCAACATTATGGCAACGATCATGACACCGAATCACCGTCCGCAAATGTCCACGGTGCGTCCGGGTGTGTTCCGCGCGAATGAACCCGATCCTTCCCGGAACGGGGAAGTCCTGATGGAACAGCTGGAGCTGGTGGCGCGCAAACTGAAACTGGTCAAATCCATCCGCAAGGAAGGCGACAGTATCGACATTGCCGAGGCGGAGATCCTGGTCTCCGGCGGCAGAGGCATGGCCAAAGCGGAAAACTTTGGTATGCTGGAAGATCTGGCGCATCTGCTGGGCGGAACGGTCTCGGCATCCCGTCCCTGTGTGGACGCGGGCTGGATCTCATCCGCGCGTCAGGTGGGACAGACCGGCAAGACGGTCGCGCCCAAGATCTATATGGCCTTTGGTATTTCCGGCGCGATCCAGCATCTGGCCGGCATTTCCGGCGCGGATTATGTGATCGCGGTCAACCGTGACGAAAACGCTCCGATCTTTGGAGTCGCCAATTTAGGCATCGTGGGGGATGTGATGGAGATCATCCCGGCGCTCATTGAAGCATTGAAGAAAGCAAAAGCAGGTAACTAAAAGAGGGAGAAACTGAATATGTCAGAACAAAATTATATTGAGACCGATATTCTCTGCGTAGGCGCCGGTGTGGCTTCGCTGTCCACGGCTTTATCGCTGCTGAGAACACTCAAAAAGCAGGGCTGCGAAAAGTTACCTCGCGTGACGATCCTGGAAAAAGGAAGAAATGTGGGCAGTCATGTCCTTTCCGGAGCGGTGATAGATCCCTCCGGATTTGCGGGGCTTCTGACGGACGAGGAGATCAGCAAGATGCCCGTCACGGCCCGCGTGAAGAAAGAATCCTTCCGCATGCTGACGGAGAAAGGCGGTATGCAGATCCCCTGGGTGCCGGGCCTGATGCATGCCGAGGGGTATCCCGTTGGTTCGTTGACCAAATTGACCATTTACCTGGCTCAGCTTTGTGAAAAAGAAGGAGCTGAAGTCTATACCGGATTCGCGGCGACGGAACTGGTGGAAGATGCGTCTGGACGGATCATCGGTGTGAAGACCGGTGCCAAAGGTTTGGATCATAAAGGCGGCCAAAAGAGCAATTATTTACCGGCTGAGGAGATCCGCGCCAAGACGGTCATTCTGGGTGAAGGAGCACTCGGTGTGTTGACACGCCGTTTGTTAGATCGCAAGCAGATGCACGGAGCCCGTCCGCAGAGTTACGCCGTGGGTGTGAAGGAGATCATCGAGGTTTCCCCGAACCCGGACCGTGTGGGCGAGATCATGCACACGTTCGGCTATCCGTCCGATATGAAGACTTACGGCGGCGGTTTTGTTTACTGGACAGCGCCAAACCAGATCATGGTGGGATACGCTTACGGTCTGGATTATGCCAATCCTTCGGCCAATCCGCACAAACTGTTCCGCAAATTCAAAGCGCACCCGGCCGTGCAGGCTTTCATCCGCGGAGGCAAAGCGGTGGCTTACGGTGCCAAGGTCATCCCGGAGGGCGGATATTATTCCGTGCCTCAGCTCTATAATGACGGAGTGATGATCGTGGGTGACGCGGGCGGACTGGTGGATTCTCTCCGTATCAAAGGCATCCACATCGCGATGATCTCCGGTCGTCTGGCCGGCGAGACGCTGGCGGACTGCTGGAAGAAGAATGACTTCTCCAAACAGGGACTGGCTCAATATGACGCGAAACTGAAAGCCGATCCTGTCTGGCAGCAGCTCAAGCGGGTGAAGAATGTTCGTGCCGGTTTCTCTAAGCACATGTTCATAGGTGTGATGAATGCCGGTTTTGCCTGGGCAACGTGCGGCGCTCTGCCGTTCTGGCAGGTGAGCATGGAAGAAGATTACAAGGGGATGCGCCCTCTGTCCGAATGCAAGCCGGACAACTGGGATATCCCGACCTCACAGCTTCAGCCGGATCGCTTGACGGATGTTTTCATGTCCGGCACCAAGCACGAGGAAGATCAGCCGTGCCATATCCGCATTTTGGACAAAAACCGCTGCATCAAGGAGTGTCTGCCGAAGTACGGCGCACCTTGTTTGCATTTCTGCCCGGCGCAGGTCTATACGCTGGAGGAAGATCACATCCAGGTGGATTTCTCCAACTGTATGCACTGCAAGACATGCCAGGTGAAGGATCCGCTGAAGAATATCGAGTGGAACTTCCCGCAGGGCGGCGACGGTCCCCGTTACACGAGAATGTAAGTGTATGATGAAAGGTCACGGAGTGTTATGAAACAGAAAAAAGAACCTCATGTTCGATTCAGTATTTCTCTTTCTCCCCAGCTGCTGAAACAGCTGGACGCGATGATGGTGGATAAAGGCCGCGAGAACCGGTCTCAGCTGATTTCGGAAATGATCCGCAATCAGCTGGTGGAGCACCAAAGCCAGAAGGGGGATAAGGAGATGGCCGGAACGATCACGATCGTTTATGATCATCACACTCCGCACATACAAAGCCAGTTGACCGAGATCCAGCATGATCTGCACGAGTGCATCCTCAGTACCACGCATGTGCATCTGACGCATGAAAGCTGCCTGGAGGTGCTGATCGTGCGCGGCAAAGCTAATGAGATCCGTTCCATCAGTGACCGCATTTTTGCCTGCAAAGGGATCAAACACGGCAAGCTGACGATCACTGCTTTTCAGCCGGAATACTAAGCTGATCAAAGTATTTGAAAAATAAACCCAAAATCGCTATGGCGGTTTTGGGTTTCTGCGTCACCTTTTGATGACTTTTATGGTTCTTCTTTTTCGCTTTGTCTGCCAACTCCAATCGTCCGAAGATATTGAAGATATTTTACAGATTCCTCTTTGATCCTGGGCTGTGCTTTTTCGGCGTATTCATCGCCTTTTTCAACTTCTCCTGTCGTGTAATATATCTGGGCCCGATAGTAGTCGGTGACCGGTTCTTTTTTCTTTTTGTTGATAAGAGATTTATCTTCTTTCTCTTTCAGGATCTTGTCCACTTCATCCAACATTTCCAGCGAAAAGTTAATGGGGTATCTTCTCCACACGATATTAGCTATTGAAACCGCAGTTTCGCATGTAGCTTTAAGATATCCTTTGGCAAATACCTTGAGCATTTCCTGCGCGGTACGAACCTCTTCCGGGGTCTCTGCACATCTAAGGTGTCTCTCTAAGTGCCGAGTCTCAATATCAGCCGAATAAAGACGTAAATAATACTTCTCGTGCGTTTTTAATATGGTCGCGTCAAAAACAAATCCATTAGTGATCCATGTCCCGCTCGAATAAGATGTTCCACCTCTGATCACTGTGTTGAAATATTTGCTAAAATTATTTTCAGTGATATCAAGATTTTCTGTCCACAGTGTATAATTATCCACTTTTTCGGGCAGTTTGAATGGTTCTGTTGAAATATAATTCCAAGCTCCTTCATAAAACCAAACCCCATACCTTCCATGGGGTGAATCATATTCTCCATTCATGTATGTCATATCCTCTGGGAAAGTCATTCCGGATAAATGGCATCTTTCTTTTCCTATTGCTTCTACTTCTTTCTGTGTAAAAGAAAGGGGAGGATCATAACCATCTAATGAAAAATCCCCCATACAGAATAAAGCAAATAAGGCAATAGGAATCAGCAGTATCAAATTTGCTACCCCAATGACTGAAAATGCAATGATCCACAATGTTGTTTTTGTCATTTTCTATCCTATTCAAATAACATCAACAATCTTTTTTCTTCAACCAGATGATAGCGCTCATACAAGCAGCAATCATTGATAATACTTCTATTACAAAAAAATTATACATCCTGTTTTTATTTGTCATGGATGCGATATCGATTCTTAGTCTGGGTATCTGATCGTTTAATTTTGTTGCTTCCGTTAAACTCTTCTCATTCTTTATCAGAACATCGTAATTTCCTTTTTCTATATTTACTAATTTCCCAATCGTGTCACTATAATCAAAACTCAAGGAATAAATATTTGTTTTAAATAAAACCTCTTTTGTTTTGGATGAATAAATCGCTATATTTAGATCACAGGGAACATTATTTGTATAAAAATTTTTCTCGTGGGTTTCAAAATAATCTAACTTTACAAAGAGGATGTCTGTTTTTACACGGGTTAAAAAATTCGTTTTCAGTTGGCTTTCTGCTTGGACTGGAATATGGACATCTACATAATCTTTTGTAGGGAGCACATATTTATTCAAATAGATACTGCATCCAAAAACAAAAAGGCTGATGATAAAAATTATCAAACAACATTTTCTTATTTTTACTTTGTACCTCACCAGTCTTCTCCGATTATTTGCCAGAGTTTTTCAGCATTCTCTGGACGACCGGGAGCATGACTTTCTCCTGGCGGTAGAAACCGAAATCAGAGAGGTGGCATCCATCCACCAGACAGTTCCACCAATCCTCGCCCAGCAGGGTATTTCCGTCCAGGAATTCGATTTTCTTGTCGCCTTCGGCCTGACGCTTCTGCACTTCCAGGATCATGGCTTCCCGTTTGGCTTTGAACCGGGCAAGCGAGTCGTCATCCTGATCAATTCCCTCAAAAGAACCCGGTGTGTGCGACATGACCAGAATGGGAGTTTCCGGATGGTCTTTGCGCAGGATGTCGATAAAAGGCGTAAGGGAAGCGGCCATTTCCTCGCCGGTTACGATGTTCCATTCATAGTCCAGGATGTAGAGAGCGGGATCTTTGATGCTGACCAGCATCCGGGCGATCTCCGGTTCACCTTTGCCGTTGCCGGAGAAACCGTAGTTCAGGACCGGCATATCCAGATCGCGGCTCAGCAGCGCGCCGGCATCCGCTCCGGAGTGGGAAGCGCATCCGCCCTGTGTGATAGAGGTGCCGTAGAAGATGACTTTGCGGGGATCCTTCCAGGGACGGGGAGCCTCCACAACAGCGTCCTTGTCCAAGCCGATGGCCAGAGATTTGACACCGCAGTAAGTGGGGAAGTAAAGCAGACAGTCGCGCGTCTTGCGTGTCATGGTGCCGCCGACCTGTGCGCTGAACTGGTCTTTGGCGTGACTGAAACGGCTGGCACCGGCATAGACCCAGGTATCGCTGTCACCTTCCCGGTAGTAGAGCGCAAAGGCGGAACTGCCCAGCGGCGAGATATTGTCGCCCCGGTATTGTCCGGACAGCTCACCGCTCACCTGGATATGAGCGCTGTCGGTGCGGAACTGGATCTGACCGCCGGAGGTGTGCGGGCTGAGATTGAACGCTCCGCAGTTGGCAGCCGGGATGGATGTGGCGGTGCCGTTGGGATACTGGGTGACGGTTTCGGGTTTGTCCACCGGCAGACGTTCATAGACGCGGTCGGTTTCAAACCATTCAAAGCCGGTCATGCGAAAAGGCTTCTCATAAGGCAGGAACCAGCGGATCGTTTCCGTGTCGGCGGGTTTGATCTCGATCTTGGGAGTTTGAGCGGCGGCTGTATCCTGAGGCTCATCGGCGGCATTCCCCGCGGCGGCCCACAGCATCACAGACAGTGAAATAAAGACGAACAGTTTTACTTTCAAATAATTCATAATGACCTTTCTAACTGACGACATCCCGTCAGCTGCGCTTCAACAGGGATGATAATACGGAAACGACCGCATTCAAAGCAAAAATTGCCCCCTGCATAAAACAGAAAACCGCCAGCGGATAATACTGACGGTTTTCTGTGCTGAACACGGAGGAAGACTACGCGTTCTTCTTCAGACGCAGGAGGATAGCCTTTTTATTGGTGCCTTCCACTTCGACGCTGTATGTTTCCACTTGCTCGTCATCTTTCAGAGCGTTATGGACGATATAGCGGTCGAAAGCGTTCATCGGTTCCAGTTCAACGATATCGCCCCAGCGGCGGACTTTTTCAGCGGCTTCTTTGGCTTTGCGGATCAGCTCATCGCGGGCGTTCAGACGGTAATTAGAGACATCCAGCAGGACCTTGGGAGCTTCGGGATCGATATTGAAAATGATCCGGTTGGTCAGGTACTGGAGGGCAACCAGAGACTGTCCCTTGCGTCCGATCAGACGGCCGGGATCATCGGTTTTGATTTCCAGCAGGGGACCTTCGTCCAGGAAGTGTTCCTCAACTTCACAGTCGAATCCGAGATTTTTGAGGATGGTTTCAACAATAACTTTAGGTTGATCTGCCATAGTAATTTTGCAGGTTAAAATTTATTTTTTCTTGCGGAACTGCGAGGTTCCGGGGAGTGATTTCAAAAGCGGTTTCATCGCGCCTTTGGCCGGAGGAGCCGAGGGCTTGGCCGCGTTTGTCTTGGTTAGCTTCATCTGAATGATGGAGATGATATTCTGCACTGTCCAGTACAGAGAGAGACCGGAAGGCAGACTGTAGCAGAAGAAGATAAAGATCAGCGGCATATAGCGGAACATCTTCTGCTGCATGGGATCCATGCCCGGAGAGGGCGGATTCATGGAGGACTGCCACAGCATGGACGCGCCCATGATCAGAGGCAGCGGATTGACCGGCAGTCCGATGCCGGGGATCACAAAAATCGTGTCGGGAATGGAAAGGTCGGATGCCCAGAGGAAGGTCGCGCCGCGCAGCTCGATCGCGCTCATCAGCATCTTGTAGAAACCGATGAAGACGGGGATCTGGATCAGCAGCGGCAGACATCCGCCCATGGGGTTGACCTTGTTCTCTTTCATGAACTCCATCAGCTTCTGATTCATCTTCTTGGAATCATCTTTGTATTTTTCGCGGATGGCGTTCATTTCCGGCTGCAGCTGCGACATCCGTTTCATGGAACGGGTGCTGGCAGTGGTCAAGGGCCAGAAGAGGAGTTTGATGATGATCGTGATGATGATGATCGCCAGTCCATAGCCCACATGGGTGATGGAATTGACCCAGTTCATGCCCAGCAGCAGGAGCTTGGAGAAGAATCCGAAGAACCCGCTGAAGCCCATGATCAGATCCAGGTCGTTGCTGATGCCCAGCTTGGACAGAGTCTTGTATTCTTTGGGACCGGCATAAATATCATAATCATAAGAAACGGAATTACCGGGAGCCAAGATCGTTTCCGGGTAAAAAACAGAAGCCTGCAAACCGTTTTTGATGCCCTTGGAGGAGCTGTGCTCGAACTGGGGCAGGTTCGGAGTCTTGTGGACCAGCACTTTCGGAGCGCCCAGAACGGGAACCGCGGCAATGGCAAAGAAACGATTCGCGCAGGCGACCCACATGACGTTGGTCATGCCGTCACCGCCGGCATAAAGCGGGCGGGGCTCACTGATGGAGCAGCCCAGAGTACGGTTCGCGAACCAGCTGTTGCCCACCGTCTCTAATTTGCTGCCGTTGTGCCAGTAAACATTCATCAGATCGCCTCTGTCATTGTCGCTGAGAGGCGTTGCCGTGCCGGTCACCAGCTCCAGAGGCGGTGTCTGCACGGGATTTTCTGTCGAGTTGGAAAGAGTGACACTGGTTTTGAAGAGATAATTGGTTGAAAGTGTGATCGTTTTGGTCAGCGTCAGTCCGTTGGTCAGGAGTGTCGTGGCCTGGACTGTGGAATCATCTTTCTTGGTCAGAGCGTAAGACTGATTCAGATCGCCCAGAGCCGCGAATATAGGCACATTGACTCCCTGATTCAGGTGGACGCAATTTTGTTCCGTCAGCGTCTCTTTCTTGGAGGCACGATCCACTTCGGCCGGGTATTTCTTCAATTCGATGCGGTCGATACCGCCGCCGCGGCTGGTGAAAACGTACTTGGCGACATCATTTTCCAGCTCAACGAATTGCTCTTCGGTCCCTTCCGGCAGTGTCAGCGTCGGAAGGTTGTTGGTCGCGGCAGCCGCGATCTCAGCCGAGGAGCGGAAGTCATTGCTTTGGGTATTAGCGGCTTGAGCTTGAGCGGTCGCGGCATTGGTAAGAGCTGCCGCTGCCGTGTTCGTATCGGTGGGGGAGGTCAGGTTTTTAACGGTATTTGTATCCGCCGGAAGCTCCTTGGGAGGAAACATCTTATTCGTCATCGGATACCAGACCCCCAGCAGAAAGCCAAGGCTGACCAGTAGAATTAAAAATGCTTTTCGATCCATGATTTTCTATTTCAGTGTTGGACGGAGTTCTTCATGCCGCCCTTGCGGGACATGGCATCCACATTCAGGCACAGGGTCATAACCGCCTTCATGCCAGGGATGACACCGGCATATCCTGCGCAGCGCCAGCCACATTCCCTTCAATACACCATGTTTTTGAATCGCTTCTATCGCGTAAGCCGAACATGAGGGATAGTAACGGCAATGTGCAAAAGAACCGAACAGGGCGTTTTTCAGCGGGGAAAGCCCCCAGCGGTAAACGTAAATGGGCAGCAGCACGAACAGACTGAACACTTTGTTCAGGCGATCCATAACCCTGCCTTTTTCAAGAAGAAGCGGAACTCTTTGTTCACATCTTCAAATGCTTTACCCTGCATCGCCTTGCGGGCGATCAACACCAAGGATACTGTGTTGGAAAAATGATGCTGATTGAGCCGGAAAGATTCCCGCAGCAGCCGTTTGTAACGATTACGCTCTACGGCACCGCCCACTTTTTTGCCGGCAACGACCGCGAACCTGGAACATCTCGCGGAAGTATTTCCTTCCGTCTCTTTAAGTTCCATGCGCCAGTTAGCGATAAAATGACGTCCTACGAAACGCTCTCCGTTTTGCTTGATATCCGCAAAATCCGCCTGGACCTTGAGAACACGTTCCCGCGGCAGCTCAAAGCGGTGAGAAGGAGAATAGGACAAAGCCGACATTTGCGCAGCTCTTGCGAACCGACTCAAAGAACGGGCTTTATACCGGAGTCAGGTGCTTACGGCCTACACGACGGCGGTTGGAAAGGATGGCGCGGCCACTCTTAGTGGCCATACGGCTGCGAAAACCATGTTGACGGATACGTCTGATCTTGGAAGGTTGATACTGTCTTTTCATTTCTTAAATAGCACTACTTCTGTACGTTAACGTGATTCTTAAGTATAGAGACCTCACGCCGCCCGCGGGATCCGCCCGCAAAGGCGAACCGCAAGCCTACTCTCTCTCTTTTGGGGTGTCAAGGAATTCCGTCCGGGTTTCCGCTTTTTCGCATTGCCTCACGTATTGCCTCAAAAATAAAGCGCACCGAAAAGCTTGCATAAGCTGTTTAAAATTTGTATAAGGATCACGTGTTGTTTTGTCGTTGTTTTTTACATGGTTAGCTTATGAGTGTAAGCTATAAAAAACAACACATTTTTTCCCTTCTTATGGGTATGGGATGCTAGTGAATAGAAATTAAAAAAGTGAACGATAAACAAAAAAACGAGTTGGAGAAGTTATTATGATGAACATTAAATTTTTGTTATTATTGTGGCTTTTCGGTAGTGTTTCATCATTTGCCCCAGAAAAGATGAGTATCACCTATACAGAAACGGGAGAGCCTGCTATTGGAATAGCAGTTGAAAGAGGACGCCGTTATAACACATTTGAAAAGATTTTTAATCCGATAGGGACATTTTATTTTCCAATCAAAACGGCAAAATCATGCTTTACTGATAAAAACGGAGAAGCAATGTTTTATATGACACAAAAATATGAGATGTATAGAGTCAGCACTACGGAAAAAAGAAGATTAACTGTAAAAATAAAAGGAAAAGAATTCCAGTTTGAACCCGATGTGAAACAACCTGATGCAATAAAATGGGATTATGATATTTGGTTTGAAGATGGAAAAATAGAGACGAATAGGTGGGGCCGTTTACCTCAAGAAATTCATTTAGAAGAAAAGGAGGAAGAAAATGAAAGATGAAACAGAAATCGCAGCCCCTGTTTGTGGAAAATTTGTTTGACCTTAGCGATTATCCTTGTGATTTTGAATGGTGCATATTCTATTGGATATTGGACATCAGTAATGCCCAAATGGGTATATCCTTTTGGTGCTTTTTTACCAATACTATTTCTTATATTATTAACTTTTACAATAATTTTTGCCGCAGCGGGCTATATTCGCTGTGAAAAACCAAAACTCCTGATTATAGGAAGTTTAGTGGCAGTTTTAGACTTTTTCCTGGGCGGAGTTATTGTCGCTGCTCTTATTCTTGTATTCTGTTGGCTAAAAGGGTTATTTTAACCCAAAACTGCCCATAAGGTTAAAAACTTCTTATGGCGATTTGTCTTAAACTGCTTGAGGGATAGGGAGGTTTATGGTACTTTCTTTTTCAGGAAATAGCTGACGAAGAAAGCTGTGGAGATTTGCATGATGCAAAAAATCTTTTATATCTTCACAACATATTTATTATCAATAAATTATCTGTGTTTATCTGTGTCCATCTGTGGTTCAAATTATGGAATGTTGTGATAATCGGTTGCATTGGAGGATCAATTTTGATAAAATCAACCACTTGTGTGGACGCAGGGAGGTCCTGAGTCCGCGGGAGAAAGTATAGAACATTTTCAAAAGAGGTTACTTTGGATCCTGAGATTTGTAAAAAAGCGTTGGAGAAGGTTGGCGATGCCAATACTCTCATTAACATTGTCTCGAAACGAGTTCGTCAGTTGAGTTCGGGAAGCCGTCCGCTGTTGACCGGCACGGAAAACATGGGCGCGGCCGACATCGCGATGACGGAGCTGGTGGAAGACAAGCTCTCCTGGGAGGAAGCGGATTACAAGAATCTGGCCCCGGTTTATACTGTGAATTTACGGCGTAAACGCAGAGCTTAGTTTTATCAACATTGGAATCCGGAAGCCGGGTGTGTCATTGATGCCTCCTTCCGGTTTTGTATTTTTTTGTGGGAGATATTTTAACCAATTCAAAGGCGCGCCGGGATTATTTCATTCTGGAGACGGTGGAGGCGGGCATTGTCCTGAAGGGGACAGAGGTGAAGTCTCTCCGCGCGGGACGCGGTCAGATCCGGGACGCGTTCGCGAAGATCGAGAACGGTCAGATCAATCTGTATAACGCGCACATCGATGAGTATTCTTTCGGGAACCGTCTGAATCACAACCCGAAGGCGAACCGCCGGCTGCTGCTGCACAAGAGCGAGATCCGGCGGCTGGAGCTGCAGGTGATGGCCAAGGGGACGGCATTGATCCCGCTGGGGATGTACTGGAAGAAAAACCGGGTAAAGGTCCGTCTGGGGCTGGGCAAAGGCAAGGCGGAGTATGATAAGCGGAATGATATCCGGAAACGCGACGCGGAGGAAGAGGTGCGCCGCGCGATGAGTTACCGGCAGAAGAATCGTTAGTTTCATTTGAGCACAGGCAAACATTATCTTATCACCGGGGGAGCGGGGTTTATCGGCTCTCATCTTTCGGAGTTTCTGATTGCCAGGGGAGACCGGGTGACGGTCATTGATGATCTGTCCACGGGCAGTGAGGAGAATCTGGCTCAGGTGCGCAAAGAACCCCGGTTTTCATTTATCCGTTCACGTGTTTCGGAGTGCGGGGAGCTGGAGCGTTGTGTTGCGGAGTGCGATATTATTTTTCATTTGGCGGCGGCGGTCGGTGTCAAGCTGGTGGTGGAACGGCCGCTTTACACGATCCACAATAATCTGAAGGAGACCGAGGCGGTTTTGGAGCTGGCCCGGAAGTATGGAAAGACGTTTCTGCTGGCTTCGACTTCGGAGGTTTACGGGAAGAGTTCCAAGGCGCGGTTCGCGGAGTCGGATGACCTGCATATCGGCGCGCCGCATTTGGGTCGCTGGAGTTATGCCTGTTCCAAGCTGATGGATGAGTTCATGGCGATGGCGTACTGGCATGAATATGAGACCCCGGTCGTGATCACACGTTTGTTCAATATCGTGGGGCCGCGTCAGACAGGGCGTTATGGAATGGTGCTGCCCCGGTTCGTGAAGGCCGCTCTGGAAAACAAGCCGCTGCCCGTGTACGGTGACGGAACGCAGACCCGCTGTTTCTGCCATGTGGCCGATACGATCAAGCTGCTGACTCAGCTGGTGGATGGGAATCCGCCGCTGGGAGTAGGCGAAGTTTTCAATATCGGAACGGATCTGGAGATATCGATCGCGGAGCTGGCCCGCAAAGTGATCGCTTTGACCGGTTCCCGTTCGGAGATCGAGTTCATTCCGTATGAAAAGGCTTACGCGCCGGGGTTCCAGGATATGATGCGCCGTAAACCTTCCGTGGAAAAGGTGCTGGCACGCACCGGAACGAGGCCGGAGATCAAGCTCGATCAGATCATTCTGGATATCGCCCGTTCGATGGGGATGCGCTAATATGGCCGCCACCAAACGTTCTGTTTCCCCGCGAAAAGCTTCTCAACAAACGATACCCTCTTCTTTGCCGGATTTTCCTTACCGCTTGGCGGCGGATAAACTTTTAGCCTGGTTCAGACCGGAGGCGCGTCCCATGCCCTGGCGCGAACTTAAAGCCGACGGCACACCGCATTCCGCGTACAGTATATGGATCTCGGAAAGCATGCTCCAGCAAACACAGGTTGCCACGGTGATCCCATACTGGAAACGCTGGATGGAACGCTGGCCGGACGCAGCTGCACTGGCTCAGGCGACTGAGCAGGAGGTGATGAAGATGTGGGAAGGGTTGGGTTATTATAACCGGGCGCGCAATCTGCTCAAGGCGGCTCAGGCGATCGTGACTCGGTTCGGCGGCAAGTTTCCCACAGAGCATTCGGAACTGCTGACGCTGCCTGGCATTGGTCCCTACACAGCCGGGGCGATATGCAGTATTGCTTTCAATCAGCCGCGGCCGATCGTGGACGGCAATGTGGTGCGTGTGCTCTGCCGTCTGCTGACGATCACCTTTGAACAGATCCCTTCGGAATTGAAATCGCGCGATCTGCTTTGGAGGATCAGCACGGAACTGGTCTGCCGTGCGGCTGAGAGCGATCATCCGCGCGCGTGTTCTTATTTCAATCAGGCGATGATGGACTTGGGGGCTACGGTCTGCACTCCGCAGAATCCTTCCTGTCTGCTGTGTCCGCTGAACGCGATGTGCAAGGCTCGCGCGGAAGGTTCGCAAAGCCTGTATCCGTGCAAGAAAAATCTTCCCCGGACAGTTCACCGGGAGGATGTCGCCGTGTTTGTGAGAGATGAACAGGGACGTGTTTTGATAGAACGCCGTTCCGGGGAGAGTCGCAATCAGGGATTCTGGCAGATGCCGCTGGCAGAGGATACCGATCACAAAAAAGCGGTCTCGTATTTCCGCAAAAAACACATCCGGCTGGAAGAAAAACAGCTTACCCAACTAAAGCATGCCATCACGAAATTCCAGATCACTGTCAAATTGTATCCCGGACAAACAGACGCGAAATTCAAAGAGAAAAAGGATCTTCGCTTTGTCACGGCGGAGGAGCTGGAACAGCTGCCTGTGACGGCTTCGCACAGCAAGCTGCTGCGATTCCTTCAAAAGAAGGGGCTGTGATCAGACAAACTTGCCCGGATTCATGATCCCGTTGGGATCGAGCGCCTGTTTCACCCGGCGGTGCAGCTCCCGTTCTTCAGGTGAAGTGCCTGTGTTCCACCAAGGCAGTTTGGCCAAACCGATCCCGTGTTCGCCGGTGATCTTGCCTTCCCAAGCGATGACTTGGTGAAAGAGTTCATCCACCGCTTTTTTACCGGCTTCCATCTGCCGGGGATCATCGGGAGCGACCATGACATTGGTGTGGATATTTCCATCGCCGGCATGACCGAAACAAGCCACGGGGATGCCGTATTTCTTCTGGAGCTGATCCGTGAAAATAAAGAATTCCACCAGCTTGCCCCGCGGGATGACGATATCATTATTCAGCTTCTTTAACCCCGTATCCTTCAGTCCGTAAGAGAACTCCCGGCGGACGTCCCAGATCGCTTCACATTCAGCTGTTCCATTGGCGGTTTGCAATGAAAGAGCATGGGCATTTCTCAGGATATGAGCAAGCTGTTCCGTCTCACCGCGGACACTGGATTCCTGGCCATCCAGCTCCAAAATAAGATGAGCCTTGGAGCCTTTGAAAACAGGGTTGCCGGTGCGTTTCCAGGCGGCTTCCAGCGTAAAGGCATCGCCCAGTTCCATGGCGCTGGGCAGAAATCCCGCTTCAAAAACGCGGCAGATCGCCTCAGCCGCGTCCGGCATGGATGCGAACCCGGCGGAAAGACAGGAACGGAACGGCGGCAGGGGGATCACTTTGAGGATGATCTCCGTGACAACACCCAGCAGACCTTCCGCGCCGACAAAGAAACGAGCCAGATCGAAACCGGTTTTGTTTTTGTGGGTGCGGCCTCCTGTTTTGCAGATGGTGCCGTCCGGCAGAACGACTGTCAGACCGAGGATGTAATCACGAGTGACACCGTATTTCAGACAGCGGGGACCGCCGGCGTTGGTGGAGACATTGCCGCCGATGGAACTCTCGGCGCGGCCCGCGGGATCGGGAGGATAAAAAAGACCTTTCGCTTCCACCTGTTCCTGAAGCTGAGCGGTGATCACACCCGGCTGAGTAACGACAACGAAATCGGCGGGGTTGATCTCCAGTATCTTGTTCATGCGTTCCACACTCAGAACGATACCGCCTTTGGCCGGGACCGCGCCGCCGCAGTAGCCGACGCCGGCACCGCGCGGAGTGACCGGGATCCGCCGCTGATCCGCGAAACGGAGTATCCGGGCGACTTCCTCAGTTGTGCGGGGAAGCGCGACCGCGGCCGGCATGGAAAAGCCGGGCTGCCATTTATCTTTGGCGCAGCGTGTGAGTTCTGCTTCGTCGAAGGTGAGGACACCTTCGGGTAAACTCTGCTGAAGTTCTAAAAGTGAGGAGCGATCCATTATTATACAAAAATTCAGGAATAGACAGATTCCCGCGAAAGACTTTCCCCTTATCGGGGCGAGTCTTCGGCCATTATGTCAGAGAGACGGCTGAAAGGAAAGGATGATTTCAGAGTCCGGGGATGACAGAAAATCCGGAAAATCTGTTTTATTCATTGATGACGTGTCTGCAAAGTGATACCTTCTCTTTACATTGTATCAATTACACTGTGCAGTGATGAAGTCACTGTTTTGTAAGAGTAAAAGGGTAGATGTTATGAGTAAATTAGTAGCTTATTTTTCTGCTTCCGGCGTGACGGAAGCCAAGGCCAAAGAACTTGCGGCACTGGTCGGAGCCGATCTTTATGAAATCAAACCGGCGGAAGTTTACACCGATGCTGATTTGAACTGGCAGAACAGAAACAGCAGAAGCTCCGTGGAAATGCGGGACAAAAACTCCCGTCCGGCGCTGGCGGTCACGACCGGAGATTTCTCAAAGTACGAAAAAATCTATATTGGATTCCCGATCTGGTGGTACACGGCTCCCACGATCATCAATACATTCCTGGAGACTTTTGATTTCAAAGGCAAGAAGATCGTTCTGTTTGCCACATCCGGCGGAAGCGGCATCGACAGAGCGGTGAAAGATCTTTCTGCTCAGTATCCGCATTTAGATATCGGCGGAGGCAAGCTGATGAACGGCAAAGCGACGGATATCGCTTAGAAATATCATTAGTCATTTATTACATTATACTTATATTATTTTTTAGTTAAGTTTCAATATGTGTCAATAGGGTATATTTTATATTGATACATATTGAACTCTTATATTTTTATAAGTAATTGAATATAAATGTAATAAGTATTATTTTGATATCTTTTGAAAAATTCCTCTCCTTATTTAGGATAAGTCTTTGAAAATAATGAACATTTAGAAGAATCAGACAGCTAAAAGCGCAAAAAAAATGGCTCCAAAGGTAGGGCTCGAACCTACAACCCATCGGTTAACAGCCGATTGCTCTACCATTGAGCTACTTTGGAACCAGGTCGCTTACGCGCTCTCACGCGTAACGGGAGTCAACTTTAGCAGATGTTCAGAGTTTTGCAATAAAAAAACAGGAAGAAAATGTAATTTGTTGAAAACGCGGTGTGCGGCCGGACGGAGGTTTATTTGCGGGAAGAGCTTGTCTCTGAGG
>JAEEGF010717766.1_pt1 | contig 23147 bp, 19 predicted proteins | sample 9134171 | NCBI WGS metagenome assembly JAEEGF01 (sample SAMN16246542, study PRJNA631951) | gut metagenome | biome: gut microbiome; feature: rumen; material: AP-attached | host: Bos | place: Iran: Karaj | collected 2018-10
AGATAGTAAATCTGAATGAAAAAGATTTTGTTAAGCATAGTCTGTCTGTTGGCTGTGACAGTAAAGGCTGCGGAAATCAGTGTGGGCAGCCAGGCTGAACTGGCAGCGCTGGCAGGCAGCACCCATGAAGGTGATGTCATTACCCTGACAGCGGATATTGCACTGACTTTCGATAATGACACATATTGGACGCCCATCGGGACGTTCGGTACACCCTTTGAGGGCACCTTCGACGGTGGCGGACACACCATATCGGGCATCAGCATTGACTACGGGAGCAAAGCCGAACTGGCAGGGCTCTTCGGGTATGTCGGCACCAAGGGTGTCGTCAGGAATGTGACAGTATCAGGCAATAACTATATCTATAGCAATGGTGACGGAGAGCATACCAACTACGTGGGGGCCATAGCCGGCTACAACGCAGGCACCATCCAGTACTGTGGCAATACGGCACCCGTCAGCGCCATTCATAAGCTCGGACGCGCCGGCGGTATCATCGGATATAATACCGGCACAGTTACGGGATGCTATAATATGGGGGTGGTGCAGCGCAGTGGTGCTGATGTTTCAACTATCTATATCGGTGGCATCGCAGGCGAGAACGATGGTGGCACCGTCAGCCAGTGTATGTCCACCAATGGCATCGAAACCCACATGACGCTGGCTGACAAGGGCGACAATGCCTCGACGCTCACGGAACACAAGGGACAAACCGTCAACGTGTTGATTGACAGCAGAACGCTCTTTGCCGACGGCTCGTGGAACACGTTATGTCTGCCTTTCACGATACCTGCTGCAGCACTGGCGAGAGCCACCGTCAAGGAGATTAACACCACCCGGTCGGGATGCAGCGGGACGACGCTGACGCTCTATGCCAATGCCGTCACCACCGTGGAGGCAGGACATCCCTACCTGGTGAAATGGTCTGCTGAAAAACCGGATATCGCCAATCCCTGCTTCCAGGGCGTCACCATCGACGTGTCCAATCCCGACGCTGTCTTCACGGGCGGACGCTTCATGGGCAGCTTCAGCCCCACGACGCTGGAAGCCAACAACAAGAAGAAACTATATGTCGGCAGCAGCAACCAACTTCATTGGCCGACAAGTAACATTACAATGGGGTCTTGTCGCGCCTACTTCCTGATGGATGAAAGCGTAGAGGGCAGAGAAGTGGTATTGTATTTTGATGACGAACTACCAACAAGTATCAACTACGTCCCCTACCCCTCCAACGAGGAGGAAAACCTGACAGGCAAGGATGTATGGTACACCCTTAGTGGCTGTCGGCAGAAAGTCAAACCCGCCACCAAGGGAATCTATATTCACCAAGGCAGAAAGGAGATCGTGAAATGAAAAAGAAATATATCACTCCAGCGTTCACGCCACTGCCTTTACCCCACGTCAGACTCCTGATCACCTCGGTGAAGGGTGATACAGATCTTGTTTTGGGCGATGGCGGCAGTGAAGAACCCCGTTAAATCTGTAAAGAAAACGGAATCGTAATATGGCTGGTGCTCATTAACCTAAATAATGAGTTGAGTTAACTCGTTTGATCGATCGAGTTAACTCACGTTTTTTGGGGGGCTGAAATGACGAATATAATTTGTCAAGAAAGTGCAAAACACTTATTTATTATGTTTCTTTGACCGGGCGGTAGAAGATACTTTCGTTTCAACAATAAAAATAAAAATCGATTTTAATTTTGTATTGTTCTCACTTATTCGTATCTTTGCAGCAGAATAACGGAAAATCGACTAACTAATTATTATAAAAATGGCAACAGTTTTAGGAAAAGAGCAGGAAACGAAGGGTTTCTATAAGCTCTCATGGGTCCAGCGCATTGGTTTTGGTGCGGGCGACTTGGCGCAGAATCTGATTTATCAGACTATCTGCATGTATCTACTATTCTTCTACACCGACGTGTATGTGCTGGGCGGTGATGCCGCCAAATCAGCTGGCTTGGCAGGAACGATGTTCCTGGTGGTGCGTCTGGTTGATGTGCTCTGGGACCCCTTGGTAGGAACCTTTGTGGATAAGCATAATCCGATATGGGGTAAGTATCGCAGCTATCTGGTGATGGGCGGTATTCCGCTGACCATCCTTGCCATTCTGTGTTTCTGGGATGGATTTGCACCCTCGCTGATTTATGCCTACATCACTTATGTGGGTATGTCGATGCTCTATACGTTGATTAACGTGCCTTACGGTGCACTGAACTCTTCGCTGACACGCGACACTGACGAAATTACGATACTTACATCGGTACGAATGTTTATGGCTAACGTGGGTGGACTGGCTGTATCGGCTGGTGTGCCTATCATGGTGGCTATCTTTGCCTCGTCGGAGACACTGCCTATTGAAATGGCGCTGTTCATGGGTCTGGGCTCGTTGCCTTCGTTCATCTTCATGCCTTTGGTTCCGGCTATCAAGAAGAAGGTGGGTAAGAAGAACATGTTCTACATCTTCCTGACGGTGGCTATCTTTGGTATGGCGCTGTTGTATATCATCAGCAAGATGGGTACTGTAAAGGAGAATCTGACACTGGTATATATCGCACAGTTCATCAAATCGACAGGTGTTATCGTGGCAACTGGTTACATGTGGGCACTGATTCCCGAGGTGATTTCGTATGCAGAATACACCACCGGTCGTCGCATTGCAGGTATTGTGAATGCGCTGACGGGTATCTTCTTCAAGGCTGGTATGGCTCTGGGCGGTGTGGTTCCCGGACTGGTACTGGCTATGTGTAACTACGTGCCCGCCGAGGAGGCTACAACACTGCCGAAGGATTCGGGTGCTTGGTTTACTACGATGTTGATTTACTCACTCATCGGATTGGCGCTGCTCATCTTCTGCTTCAGCCAGACGAAGGAGCGCGTGGTGATGGACCAGTCGGAATCTGCCAATGTAAAGGTGAGCGACTTGTGGATGGAGTTCATGCGCAACCGTCCTCTGCGCATCATCGCCTTGTTCTTCATCACTGCCTTTGCTATGATGTCGGTAGGTAATGCTGCAGGTGCATACTTCATGAACGACCTGGAGCTGCAAACTCCGCTGGCTCAGGAGGGTATCCGCTGGTTGGTATGTATCATCCCTGCTATCCTGCTGATTGTGGCTATGTTCATCATCTCGAAGTATGAACTGACCGACGAGGTGATTGATGATATCAATAAGAAGATTGAGGAGAGGAATAAGTAAAAGCCTCACCCCCCTACCCCCTCTCCTATAGGCGAGGGGGAGAATTGGAGAATATAATAATAAAGGCGCCAAGGGTTTCCTGGCGCCTTTATTAATGGTCAATGCTCAATACTCAATGCTCATCTCGAACGGTGAAGCGGGAAGCTGCTTCGCAGAGAGCAACTTGGCATTGGGATTGTCTTTCCAAGCGTAGCGAACATAAACGGGAGCGGCTATGGGCGACTCAATGGTGACCTCACGATTGCGTGAAGTAGCTGGAGCATTGCGGAACTTGCGATCAGCACCTGCCACCTCGAACTCAGGCTGTTCTCCTGCCAAAAGGGTTTGGTCGAAAGTGATGACTACCTGCTGACCCATCACCTCGGCCTTAAGGGGTTGCGTAGAGAGGTCAACCTTCTTGCCAAACACAAGACGATCCATACAGAGACCAACACGCTCGGCAACTTCCTTCTTGCGCAAAGGATGGATATCGACGGGCTCACCAAGGTCGATGGCAACAGCCAGTTCGGCATGTGGGTCACTGACAGCAACGGTGCGCTGCGCCTCGCGAAGCTGTGCCCAACCACTATTGACAGGCTGCAACTGTGGCGTCAAGGGCGAGGGATTGCCCGTCTGCTGGCGCCCGTCGTGATTGGCCAGTTGGACAATACAGAAGGGCAGCTTAGGTTGTTGCCATAATGTGCGCCAATTGCCCATCATCTTGCGGAGCAAGTCGGCATAGGGCTGTGGATGACCGGTATTTGACTCACCTTGATACCACACGACTCCATTAATGGCGAAGGGTGCCAACGGATGGACTACGGCATTATAGAGTGTGGTGGGCAGATTCTGCAACGACACATCGCCACTGGGACAAGGGGGCATAGAGGCTCCTGGATGGTGAAGCCAAGTAGAACTGAGATTTGACGATTTACTGTCTGGAAGGCGGAAACGGTCGGAACCGAAGGCTATGCAATAGGGCTTTTCGGGAATGAAATGGGCAATACCATACTTATTAATAAAGCGGATGGTAATGACATTGTCGCCCTCGCGGAGCAGCCCCTCAGGGATGTCGTAACGACGGGGAGGATACTGATAGTAGGTGCGACCTATCTGCTGACCATTGACATAGGTGATGTCGGCATCGAAGAGGGTGCCGAGATAAAGGCGGGCAGGCATAGCTGCTTGCGCCTTATCGATATGAACGTGCTGACGAAGCCAGATGCTGCCGACAACACCACGGCCATTGGCATTTTTCGCCCATTCCAACGAGAACTGGTCAACGGGAGTCCATGAAGAATCGTCGAGATCGAGGGCAGCATAATTCCCCTTCACACCAGGGTCAAGTTGGTCGAGAAGCTGGTTCCAACGCTGGTCTGCCAACTGATTGGCACGCGACTGGGCAGCAACATAATCGTCGCTCTGATAGAACTGCGCCTTCTCAATATACATGGGATAGTCGTGTTGAAGGGAATCGGCTGATATCCATGCCTCAATGGGAGTACCGCCCCAGCTATTGACAATGATGCCCTGAGCTACACCAGTCTTCTCAAACATACGCTTGCCATAGAAAGAACCTAAGGCAGAGAAGAGCCACGCATTCTGCTTGGTAAGGGGGCGCCAACTGATAGACGAAGGACTGATATCATCCTGCGGAGCATGCGTATTGGTGGCATTCTGCACACGGAAGAGGCGCACGTCGGGGAGATTGAAGGCGTCTATTTCCTCAACATACTGCGGATAAACACGCTCGATGGTGACATCGACATTCGACTGGCCCGAAAAAAGCCACACATCACCCACCATCACATTGGTAAGCACCACATTATCTACCATCAGCGTGAAGGGACCGCCAGCTTTCATAGCAGGCAGATCGGCACGGAAACGACCATTGGCATCTGCCACAGCCACTGTCTGGAATTTGTTGAATCGGATGGTGACGCGCTGACCGGCATCGGCCTTACCCCAAACAGGAACTTTCTTGCCACGCTGAACCACCATACCCGACTGGAAGAACTGGGGCAACTCAACCTTGGCACTCACGGCAAGACTGAGGCAAAGGGAAAGAGTCATCAAGATATACTTCTTCATTCTTTATGTTTTTGGTAATTTATAATGCAAAAATAGTCAAAAAGTGGAGAAAAACAACGAAAAAAGTGTACTTTTCTGAAATTATGAAACAAAATTAATGGATTTATGTTACATCAGAAAATGTCTGTTTCGTAAATATTGTCTATATTTGCAACAGAAATCAGACATGAAAATAATGAATAAGATTTTTAGGTTAGTAGTTGTATTGTTTTCAGCAAAAATTGCTGAAGTAGCCACCGCCCTTGCTGTACTGGGAAGTATGGAAGGGCAGTGCTACTTCGAAAAAAGCGGGACATGCAACGACACCTTATTAATAATATAATGAACAAATTTCAATAATAATATATCATAACATTTTAACAACTACTGACTATGGCAAAATTACCACGCTATCTGTTTCCAAGTGATTACATGGCTGACCCTTCAGCCAATGTGTTTAACGGCAAACTGTATATCTACCCCTCGCACGACCGAGAGGCAGGCCATGCCTTCGACGATGACGGAGGCCACTTCCAGATGAAAGACTACCACGTGCTGTCGTTCGACGACGTGGAGAATGGTGAAGCTACCGACCACGGAGTAATTCTGGACGTAAAGGATGTAGCCTGGGCAGAGAAGCAGATGTGGGACAATGACGTCGTTGAAAAGGACGGCAAGTATTTCCTCATCTTCTCGGCAAAAGACTATAACGGTGTGTTCCATCTTGGTGTGGCTGTAGCCGACAAACCCGAGGGTCCATTCGTAGCACAGGAGCAACCCATCCGCGGTTCGTTCTCAATCGACCCCAGTGTGTTCAAAGATGACGACGGTCAGATTTACTGTTACTTCGGTGGCCTGTGGGGCGGTCAGCTCCAGTGGTATCAGGCTCCAGAGAAACTGGTGAAGGAAGGCGGTGTCGACTTAGGTCCTGCCGGTGATAGAAAAACTCAGCTGTTTGCCCCTGCCGACGTGCCTGCCCTGTCGAGTTTCGTGGTTCGAATGAGCGACGACGTGATGCAGTTTGCCGAGGCTCCACGTGACGTGGTCGTTCTCGACAAGAACGGTGAGCGCCTGAAGGCTGGTGACCCACATCGTTTCTTCGAAGCATCATGGATGCATAAATACAACGGAAAATATTACTTCTCATATTCAACAGGCGATAGCCACTTCCTCTGCTATGCCATCGGCGACAACCCCTACGGCCCATTCACCTACCAGGGTGTGATTCTGGATCCCGTCGTAGGATGGACTACTCACCATAGCATCGTAGAATACAAAGGACAGTGGTATCTCTGCTACCACGACTGTGTTCCATCCAATGACATCACCCACCTGCGCAGCTTGAAGGTGCAGCGATTGTTCTACAACGAGGATGGTACCATTCAGAAGGTAGTCAATGAATAGTCTAACGCTAACAACTAACTATTATCATGAGCATCGCGATGAAATCGTGAATTTTGTCGCGATGCGTATTCAGGACAAGGCAGAGGCTGAGGATATTGTACAAGACCTCTTCTTGTGTCTGCTCGATGGTCACAGGGTGATCACTGAGCAGACTTTGCCTTGTCTGGTGTACACCATGGCGCGTCACATGATGGCCGACTACTATCGCCGGCGCCGTGCCGTAGAGCATTACGAGCACTATATCCGTAGGAATAACGGCGTGGACGAGTCGATGGAATCGGTATTTTCTGCACGTCAGGTGATGGAGCGCATGGAATTTACACTGGCCCGACTGCCCGAACAGTGTCGTAAGGTGTATCGTCTGCACATCTATGGCGGAATGAAGGTGAGCGAAATATCAAAAGAGCTGAATGCCAACTATAAGCACGTGGAATACCAATTAGGTATTGCACGCAAAGCAGTGCGCAATCACCTCAAAAATTGTGTGTAAATCATTGTGACCACTTAATGGTCAGAGTATAAGTTCACGGAGTGCTCCAAAGCACGTTTGTGCTACGTCCTGCAGTTGCTGGGCAGTAATGGCATCGATTTGCCGGAAAAGGTAATCGATGTCGCGTTCCTTATCATAATGCAAGAAACTCTTGCCAAAATCGAGGGCAAACTGTTCGCGGTTATCACAGGCAATGGCTATCTGCCCTTTTATCTGTCGCTTGGCAGCTTGCAACTGTCGGTCGGAAAGCGGATGCTGCTTGAGTCGATCAAGTTCACGATACACCAACTGCCGACAGCGACGGACATCGTGATGGTCGCAACCGAAATAGACCGACCAACAACCTATATCACTGTAACTGGCCATAGCACTCTCGATGGTATATACCAGTCCATGACGCTCGCGCAAGGAGAGATTAAGGCGCGCATTCATGCTGGGACCTCCCAGAATATTATTGAGCAAATATAGGGGCATACGACGCTCGTCGGTAAACGAAAACGTCTTGCAGCCTATCATAACATGGGATTGGTGGTGAGTTGAAGGTTGGGGAACCGACGGATTCGCATCATCTGCCGAAAAAATGGGAGCTGAGAACTGAGAGGAAAGAATTGGGGATGGAGAATGCTCCGGACTTAACTTTTCCAACAGGCGGACAAGGCGCGAGAAGTCGATGTCGCCATAGGCAAAGAAAATGGCATTGTCTGGACGATAGTAACGATGAGTGAAACGCTGGGCATCAAGACTTGTGAACGTCTGCACCCGTTCGCGTGTACCCAGAATATTATGTCCAAGAGGATGTCCCTGAAAGAGCAAATTCTCGAATTCATCGTAAATGAGTTCGGCAGGCGAATCGTTATAACTCTCGATTTCATCGCAAATAACATCCACCTCATGTTCGATTTCCTGTTCGGGATAAGTGCTGTTGAAAACAATATCAACTAACAAATCCACAGCTAGTGAAATATGCTCCTTGAGGATGGTGGCATAGAAAACGGTGTCCTCCTTGTTGGTGTATGCATTAAGATCGCCGCCCACCCGTTCAAGACAGTTGAGTATTTGAAGGGCGGAACGGCTACGGGTGCCCTTGAAACTGACATGCTCGCAGAAATGCGCCAATCCCTCGTCGCCAGGTTGTTCGTAGCGCGAACCCACCTTGACACCGATACCGCAATAGACAACGGGCGAATTGGAGGGAAGATGGATGATTCGCAAGCCGTTGGAGAGTGTATAAGTATTATATTTTGTCATTTCGGCTGCAAAAATACTAAAAAATCTCAATTCTCAATTATCAATTATCAATTTATTCGTATCTTTGCACGAAAATCAAAAAAGTATGCGAAAAGTAATTGGTATAGGCGAGACCGTACTCGACATTATCTTCAAAGACGAACAACCCATCAATGCCGTCCCTGGCGGCAGTTCGTTCAACGCTATCGTATCGCTGGGACGATGCGGTGTGAAAGCAAGTATGATCAGTGAGACAGGCAACGACCGCGTTGGCAGGAACATCATCAGTTTCCTGAAAGAGAATGGTGTGGATGCTACCCATCTGAATGTGTATCCGGAATCAAAATCACCCATATCATTGGCCTTCCTCAATGAAAACAATGATGCGGAATACATCTTTTATAAAGACCATCCAAACGACCGCATCGAGTATGCGTATCCCGACTTACAGCCCGATGATATCGTGATTTTTGGCAGTTTCTTCGCTTTGAACCCCGTGATTCGCCCACAGGTATATGCTTTCTTGGACTACGCCAGACAACACAAGGCAATTCTCTATTACGATGTGAATTTCAGAGGATCGCACCGCAACGAAGTAATGAAGATTACCCCCAACTTGCTGGAGAATCTGGAATTAGCCGACATCGTGCGTGGCTCAGCGGAGGATTTTGAAATTCTCTTCAAACACCATGATGCCGATTCGGTATATCGCTCACAGATATCATTCTACACCAAGAAATTTATCTTCACCCGTGCTTCCGAGCCTATAGAACTGAGGGCAGAGAACGGATTTAGCAAGCAATACCCCGTACCTACACTGGAAACGGTAAGTACCATCGGAGCCGGCGACAACTTCAATGCGGGTTTTGTGTATGGAATGCTGAAGAATAACATCACCCGACAGGAGATAGACAACGGACTGACAGAAGCCCAGTGGGATGGCGTAATAAAGGACGCCATGGAATTTGCTGCCGAGTGTTGTAAGAGCATTTCCAATAATGTATCGAAGGAATTCGGCAAGCAGAAGCAGAAAGAATTGGAAGAGGCATTGGCAGCCATCGAATAAACGGACAACAATCAATAATTAAATAACTATGCAAAAGATTACTGACAAAATCTATTATGTGGGTGTGAACGACCGCAACAAGTCGCTCTTTGAAGGCCTTTGGCCTCTGCCCAATGGTGTGAGCTACAACTCGTATCTCATCAACGACGAGAAAGTGTGCCTGATTGACACGGTGGAAGTGGACTTTTTTACCCAATTCATCGAGCATATTCACGAAGTGATTGGCGAACGTCCCATCGACTATCTGGTGATTAATCACATGGAGCCTGATCATAGCGGTTCTATTGCCTTGATTAAGAAATATTACCCCCAGATTGAGATTATCGGCAATAAGAAAACCTTCCAGATGATGGAGGGATTCTATGGTATTGCCGAAGGTACTAAGGAAGTAAAAAACGGCGATTCCATCGAGCTGGGAAGTCATACGCTGAACTTCGTACTGACCCCGATGGTACACTGGCCTGAGACGATGGTAACACTGTGTGACGCCAAGGCTTCACAACAGACGGTTCTGTTTAGTGGCGATGCCTTCGGGTGCTTCGGTGCTTTGAACGGTGGTGTGATTGACGAGCAAATCAACTGCGACACTTTCTGGTTGGAAATGGTGCGCTACTATTCTAATATCGTAGGCAAATATGGTACACCTGTGCAGAATGCGTTAAAGAAACTGGCCGACGTGAAACTCGACTACATCTGCGCTACACACGGCCCCGTTTGGCACAAGTACATCAATAAGGTGGTGGCTGAATACGACCGTATGTCGAAATACGAAACAGAACCCGGGCTCGTTATCTGCTATGGTACCATGTATGGCAATACTGAGCGCGCTGCTGAAGTTATAGCACGTGCTGCCTCGGAGGCTGGTGTAAAGAACATCGTGATTTATAACGTGTCAAAGACTCACCATAGCTACATCATCCGCGATGTATTCCGCTATAAGGGACTGATTGTGGGAGCTCCCACATACAACACCGCCCTCTATCATGAGATGGACGTGCTGCTGTCGGAGTTGGCTGGGAAGGACATCAAGAACCACCTGCTGGGTTGGTTTGGCTCTTATGGCTGGGCCTCAAAAGCAGTGAGCGAGATTTCCCGATGGAATGAGGAAAAACTGCACTTCGAGGCAGTAGGAGAACCAGTTGAAATCAAACAGGCACTCACTGCCGAAACCAAGGCTCAATGTGAAGCCCTGGGTAAGGCAATGGCAGAACGTCTGAAAGCAGAATAAAGTCTATTCGCTAAGTAATTGCGCAATATCCTCTAAAGAATTGGCGACCTGAATCTGGGTGCGCCAATTTTTTCTTGTAAAACCCTTGGACTGCAGATCGTCAAGAAGGGCGATAAGCGAATCCCAAAAGCCCTTCATATTATAGAGGATAACGGGTTTGGCATGATAACCGATTGTGGCAGAAGCGGCAATAGTAAAGACTTCGTCAAGCGTGCCGATACCACCAGGCAAGGCAATGAACACATCTGCCTGATCCTGCATCAGTTGTTTGCGGTCGCTGAGGTTGTCGCAGAACACCTCAACACTGACATAGTCGCTGATACGTCCCGCCTTTTCCACCAATGAAGGAATGATGCCTATGGCCTGACCGCCTGCCTCAAACACCGTCTTGGCAATACACTCCATCAGACCTTGATTAACACCACCATACACGATGGAATGGTGATTTTTTGCAGCCCAAAGCCCCAATTCCTCCGTCATTCGAAAGAAATCGGGGTCGATGTTGGCATTGGCAGAACAAAAGATGCAGATTTTCATAGCGACAACTTATTTTTTCCAGAAACGACTGGTAATATCTTCAAACTCACCATTCTCACCCAGCCTGTAGAGACGCTGGTTGGTGGTGGGTTCCTTGAGGGGACCTAAGTGCTTGATGAACGGACCTATCTTAATATAGTCAAAATCGGTCTTGCGGATGCTGTTGGAAATGCGGATGCGCCCACTATACCAAGCCACCTTGAACATAGGATAGGTTTCGTGAATATACTGTGCCAACTGGCTGACACCCTTGGGATCAGCATCACCACCCATAAAGGCAATACAGGTGATGTCGCCGCCATACTTCCCCACAAAATCATCAATGGCATCGGCATCCAAGGGAAGCCCGATGTCCTCCCAAAGGTAGCGGCTGTGGCAGCCTGGGCAGCGACAGGGACAATTAGAAATATTAATCGCCAGTGTCACCTCGTCGGGTATCTCTTGGAATACGATGCCTGTATTGACGTATTTAAGCATGATTAATTCTTAGCCTCCGAATGCGCATAGTAGCGGCGTGCTGCCTCTTCCTGACGTGGCTGAGAGAAGTTGCTAACGCGCTTCAGATAGCCGATAATACGTGTCATGTAGTCGATATTCTTGGAATGGCAGTGAGGACACTCCTTGAGATAGCGTTTGTCAATATGACCGCAATCGTTGCAGACAGTGTTGGGGATGTTGAAGGTGAAGTAGTTACATCCTTCCTGTGCAGCCACCTTCAGAAGGTGAGCATACTGCTGCTTGCTAAGATGCTCGTCGAGATTCATGTGGAGGGCAGAACCACCAGTGAGGTGCTCGATATAGGGTGCACCATGCAACTTGAACTTGTCGATGATGGTCAGCGAGTCGTCCTCTACCACATAGAAATAGCTGTTATAGCAGTCTCGAGGCACGAAATAACCATCCTCACGGTCCCACTTAGCATGCTTCACACCCACGTTCTCGGCAGGAATCATCTCGCAGTTGAACATAACCTCCTTGGTGCGATACTTCTTATTATACTGTTCGATAAGACCGAGGATGCCCTGTACGAAGTTTTTATAATCATCGTTAGGGGTAATCTTCAGGCCCATGAACTCGGCAGCCTCTACCAGTCCGTTGATACCGATAGTAAGATACTGACGGTTGATGTTGATATAACCGGCATCGAAGAGAGGCAGCATACCATGCTCCTGCAGCTCCTTCAGATTCTCGTTGTAGGCCATCTGCACCTTGTGACACAAATCAACAATCTCGCCCAGATACTCCAAGTAGTCAATCTTGTGGTTGACAGCATACTGGATGCAACGGTTCAGATTGATGGTCAGCACACTCTTCGAACCTGTTGACACACCACCTGCACCAAGCGTATAGCTGAAGCCGTTGTCAGTAATCTCGTTACGCAGACGGCAGCAAGAGCTCAGTGAATCGGCATTATCGCTCATATAGGTGAAGAACGAATGTCCCTCGGCATACATCTCAGCAGTGAAATCGCCCCACTCCTTATCCTTGCACTCACCATTCTCGTCGACGAGCAAAGCCATCGTCTCAACAGGGAAGGTCAGCAGCGTCTTGGTGCGCTCGTGGTTAAACCACTTCATGAAGCGCTTCTGCAACCACGACAGACCGTTCCAGTCGGGCTGGGAACCATCGGGGAAGTAGAACTCACCGAAAATGCTCTCGAAATAATACTTATCATAGTAAGCCACATTCCAGAACACTGCCTGATAATTGCGGGCACCAGTGGGCTGGTTGAGGGTATATACAATCTGCTCGAAATAATCGGTAATCACCTTGTCGAGTGTGCGCTTCTTCAGACTCAGGTCAGCCTGCTCGTCAGGATGCTGCCAGTAATCCTGTCCATACTCCTTTCCAAGGAAGTAGTTCATGTACATCAGGAACTCGGGGGTAGCACAGGCTCCGCTTAACATGCTCGACACCATGAAAACCATATTGACGAAACCACCACAGAAGCTCTTCAGATTGGTTGGGGCTGTTGAGTTACCACCAATGGAAATGGTACCACCGATCAGCCAGGGATACATTGTGATGGAAGCACAGTAGTTTGCCAAACTGGTCTCATCGTTCTTATATATAAAGTGGTGTGTCAGCTTGTCGATATATTCATCAGCCAATTCCTTGCTATACATCTTCTTAATACGATCAGTCAGCAGACGACGGTTCAAGCGGATGAAGTTAGATTTTGGCAACTCGCCAATCAGCGTAGCGATGTTTTTGTGCTCCACATTTGCATTTGCGTCATACTTTGAACCTGTTGCAGCATTCACCGAATCACAATATTCTGACAAGAACTGCAACTTTGCCAATGTCTCACGATCCTCAGAGTGAGCCTGGCGATAGAGCATAAAAGACTTGGCCACTTTGTAGTAACCTTCGCGCATCAGAGCCTCCTCTACCTGATTCTGAATATCCTCAACGGTAATGTCGTTGTGAATTTCTAACCTGCTGAGAATCTTTGAGATAGCTCCGAGGTCGGTAGGCTGATCAACACTGTCAAATGCCTTCAGTATGGCATTCATGATTTTGTCTAACGAGAACTGGTCTTTCGAGCCGTCACGCTTGGTGATTGTAAAATTTTTAATTTCCATTGTTGTATATTTATATCTGTTTTTAATAACTCTAAAGTTTACGGAAGTTTTCCGTTTTGGACAACTTTTTATTTTTTCTGAATCAAAAAGTTTCCCGTTTTGGGAAACCGAATTCGTGTGCAAAGATACAAATTTTCCCGAAAACTATCAACAGTAAATATCTAAAAAAAATATAAAAATCCTCTTTTTATTATTTAACGAGTATTATTTGGTTATCTTCTCAGTTATTCGTACCTTTGCATCCGAATTAGAAAGTATTTGATTTGAAGACATTTGAAGAATTGGGCGTCTGCGAAGAGATTCGCCACGCCATTGAAGAACTGGGTTTCGTACAACCCATGCCCGTACAGGAAGAAGTAATCCCTTATTTACTTGGTAACCAGAACGATGTAATTGCACTTGCCCAGACAGGAACGGGCAAGACTGCTGCATTTGGTATTCCTGTTTTACAACGTATTGACACCTCACGCAAGGAGACACAGGCGTTGATACTTAGTCCTACACGCGAACTCTGTCTGCAGATTGCCGACGACCTGCGTGATTTCTCGAAGTATATGGACGGCGTTCACATCGAGGCCGTCTATGGTGGTGCATCCATTGAACAGCAGATTCGCTCTTTGCGCAAGGGTGTACAGATTATTGTAGCCACACCAGGCAGATTGATTGACTTGATGAATCGTGGCGTGGCTAAGTTGGATGATGTTTATAATGTAGTGCTCGACGAGGCAGACGAGATGCTGAATATGGGCTTCTCGGAGAGTATTGATGCCATTCTCGAAGGTGTGCCTTCCGAACGCAACACCCTACTCTTCTCGGCTACGATGAGTCGCGACATAGAGCGCATTGCCAAGGGTTACCTTCACGACTACAAGGAAATCGTGGTGGGTTCGCGCAACGAAGGAGCCGAACACGTGAACCATATATATTATATGGTGAATGCCAAAGACAAATACCTGGCTCTGAAGCGTCTGGTTGACTTTTATCCTCGCATCTTCGCCATCATCTTCTGTCGCACGAAGCTGGAGACGCAGGAGGTGGCTGACAAACTGATACGCGACGGGTATAACGCTGAGAGTCTGCACGGCGATCTCTCGCAGCAGCAACGCGACCTCACGATGCAGAAGTTCCGCCAGCACACCGTCCAGCTTCTGGTGGCTACCGACGTAGCAGCACGAGGCTTGGATGTGGACGATCTTACCCACGTCATCAACTACGGTCTGCCTGACGATATCGAGAACTACACCCATCGCTCCGGTCGTACAGGACGTGCCGGCAAGAAAGGTACATCATTAAGTATTGTACACTCGCGCGAGAAGCATAAGATTCGCAACATTGAGAAGGAGATAGGCAAAGCTTTTGAAGAAGGCAAGATTCCGTCAGCCGAGGAAATCTGCAAGAAGCAGCTCTATAAGGTGATGGACCAGATAGTGAAAGCCGATGTTGACGAGGAGCAGATTGCCCCCTTCATGCAGGACATCAGTCGCTACTTCGAGTATGTGGACAAGGAAGACCTCATCAAGAAAATCGTTTCCATGGAGTTTGGCAAGTTCCTGGCTTACTATGCCGATGCGCCAGAGATTCAGACCGTTGGAAGCAAGAATGAAGATGGAAGAAGGAAGAAAGAAGAAGGCAGAGGTAAGCGGGGCGAGAAATCATCTTCCCGAAAAGCAGAAGCCGGTTATCGCAAGCTCTTCATCAATCTTGGCAAGAAGGATGGTTTCTATCCTGGCGAGCTGATGCAGTTCCTGAACAAGAACGTGCGTGGACATGTAGAGGTAGGCCACATCGACCTGCTGCAGACAATGTCATATTTTGAGGTGCCTGAGGACGATGCCGACCGCGTGATGAAATACGTGGACGGACAACAGTACAAAGGTCGCGACGTACGTTGCAATGATGCCGACGAGCCAAGAGAATCCAGAACATCCAAACCATCAAGGGGAAATAAATCATCTAGAGATTCCAGACCTTCAAGAGACAGTAGAACAACTAGAGAGGCAAGACCCTCTAGAGATACTAGAGAAACCAGGAAATCCCAAGCTTCCCGAGAGCCCAAGCGCGCTCACGGCAAGGACGAATGGATGCAATTCCTCAACCCAAATTCCATGAAGCTGAAGGGCGAAATCCCCGATTTCAGCGAAGAGGGATGGGCAGTAAGGAAACCGAGGAAAAAGAAGTGAAAAGTGAGAAGTGAAAAGTGAATAATTAGCTGTCGCCACAAATGGAGTCCGGTAGGAAATTATTCACTTTTCACTATTCACTATTACCTTAAAATATTTCTTTCAGCAATCTGTCGGCGTGGCCCCACTTGTCCATCATATAGAGCATGTAGCGCACATCGACATTGATGGTACGAGCCAACTGGCGATCAAAGAAGATGTCGCTGGCCAAGCTGTCCCAGTTGCCATCAAAGGCAAGTCCCAGCAGTTCGCCCTTATTATTAAAGATAGGTGAACCCGAGTTACCACCAGTGATATCATTGTTTGAGAGGAAGCAGAGCTGCAGCGTACCGGTCAGAGCGTCGGCATACTTGCCATAGTCTTTTGCCGAAAGCAGTTCGTGCATTACCGGTTCTGCAAAGTACTCAAAGTTGTCATCTGCCTTCTGCATCTTCTCCCACAGACTGCGCGCTGTGGTATAGTAACCCGAAGGACGACCACCCAGTGTGTACTCACCCACCTGTCCGTAGGTCATACGCATCGTGAAGTTGGCATCCGAATAGTTAGGCAAATCCTGCTCCATGCGCAACTTGGCAGCACACAGCCATTTCTCTTGTTCAGTAATACCGATGGTCAGCTGCTTACGATCAGCATTCAACTGGGCGAGGACTTCACTAAGGTCGAGCCCATACTGTACACCCAGGTCTTTCGTATAGCTCTTCTTATTGATATAGATGGGCTTGTCGTTCTTCATCAATACCGACTTCTTATAAAGAGCCTTGGCATAGGCAGTATAGTCGCCGCCAAACTTCTTGTCGATGGTCTCGTAGAAGGCAGGCAGATATTTTGTGTCAGTCACCTTTTCACGATAGTTCTTCAGCAGAGCCGCCATCAGTTCCACGTCGGTAGCAGCGTCCCAATCATTGCTGTTGTCAGCAAACTGGATGTATTGTTTCTTAGGCTTGTCTTCCGGTCCCTGCACCTTCACTCCCCACTGACTGCGCCAAGCACGAATGTTCAGCTGGTCCTGCAAGAAGAAAGACTCACGGAACAGAGTTAATATACGAGTCAGCGCCATTCGCTTCTGATAGAACTCAGCCATCTTGCCGAAATCGAGACTGTCCTTCAGATAGCCCGTCTTGTTCTGCCACTCCTGTATCTTAGCCTCAAACTGCTGCTTCTGCAGGATAAGTCCTGTGGAGTCGATACATTTGTTCATACCGATGGAGTTCTTCCAGTAATTACTTGAATTGGCATATTTCGAATCATACTTGATGCGCACAGCCTCGCTGGCACGCATGTGGCGCAGCATGATGTCCTGCTTGATGCCACGCACCTGCACACGGGGAGCATTGATAGCGTCGTGGCGTTCCTTGATGCCATAACTTGACAGATAGCGGCTGGTGGAACCCGGATAACCCATAATCATGGCAAAGTCGCCAGGCTTATACCCGTCCATCGACACCTTAGCCCATTTCTTGGGGTGATAAGGCACATTGTCTTTCGAATACTTGGCAGGACCACCCGTCTTGGGGTCGGCATAGATACGGAACACGGAGTAGTCGCAGGTCTGGCGCGGCCACATCCAGTTGTCAGTCTCACCACCGAATTTACCCATCGACTTGGGGACAGTAAACACGAGTCGCACATCCTCGAAATCGCGATAGGTGGTCAGATAGTATTTATTGCCTTCGTAAAACGGCTTCACCTCCACGCGCAGGGTAGAATCCTGCAGGCGGATGCTCTTGCTCCAGGCATTTTCAACGGAATCAACGAAAGCGCTCACTTTCTCAATAGGCAGTTTGCTGAGTCCGAGCTGGTTGAGCGAATCGGTGACATCCTTCTGATCAATCATAAAGCTCACGAAGAGATCCTCGTTAGGCAATTCCTCGGCAAACGACTTGGCATAGAAACCATTCAGCAGGTAGTCGTGCTCCACCGTTGAATGGCTGCGGATGCAGTCGAAACCACAGTGGTGGTTGGTGAATACGAGTCCGTCGGGCGACACCACTACACCCGAGCAGTAGCCTCCGAAGTTGACAACGGCATTCTTCACTGCGTCGTCGCTCTTGTAGAGTTGGTCTTGCGAGAGCTGGAATCCATACTGCTTCATCTGTTCAAAGACAGCAGAAGGCAGGTTGTAGAGTGTCCACATTCCCTCGTCGGCGTAAGCAGTGAAAAGAGAAAAATGAAATGCTAAAAGTGAAATAAGTAACTTCTTCATGTTGAATATTGAGTATTTAATGTTTAATTCCTAATTTCTTGAGAATGGGATCCAGTGGCAGGTCGCGCTTAAGGATAACGGCTACGAAGATGATGATGAGCAGGGTGTTGAACGCCAGCTGACCAATCATCGACCAGTCTGCCGACAATTCCATCAGACGGAAGCAAACCCATGCCAGCACAACATAGAGGGCGATATCCTTGATGGGATAGTCGATGGGATAGTATTTCTGACCAACGAAATACGACGCCACCATAGCTACACCGTATCCTGCAAATCCTCCCCACGCACAGGCCATATAGCCGTACTTAGGCACAAACAGCACGTTGACAATGATGAGCACGGCGCAACCGATGCCCGAGAAGATGGCTCCCCAGATTGTCTTATCGATAACCTTATACCAGAACGACAGGTTAAAGTAAATGCCCATCATGATTTCTGCAGCCATTACGATAGGAACCACACGCAATCCTGGCCAGTAGTCGCTACCGATGATGTATTTCAGAATATCCAAATAGCCTACCACCATCAAGAAAGCCAACAGCGTGAAGATGATAAAGAACTTCATGGCCTTGGCATACATCTCATGCTGGTCTTTATCCTTGACACCGGCGAAGACGATGGGTTCGTAGGCAAAGCGGAAAGCCTGCGTAATCATTGCCATAATCATGGCTATCTTCGAACAGGCACCATAGATGCCCAGTTGTTCGCGCATATCGCTGCCCTCGTAGATGTAGGGAAACAGCATCTTATCGGCTGTCTGGTTCAGAATGCCTGCTATACCCAGAATGAGGATAGGCCACGAATAGCTGAGCATAGTGCGCAGCAATTTCATGTCGAGCTTCCATCGGAAGGTGCCATACTCCGTAATCAGACAGAGCGCCAGCAGCACCGTACTTGCCATATTGATATAGAACACATAGCCCACATCCGTGCCATCCATGAAATAGAAGTAGATAAGGTTCAGCAGGATGGTTATCACAATGTTCAGCAACTTGAGGGCTGCAAACTTGATGGACTTCCGCTGCTGACGCAGATGGGCAAAGGGAATGCACAAAAATGCATCGATAGCCACCGTGACAGCCATCACTGCCACATAGTCAGGATGGTCGCCATAGCCCATCAGCTGGCTGATAGGGTCCAGCAACAGCACCACCAGAACGGCAAACATCAGCGAGATTGTGCCAACGGTGATGAGCGTGGTGCCATAGACGGTCTCAGAATCGGTGTGTGTCTTGTTGGTAAAGCGGAAATAAGTGGTCTCCATACCAAACGTCAGCAACACCAGCGCCAGCGCCACATAGGCATAGATGTTGGTGATGACGCCATAACCTCCGCTGGCAGCCGACAGTGTGGCAGTATAAAGCGGCACCAGCAGATAGTTCAGAAAGCGGCCTACGATACTACTCAGTCCGTAAATGGCTGTATCCTTGAAAATAGTAGTTAGTTTTCCCATTTCTATGTCGTTATACCGTTATTATGAGATTTTATCCAAAGAATAAATAACAAATTGCAATGGCGGCAATGATTCCAGCCAAGTCGGCCAGCAAGCCACAGGCCACAGCGTGGCGCGTCTTTGAAATGCCTACAGAACCGAAGTAAACGGCAAGAATGTAGAATGTGGTATCGGTTGAACCTTGGAACACACACGACAATCGGCCTACGAACGAATCGGCACCATAGGTAGTCATAGCGTCAACCATCATGCCTCGCGCTCCTGAACCCGACAGCGGCTTCATCAGGGCTGTCGGCATTGCGTCAACCCACTGGGCATTCATACCAGTCAGTTCGACGCACCAGCGCATACCGCCTATCAGCATATCCATCGCTCCCGAAGCACGGAAAACTCCGATGCCCACCAGTATAGCCACCAGATAGGGGATGATGCGGACGGCTGTAGTAAAACCATCCTTAGCGCCCTCGATGAAGGCATCATAAACGTTGGCCTTCTTGCGCACACCGGCAACGATGAAACTGACGATAATCAGCATCAGCAGAATGTTGGCAACGGTGGTGCTCACCTTGTTCATCGTGTCGCTGTCCATCTGCGAGAATCCCCAGATGATGCCAGCCACCAACGCACAGGCACCACCCAGCGTCAAAAGCAGAGTGCGGTTCAGCAGATTGATGCGCTGAAATAGCGAGGTGACGATGATGCCAGCCAGTGTCGAGAAGAACGTAGCCAGCAGGATGGGCATAAAGATATCGGTAGGCTGTGCAGCACCCATCTGCACGCGATACACCATGATAGAAACGGGAATCAACGTCAGTCCCGATGTGTTCAGCACGAGGAACATAATCATCGGATTCCACGCCGTGTCCTTCTTCGGGTTCAGTTCCTGCATCTGCTCCATTGCCTTCAGTCCCAGCGGAGTAGCCGCATTGTCGAGTCCCAGCATGTTAGCAGCCAGGTTCATGAAGATAGAGCCCGTCACGGGGTGCCCCTTGGGGATGTCGGGAAACAGTTTTGTAAACACGGGCGACAGCAGTCGCGCCAGGAAATTGACCACTCCTCCCTTCTCGCCCACTTTCATAATGCCGAGCCACAGCGACAGCACGCCGGTCAGTCCCAACGAGATTTCGAACGCAGTTTTCGACGACGAGAATGTAGAATCCATCATAGCGGGGAACACCTCCAAGTCTCCCCAGAACACCAGCTTCACCGTTGCTATCACAAAGGCAAGCAGGAAAAACGCTACCCAAATATAATTTAAAACCATTCCGCAAAGGTACAACTATTTAAGGTAACAGCCAAAAAAAAAGCAAAAAAAGAGCGCCTACATCTCGCAGGCACTCTTCCTAAATAGAATTGTTTATGATTGTATTTGATGGGTTCTTTATTAATACAAGTTCTCAGTGTTAGACACTGTATTATACCAATCCAGTGGGCTGTTGTTACGAACATATTCCTGGAACTTAGTATAGCTGCCAGTGATTATCTTGCGCTCCTTCATCCACTTGGTGCTAACAGGAACAGCAAATTTCTGAGTAGCCTCACCCTGATTAGCTACCAATTCTGTAGAATTAACCTTGGTCTCGATATCAATAGCGTTGTACTTCTTGTTCCAGTCAGTAGTCTCACCTAAGTCAACGCGGAAGATTACTGGAGCCAGGCCATCAACACCACCATTTGCATTGGTGTTAATCATCTTAGAAACGTCCTTTTTAAACAATGCATGAACCTCCTGTCCACCAATATACAGATTCTTTGTGCCACCAGCTGCCCACAATGTGATAACAGCATAGTCATGTGTTTGGTAGTTTGCATTCTGATTTCTAACAAATGCAACATCGAATACTGCATCGTTGAAGTCCCAGTCACTAACGTCAACAATATCAAGACTGCTGTCAATCAAGTCCTCAACCATGATGCGCTGAGCTTCCATATATTCAGCTGGGCTGATACGTACAATCCAATCGGTGAAAACATAATCGCGTTTTACGAATTCATTTTTGTTAATCTCGCTAATAGAGCTTTGTGATTCAAAATCAAAACCAACATAGTAGAAGCCAGCCAAAGAAGGATCAATATCCTCACCTGGGATGATAACATAGTTGTTATACATACGACCACTTTCATTGGAATTACTATAAGAGAAATCAGCAGTACCACTATTATACATGAAAGTACCTCCCTTAATCTCGTAAGCTCCACGATAAGAACGCGACTCTGTTGTTACTTTATTTGTGTTATTACCGTTGTTGAAGTTATTCACATGCTCACCATCAGTCATATTGACACCTCTATAGCACCACAACTGATTCATTTTGTCAGATGCCACAAACGTATTACCTGCTTCATCCTTGTATTCTGTTGTACCTTTGTGAACCTGATATACAAAGAAATCAGACCAATTAACATTTACAGTATTTACAATGTCCTTAGGCAGACCTTCAAAATATTCAAGAACCATTGCCTCTTCGTCTGCAGTCACATTGTCTGGGAAATAGAATGCGCAATCAGATGTTCCCCACTGATTGCAATTAACATTGTGAGCACGACGTGAACCTTCTGCATCAGGCAGATCCTTTACTACATTAGCATTCATGTCTGTGAATCCCCAGTTCACATTAGCATTTACTTGTCCTCCTACCAAATTCTCAAAAGCCTTCTCGTACTTCTGATCTTGAGTCTGAGGAGCAACAGTCTTGTCACTTACGCAACTTGCGAAAGCAAGGGTTACGAAACCCATCAAAAATAACTTCTTCATCTTACTTAAAATTTAAATTTTTAATGATTGTATTGATTCTTAATTCTTTTGAGAGAGGTCATTCACAAAATGACACTGCAAAAATACAATATAAATTGGAAAAAATAGACATATAGAGGTTAAAATATGTAAAAAAGCAGACAATCGGTTGTCTAAATCAAGTTTTTGATACAAAAATGAGGAAGATTCAAGCATTTTTTGTAATTTTACACCCGAAAACAAAAATGTCATCATGAACAAAACATTCGCGCGTACATTATTTATATTAATAGTAACGCTGTGCTGCACCACAGCATGTATCAGAGACAAGTTCCAGTACTACGGCTACGAAGACGAGTTGGAGGGCTACGCACCTGTTGACTACGTCGACCCAAGCCAGACGTGGATACTCACAAAGGAGTGCTCGAACGGTGTGGACGGCATTCCCTACAATGCCAAACGGGTAGTTCTGCTGTCGGGAAATCCCTTTACGGACGACGGTGTCGAAATCCTGGCTGAGCTCTACACCTCACAATTGGTTGGTCAGTATGCCAACATCAACTTTGTCGCTCCCCCTACCCTCAAGAAAGTGTATGCCGCTGCCTTGGGAGAGAACGGTGAATATCTGGCCTTTGCCGAGTCTGCCCTCGATGCTACCGTTAAGTTTGACGGCACTGTACCTACCGGCAATCCCAAGGCCATTACCCCGCAGGAGATAAAATACTGCTTCGAGGCTGAATATACCAAACCGGGCGACTGGGACTATAACGATGTGGTAATGACGATTTCG
>JAEEGF012038301.1_pt1 | contig 23124 bp, 10 predicted proteins | sample 9134171 | NCBI WGS metagenome assembly JAEEGF01 (sample SAMN16246542, study PRJNA631951) | gut metagenome | biome: gut microbiome; feature: rumen; material: AP-attached | host: Bos | place: Iran: Karaj | collected 2018-10
CCGCTCATTAAGTATCAGCGCAAAAATTATAGGTGCCGGAAACCCGAAAACAAGATCCAGCAGATTCAGGGTCAGTGTGTTTCTAAGCGCATACTTAAAATCATTGTTCTTAAATGCCTTTATAAAATATTCAAATCCGTGATTGGCAGCCAGCGGCTGCTCCCAGATGCTCTGCACAAGACTATACTTTTTAAATGCAATCTGCACATAGATCATTGGTGCATACTTAAATATCACCAGATATAAAAGTGGCAGAAACAGCATCGCATATAGCTGCCAGTACTTTTTCATGTAGACGCCAAAGCTGGTCTTTGACTTTGTCCCCGTTTTCTTTCCCATTTTTCCTCCTCTTTTCATTAGCTTGTTGCCTGTATCCGATAGCTTTCCAAAGGCCCCAGATAAGATTCAGGCAAAGAAATGCCTTTTCTTACCAGCACAATCCTCTCAAGAACTATTGCCGGGCTTACGCCGTAGAACCTGAGCACATTTTCGCCTTCCGGGCAGTTCACAGTGGCCGTAACCTTTTTTACGCTGTCCTTTGCTTCCTGTTCCCATTGCGGGCTCAAAAAGAATGGCCTTTCTGTATCCCATACAGTATTGACCAGCTGCACCTCTCCATCATTTAAGCCAAATCCCAAATAATGTTCCGGCTTAAAGATTGTCGGTGTTGTCGGTGCCAGATAAAAGCAAAGCTCAAATTCTCCTTCTGCCTCAGTCAGGAATCTGTATTCAACTAAAGGTCTTTCTTTGGCCTTGTAAAAATCAGCCGTCACCGGAAATACTTTCACCGCACTTCCGCTTCTTCCGTAGGGAGAAAGTACCTTGAAGCCACATCCTTTGGTATCTTCCCTTCGGCTGAAATTCCCGGCTTCCATGCAGATTATTCCGTCACTTTCCAAAAAAGCTCCCGCCTTGTCCTTTGATAGACATCCCACGGCAGTTATCGGTGCAGTTTCCACTGTTATCTCAGCTTTGGCATATCCGATACTCTCTACAGAAAAACTTCCGACTACCTTTTCCGTCAGCGAAGACTTATCAACCGAAAGCCTTATTCTCTCCCGTACCTTTACTTCTCCTTCATACCGGTCGAACATCATCCATTTGCAGCCCGTTCGTATCACAAACCTGTATGGCTTGGTACTTGCATTTATCAGATCAAACTCTATGGAGCAAACATCCGGTCTTAGCATATCCTTCCAGGTCTGCGGCCTGTCGCACCACTCAAGTCCCGTCATATAATGCTCATCGTCTTTTCTTGACACCAGCATCCTTGGGCTGTTTGCACCATATACCAAATGTCTCACCGGAAATCTGTCATCCTCATCGTTCCAGTTCACAAAGCCGATGTGTTCCGATTTGCCAAAGCCCTTATAGAATCCGGAGTCCACGCTCTCATATTCATCAATGAGATTGGCATCCTCCTGAACACATTTATCAACCAAGGCCGCAATCTCATTGGCTTCTATTCTGTTCTGCCCTGCAAACAGTTCATTTCTTCCGGCAAGAATCCACATTTTCATGAGATTTGCCGTTCCACAGGCCGGATAATACAGAAGTGAAATGAAGGCGGATAAATCCTTTTCTTCTATCTTTTTCCTAAGTGAAGCGCACTCTTTTATTATGTCTTCGGAAGTATCCAGAATTCTCTGGGCTTCACCAAAGTGAAGAGGGTGATACACATGAGCATTCATGATCTCATGCTTTCTCTTTTCACATAGATCTGTGTAATCCCAAATCACTTTCTTTACCCTGTTTCTACAGGAAAGTGGCATCATTCCGCCGAACTGCTGCTCCACCCATCTGTCAGTATATTCAATAGTTACAGCAGGATCCTCGCCTCCCCATCTTTCTATGTCGTAGGCCAGATCCAGGAAATATGAAAGTCCGAACTCCTGAGTCCCCACATCTCCCACGTTCACAACCCAGATATCTCTCACACCGAATTCATAAGCTGAAGTCATCTGCTCCCAAACCCTTGGAAGGTATGTTCCTCCGATCCACTGATAGGAATATGGGCCACCGTGCATGTCCATGTGATAATACATTCCATAGCCGCCCTTGTGGCTTCTCATCCGCTCATCGGGAAGAGTTCTGGTATAGCCACAGTTGTTATCGGAAAGCATCAGGGTAACACCTTCCAGTTCGGGATCATCCATAAGTCCCTTGGTCTTGTCGTCTCCGTAGAAAAACTCTTCTACTTCGGTAAAAAGAACCATCTGTCTGGGAACCTTGTCCAGATCCTCATCAACTATCTCTTTGATTAACTCATTTTGCGTTTTCAGCACATCCCGCAAAAGATCTATATTTTCCTTAAGTCCCTTGTCTGTGCCAAGGAGTCTGGAGTCTCTCTCTCCCCGCATACCCAGGGTTATCACATTTTCAAAGGCCTTATTTCTCACAAGACCGTCTCGCCAGAATCTGGTGATTCCCTCTCTGTTATTAAGAAAGCTCCAGTCATCACCATATATGGAGTCCTCTCCGCGAAGAAGCGAGTACTCTTCGCCGCTTCTCATACAGGGCTCATGGTGAGAAGTGCTCATGACAACACCGTACTCATCCGCCAGTCTTGCGCTTTCAAGCCCCGGCCCATCCATGCTGAAATTGGACCTCCACATAGCCGGCCACAGATAATTGCCCTTTAGCCTAAGGAGCAGTTCAAAAATATGTTCATAGCAGCTGGCATTAATTCCTCCGAAGTGCTCCGTAGCCCAGTTCCCAAAGGCAGGCCACTCATCGTTTATAAAAAAGCCTCTGTACTTTACCGAAGGCTCTTTAGATATAAAATTCACTTCATCTGTCAAAGTGACGTTTTTTCTTTTCTTGGGAAAGCAATGATTCCAATTTACAAGCGGAGATACTCCAAGCAGCTCGGACAAATGAAATAATCCGTAGATGGTACCCCTCTTGTCGCTTCCCGCGATTATAAGAGCGTGATCCACACCTTCCATGGGATTGTCTATGATCTGAAAGCTGTATACTTCCCATTTCCCCCGGATCCTCTCAAGCTTTATTAGTCCACGCCTGTCCAGATCATCCAGATAATCGCTCTTGTCAACAGTTCCGAAGATGACAAGATTCTTGCATTTACTTCCCTTCGAATACTCCCCCGCCCGAAAGCCCGTGACCAGAAAAATGTCTTCTCTCACAAGCTCGGCAACTTTATTCACACCGGGAAACGCTTTGGCTTCGTAAGTAAACATTATTTTGTTGTCAAAGCTTACTTTCGCCACCCTTCATCCCCCAACGTTATATTTCTCAAAACTGTATATTTTTTCTGATAACAGCGCCAAATTCATTTACAATTATCGCTGCATAGAAAAATTTTCACACAATTTTATGTTTTCATTGTAGACCTAGGATTTTTATACAAATACACAAAAAGATAGAATTTTTTTGCAATTTCCGATATAATGTTGCACAACAAGATATACGATTGTGAAATTTTGTTTAGAAGTATTGCACATATTAAGAGGAGTACTCATGAGGAAAGCATTAAATTGTCCATACAGTATGATAGACAGGGAAATAATTTGTGAACACAAGACGGCAAGGGTAACTCTTTCCGATATCAAAACTGTACACAACCACGACGGCTATGAGATAGTCCTTTTCCTTAGAGGGGATGTCAATATCATGATAGAGCCGGACATGGTCAAAATGAAAAGAGGCGATATGTTCTTTATAAGCCCCCTGGTATTCCATGGTCTGGATCTGGAGGATATCAGCGGTTATGAGCGAGTTGTGGTAAATATTCAGTATGAATACCTGAAAGAACTTGGGGATGAGGAAACTGATTTTTCTACCCTGTTCCGCAGCGAGTCCTCCCCCAACATGAACCAGCTGCACATTCCGGAGGAGGCGCTCCCCACCTTCATTGAACTTGCGGAAAGGCTGCAGGAGAATATGAACAGCCAACAGTTCGGTCACAATGTCCTTTCCAAAGCACTCCTCACCGAATTTCTTCTTCTCACCTGTAAATATTCGGAAAATGAAGTTCCCCGGAAAAAGAACAGTCTCATGCCTCAGGTTGTCTCAAAGATTTTTGACTATATTGACTCCCATATACAGGAGGACTTCACCATAAACAGTATGTCCCAGGAGCTCCACTACAGCAGCGATCACTTAAGCCGGGTTTTCAGTGAGGCTACGGGGGATTCATTAAAGCACTACATTAATGCAAAAAAAATAGTTCTGGCGCAAAAGCTATTACTCCAGAACTATTCTCCTTATGATGTCTGTTTTATGGCAGGCTACAACAACTACTCCAGTTTCTCCCGTCGCTTTTCACAGCAGATTGGGATGTCGCCCAAACAATATCAATTATCTGAGCGCAGAGAATAGTGCTGTCAGAAAATTTCCCTGCCCTTCTCGTCGGGAATGCCGCTCTTGCGGAAGAAGTAGGAATTAACCTGATCGCACCACTCGTGAGCGTTATCAACCTGCATCTCAAATCGGTGGGATACGCAGTCATATACCCTCTGAGGAACTTTTCCTTCGAAAGCTTTCCAGGCTTCTGCCAAAGACTTCGCTTCTTCATAACCCTCAAAGTGGCTGTCGTAAATGTGCTGAATAAGCGTTTTTCCGCTCTTAAGCTCAAAGGTGTAAGGAATGTGATGGAAGAATAAAACCAACTCTTCAGGGCAGGTGCTCGGACCATTGTACATATCTGCGTTTGGCTGATAGTACTGCTGAGCGTAGCCTGTACCCTTGTCTGTTCTGTCTACACCGATTCCCAAATGGTCTGCTCTGTGGTAAGTTCCCCATCTTGAGTACTCGTAGCCGTCAACACTGGGACCGTAGTGAACTCCGGGATTTACCATCCAGCCGATTCCCAAAGGACTCGTGTATCTTTCATAAATCTCCCTGGAATTAAGGAGCATATTCACCAGCTTATCTTCAAGCTCTTTATCAAGGGTAAAGGTAAGTTTTACCCACTCCCTGGCTATTTCCTCCGAGCTTAAATCCATATCAAAAGCAAGTCTTCCAAAGCCGTAGAGGTTTGCAGCAGCCAGATCATTTCCTGTCCAGTTAAAGTCATTTCCTGTGTTGATAACTGCCGCCATTCCGGCATTAGAGTTGCCCATGGTCTTTCCGCTGACAATATCTGCAACTGTATCATTTTCAGACTGACAATAGGTTCTGAAATCCAGAACCTCTCTGAACATAGGGATCAGATAACAAAGGTCTATCTGATGGCCGGTATACTCCTGAGCAATCTGAACCTCCAGCATCTGATTGGTCTTGGTAAGTCCCCCAAGAAGCGGAGAAACAGGTTCTCTTATCTGGAAATCCATAGGACCGTTCTTTATCTGCAAAATAACGTTGTCGTGGTACTCACCGTCAAGTCCCTTGAAGTAATCGTAACCGGCTCTTGCTCTGTCGGTCTTATAATCCCTCCAGTCCTGAGTGCAGTTATATACAAAGCACCTCCAGATAATTATGCCGCCATAGGGCTTAATAATATCTGCCAGCATGTTTGCACCGTCCGCCTGTGTCCTTCCATAGGTAAACGGTCCCGGTCTTCCCTCGGAGTCAGCCTTTACAAGGAATCCACCAAGATTCGGAAGATGCTCATACACTTCTTTGATCTTTCCCTTCCACCAGTCAATAACTTTCTCATCAAGAGGATCGCAGACCTCAAGGCCACCCAGTTCGATAGGAGAAGCAAAGTTAAGGGAAAGAAACAGCTTTATTCCGTAGTCGGCAAAAATGTCCGATAACAGTGAGAGCTTATCAAAAAATCTTGTGGTTATAAGATCTGTAGCAGCTCCCTTGACATTAACGTTATTGATAACAATTCCATTAATGCCTATGCTGGCCATAAATCTTGCAAAGTCCACAGTCCTTTCATTTATGACAATGTCGTCATTTACAAAAAAGAAGGAATTACCGGAATATCCTCTCTCAATACTGCCATCCATATTGTCCCAGTGGTTCATCATTCTAAGGGGATTGGACGGTGTCTTGATAATGTTAAGTTCCCGGTAATCTTCTCCTGTCAAAAGAGCTCTGATAAGATGAAAAGCTCCGTAAAGAGCGCCATTCTCATCACTTGCCTCTATTTCAACAAGGTCTTCATTGGCATTTCCTTTTACTGCATAGCCTTCTTTTGCAATGCCGTCATTCTTTTTGACAAGAATTCTCAAATCCTTATCCGAAAAAGCGCATCGAAGCTCCCTTTCCAAAGTCTTGATAACCCGGTGATCTGATGAAAAGCCTTCCGTCTCAACCTTCACCCGACTTTCACCGGATACATTCTCATCAATTTTGTTAAGCCATAATCCGGACCAGTTTATTCCCTCCATAAGTAATTCCTTTCCGCATATATTTTCATTTTATGCTAAAATGGTACTAGTTTAAGCACCATTTTTATTTTATCAGAATCTAAAATTTTTTAAACCGTGATAAAGAGGAATTTATTCAAATGATCGATGACATCAATTCCAATTCAAGAGAAAAAATCAATTATGACACCTTAAAGGGAGTATTACTGTATCATAACGCCCTGACGGACTATCCGCTGCACTGGCACAACGAAGTGGAACTCATACTTATTTTGTCCGGCTCCCTCAAGGTAAAATTACATAATGATGCTTCATCGACCATCAACTGTTTTCCCGGAGATATAATCCTTATTGCTCCCGGAACGCTTCATGAGTATATTACTGATTCCGTCGGGGGAGAAAAACTTATTCTTCTATTTGACATCGCAGGCTATTCGCAGGTTTCATCACTGGTTCCCCTGCTTAAGACTCTGCCACCCTACACCCATATCAGACAGGGTGAATACCCCGTGGAGAGCGCAAGACTTCAGAACTACTTTTGGGAAATTGACAGACTTTACGGCCAGCAGGATGAATTCCTGCAGATTTCCGTGTACTCCCTGGTTTCTCTGATTTTGGCCCAGATAGGCAGCATGCACCTTAGTGATACTGAGATAGGAAAAGACTCTCCGGATTCCCAGCGAAAGAATATTGATAAGATTGTGGAAGTTACCAATTACATCGACTCTCACCGCTCAGATGATCTCACAGTAGAACAGCTGGCAGACCTTGCGGGCTTTTCCAAGTTTCACTTTGAAAGACTCTTCAAAGCCTACATGGGAATTTCCTGTTACCAGTACATCACCAAGAGGCGCGTCCTAATGGCTCAGGAACTCCTTGGAGACACCGATCTTTCCGTTATGGATATTGCCCTTCAGTCAGGCTTCTTTAGTCTTTCTACCTTTAACAGAGTTTTCAAGGATATCAACAAGTGCTCACCTACAGAGTACCGTAAGCTATACAGAACAGGTGCTGACCTTAACACCGACAAAATGGCCAAATAAATTCAAGAACCTCCACCCGGAAGTGGAGGTCCTTTTTTTGCATTATTCACAGGGTAGAAATCTGAAGGATTTGAAATCAAAATTGCTTCCGGGAAGGAACACAAAGGTGATATCCCATTTTCCTTTTCTAAGTTCAATGGGGAACTGAACCTCAGTGTAATCCCCGCTGCATGGGAATTCCAGAATTTCCTTGATCTCGGTTCCGTCTTCGCAGTTTGCAAGTCTTAAATGAACTGTATTGACCGGATTTGGAGTTCTGCCACAGATAACCACTTTATCTGTGCCGTCTTCTCCAAAGTCTATTCCGTCAAAGGCCAGGGTGACGTTGTTGCCTATACCTTCCACAGCATCTTCTTTTCCGGTAAAGGTATCTCCGTAAATCGCATCGGCATCCGTCACATTTATCCCGCAATATGCCCTGTATTGTCTGGTAAAAGAAAATCCTTTGATGTGGAATTTCTGAAATACCTTAAAGCTTATGGTCTTAATTCCGGTGAGTCTTTCGCTCAAAGTCCAGGTATCCGGCTGATAAACATTCCAGATGGATTTCTTCTGGTAAACTGCAGCCTTTAACAGCTTGGCGTCTGCCTCTCCCGGAACACCCTTCCAGACTTCAAAATCATAGGCATCGTCATTCAGGGTAAAAATAGGCACCGTGATCTCATCGGAACCTTCTTTGCCAAAATCGATACCGCTGTAGGTAATAACTGTCTCGTCTCCTCTTGCCGAGGCAACGCCGTGTTCATTACCATTTCCCACAACGCCTTTATGAGATGTATAAAGACTTCCGGGGATAAACCCGTAAGGGTCAAGGAAAGCAGCTCCTATTCCCGTAATCTCAAAATCAAGGAAGGACATCACGCCGACAACATCTCTTCCGTTATAGGCTTCGCATCTAAGGGTAAAGTTTCCGTCCCCCAAGGCTTCGACGATACAGGTATTCTCACCACCTGAAAGCTTCAACATGGTTCCGGGTTTAATTCCGTCATCGGCAAAGCCGTTTTCCGGAAGTACTCTTGCCACATTAGCATCGGTACCGTTGGGGTTAAGCCCCCTGAATACAAGCTCCTTGTGAGTCGCATTCTCAGGGTAAATATGCGCTACTATCTTCGCCTTTCTACAGTTTTCATTAAGTGTCCTGCTGCCTTCAGTCACCTGAAGTTTAATGGCTCTGATTGGTATTTCCTCTGTCTTTTCCACGTATATCTTTACATCAGAGGGATTGCCCAAGGGCTTTACTATTGCCAGGAGCTTACCTGCAAAAAGTTTTCTTACATCAGACTGATAGCTGTCATAGTCTGTGCTGTCGCCGTTATCAAGTCCAAGAAGCTTGCCTCCCGACACTTTAACCTTCACGTAGTCAGCTGCATTTTCAACCGTATTTCCATCTTTATCAACAGCGCTTATCTCTGCAAAAACAAGATCCGTATCTTTATACTTATCAAGGCTGTGGTCTATATCCACCTTAAATCCTGCAGTGTCGCCAAATGATCTGCGGGTTTGCCTTACAATTTCTTTGCCCGACTCATCATAGGCTACTGCTGTGATCTCACCGGCTTCATAGGGAAGTCTGTAATCCGCAAAGATCTTGCGCCCACTATGAGGCTTGTGGGTAAGTTCCTGAATTCCAAGACTCCTATTGTTTACATACAGCTCAACTTTTGGCAGATTGCTGCATACCCTGATATCCACGGGCTGTCCTTCATTAAAGTCCCAATATGGGAAAAGATGTACGAATGGATCTTTTTCCGGACTCACCCAGGCAGATTTCCAGGCATAAAAGGCATCTTTATAAAAGCCTGCGGTATCAATCAGTCCAAAATAGGAATTCTTGGTCTGATAGGGAGTGGGCTCACCGATATAGTCGTAGCCTGTCCAGATGAACTGTCCCAGGGAAAACTCCATATCTCTGTCCTTGCAAATGCAGGATTCTATGCTGTCCGCCCCCCAGCTGGTGGTACTGTTCCCAAGAGAAGAGCATTGCTCATCCGACTCACACAATGTTGGAACAGAAAGTGGGAAATGATAAATTCCCCTGCTCTGAACAATGGAGTATGTCTCACTTCCGTAGATAATCCAGTCAGGATGGGCCTTATGGTGCTCCTCATAATAGTTCTCAGCATAGTTGTAGCCTGCAAGCTTTAAGATATCAGCACATTTCTGAGCCATTTCCCAGGGCATATAGTTTGAGCCTATGGTAGCTCTGCCGTTAAAAAGAGGATCATTCTCTTCCACATGTTTCTTCAGGTCCCTTGTGATCTCCTGACCTCTTTCGCCGGCATGAGTATCATAAATCTCGTTGCCAATGCTCCACATAATAACCGAAGGATGATTCCTGTCCCGCCTCACCCAGCTGGCAACATCTCTTTCATGCCACTTGGGGAAAAATCTCGCATAGTCAAACTCGGTCTTTGGCCCTTCCCACATGTCAAAGGCCTCCGAATCCAGCATAAAGCCCATCTCATCAGCAAGCTTTATTACTTCCGGCGCGTACATATTGTGGGTAAGTCTGAGGGCATTGACTCCCATCTCTTTAAGCTGTATCAGCCTTCTTCTCATGGCTGTATTATTGTAGGCCGAGCCAAGAGCTCCCAGGTCATGATGAAGACAGACACCATTTATCTTCATATTTTTACCGTTTAAAAAGAATCCATGATCCGGATCAAACTTTACGTCCCTAAAGCCTATGGTGACTATTTCGCGCTGTATTCCAACTCTTTGACCTTCATAATCTTCGTCTTTTGGGCATTTTGAAAGGCATACCTCCAGAGAATAAAGATTTACATTCTCCACATCCCATTCATCAATGTCTTTAACCACAAAGCTTGTCTCATAATATGAGCACTCATCTGTATTTTCAAAAACGCTGCTTCCGGTACTGAGAGTATGCTTCTCATCCCCGTTATCCAAAATGCTGCAGGTAACCTCAGCATTATCTCTGTCAGGCCCCTTGACCTGCGCTACCACTGTCACTTTGTAGGAAGGCTTAGCAGAATCCGCACATTTAGCCGTTTCTTTCTCTGAATGTACATAGATTCCATTCTCGGGAATATATGTCTTTTCATACTTACAGAGCCAGACATTTCGGTAAATGCCGGCTCCTGAATACCATCTTGTATTGGGGAACTTGCACCTTGCCGCAACCGCAAGGAAGTTAGCTCCTTTTTTTACGAAGTCACTTATCCGCAAAACAAACTGGGAATATCCGTATTTCCACTCGCCTGCCACCTGACCGTTAAGGTACACGATGCTGTCCATGTAGATTCCGTCGAATATAAGGAACAGTTCCTTTTGCAGATCCTCATCGCTGCATTCGAAGTCCTTGAAGTACCATCCGGTACTGTCTCTGTACAGGTTGTGTGGGTCATTTATCATGTAGTCATGGGGAATTTCCACTTCGCAAAAATCATCTTTTCGCGCCAGGGCTTCCTCGTAAGTGGTTCCAAACTCAGTCTCGCAAAACTTCCATCCGTCAGTAAAAATTGTTTTCATCCGGGCTTCACCTTTCTGGCATATATCCAGCTTCGTTTATAGTTCGATTTCAAATGGTCCCATTGGGATTCCGGTTTCGTTTGTGATCAGTCCGCCGTGGCAGATGTTCTTGCAGCACCATGTGAGTTTTGCTGCCTTACCTTTAAAGTTGTGGCAGATGGCAATAAGTTGATTCTCTTCGGGAACAAGTTCTACAATGGCTTTATGAACTTCTCCCTTTTCATCAAAGATGGACATATCGTTAATATCCATCCCCTTACCTACATCTTTTATCTGCAGCTGTGATGCATGGGATAACTTAACTTCAAAGCTTCTTTTTCCATCTTCCTGCGGTACTTCTTCGACCTGCGTTACCTCCGGTCCCGTATACTCTCCATTATAGCAGTATTTAAGGTGTGAAGCCCACAGTGCAAGTCTCTCACCGATAGGATCCTTTGTAACAGGATGAAGATCATTGTCTTCGCCGAGGTCAATAGTTACGGCAAGTCCTGTGGAAGGGATGTCCAGGAGCTTTCTCTGGGTAAGTCTGAATTTCCCCCAGTCATCGTCTACCGGGCAGTCAATTATGAAATTAGGAAGCTGAACTCCTATGAAAGGAAGATTGTCCTCCCCCCAGGCCTTCCTGTAGCCTTCAACCATGCGCTTTATCAGCTCATTATAATCGTATCCGTCCTCTACATTGGACTCTCCCTGATACCAGGCAACGCCATCAACAGGGAAATTGTGACATGGAGCTGTCATTGCATTATAAAGGCCTGTGGACTTCCAGTTGATGAAGTCTGTGGGCGGAATCATTTCACTCTTAGCGCCAATCTTGTATTTCCATGGAGTATTGTCTTTTCCTCCCTTGGCACCCTCATCTATATCAAGTCGTACAGATGCTTTTTCATTAAAGATGCAATAGTCCTTATCGGGAGTAAATCTTCCAAGGCCGGTTTCCACGCAGACTCTGATTGTTATCACATTATCTTTTTCCCGGGTAAGTTTTTCAGGAATGTCATACTTTCTTGGAGGATACTGATAAGGAGTTTCTCCTACTTTCTGTCCGTTTACAAATACCACATCATTGTCAACTATAGTTCCCAGGAAAAGACGGGCCTTTTTGCCGGCAAGACTCTTAGGAAGGTCAAACTTTCTTGTAAACCACACACTTCCTATAAAGCCATCCAACTCTGTTCCTTTAAAAAACCCGGGAACAATGAATTCTCTCCAGGAATCGTCTGTGTATCCTTCGGCTTCCGGTGTTCCCAGCTTGCTCCAGTGATTCTTTATACCCTCATCATTATCATAGAGCGTCTTTCTCCAGGTCATTCCGTTCACCATGTTACTGTCAAAGACCTGTTTTCTGAATTCGGCATCAGAGTACTTATCAGCCTCAGCCAGAAGTTCGTCGTAGCCCTCCAGCATTTCTCTGCTCATCCAGGAGGAAATCCTTGATCCTCCGAGACTGGCATTGATAAATCCCACTGTCTGACCGGTTATCTCATAAAGATGACGGGCAAAAAAGTATCCTGTTGCGGAAAAATTCATGATTGTTTCAGGCGATGCGCTTACCCAGCTCCCGGAGTTAAGCTCTTCATAGGGGCCATCAAAGCAAGTCTCCTCCACGATCTTGAAGGTTCTGATCCTGTCATTGGGTTCAGCCACGGGTACTTCCGGATATTTATCCTTTACTCTTGCAATGGGAAGCTCCATATTGGACTGTCCTGAGCAAAACCACACGATTCCTATCATTATGTCATTTACTGTGATCTCTTCGCCCTTGTCGTCGGACACTTTAAGAACACAAGGGCCGCCACTCTCTCGTGCAGATAAATAAACGTCAAATCTGCCGTTTTCATCACACTCTGCACTAGCTTCATTTATGCTTCCGTTATTCACTTCCGGGAGCGCCTCTTCTGCGCACAGCAAAACCTTAACCTGAGCGCCCGGTGTATCCCAGCCCCATATATGTATGCTCTTCCTTCTCTGTAAAACAGCTCCGTCTGACAACAATCGCGGTAATCTAAGTTCTGACATTGTAAATCTCCTCTATGAACAAGAATAGCCAATTTTTTCTTAAATTATACAGACCGAAGTCTTATATTACCGCGTATTTAATGCGAGCAACTGGTCAATTTGTGCGTGCATCAGCCAGGGGGAAGGTTCTTCATCAGCCAAAAGAACCGTCCCCTTGGCTGATGAGAACCTTCCCCAATGACTCCTCATTTTATACGGATATCGGTAAGTGCAACCATATCTCCTGTCAGGACCACATACGCCTTTCCGTCGCCTTCCTTTAAGGTAGTAGTGTTTGTAATACTCACCCCTAGATTGGTGGTCTTCATGGTAACAACATTGCCCTTCCTGGTGAAGAAAAGCTCACATTCAAGCCCGGTCTTATTAACTTCCTTCCAGGTATTCCACCCGGGGAAATCCTGCATTCTTTTCATGACAAAGTTGTTGCTGGCATAAAGATCGTTCTTATCAATTTCACCATTTAGCTTTATCATGGAGTATTCCTTATAGTCCTCACCGCCGATAGTCCCGTCCTTGGAAGAATAGATAACCACATACGGACAGTGCCATACAAGATTTGCGGCAGGAAGGCTCATGGTGTGGAACGATATCTTAAGGTCATTATCTATCTCAACCGGCTCTGTATAAGCAGCCCGGTGTCTGTCCACCTGTACATTGGGTAGGTCGGATTCCAGCCTGTCGGTATAGGATACTTCCTCTGCAATTCTTGGAATATCTCCCTCCAAAACAGGAATATCAGTCTTATTGACCGTAATATCCTTAAGAGTACAGTTTTCTCCGGTAATAGCTACTGACGCATATTTGGTGCCATCGGGAAGTGCAATTATAACCTCTATTTCTTTAGAAGAACTGTACATAAGGATCTTTATGTGATCCTCATACTTGGAGGTGACTATTTTGTAGCTTCCCTCGGAAAGGACTACGCCCATTGCAGATTTTTCCTTTACTTCCACCTGCATCTTTCTGGCTTCGGTGGTTATGCTGTTTCCGTCGAACCATACTTCGCCATATTCCATATATTTGTAGGCATCAATTGCTTTCAGGTTATCGTGGACCCTTCTGTCATAAGAATCAAAGATAATAATTGAAGGCGCACTATATCCGTTAGGTGCATTTTTGTTTTTTTCGCAGGTAAAGGTCACTTCCGTTAAATGATCCTCTATAACCACTCCCAGTGTAATCGCTTCCCTGTAATCTTTACATATAAGCTCGGTTTCAAGCTCATCCTGAGGCTCCGCATCGCCGGAAAACTGCTCACGGACCTCCTCATCAATAATATCTACCATTATCTGAGAGATTCCCGGATCAAGGCTTAATCCCGCCTCTTTGATAAACTCCTCACGGACTATGGGGTAAGGTAGCGGATTGCTGAACGTAGTCTTCGTGGTCATGGCATCAAATTTATCCACAGCTGCCATTACCCTGGCAATCTCAGGTATTTCTTCTCCTTTTAGGCCTTCAGGATAGCCGGTTCCGTCATATTTTTCACAACAGTATTTGGCTGCTGTACAAAGGAATGGAAACTCCTTGATATTAGACAAAATTTCTTCGCTGATAAGGGGTTTCTTTTTCACAACCTCCTGCTGATCCGGAGAGAGCTTGTCAGCATTCACCAAAAGACCGTACGGAATTCCCATAACTCCCACATTATGCATAAGTGCAGCATAGTAGAATTCGTCTATTTCATCCTCAGTTTTCCCCATCGCCTTTCCGATCCTCATGGCTATCTCCGCTGCTCTCTGGGAGTGCCCCGGCGGATAGGCATCTTTTTTCTCAATGGCTGCCACAAAGGCTGTAGAGGTCTGATCAAAAAGGCGCTTCATGCTCTTTCTGTCTTCCTTCAGCTGCATAGTTTCAATTTCATGAGCCTTTTGTATGGCATCATTCATGTCAATATAAGTGAATATATATAGGAAAACAGACACCATTACCATAGCTATATTTACAAGAGATAATCCATATATAAATATCTGTATTATTCCTGCAGTTATTGGCACAAAAATGTATAATACAATAGCAGTAAATATAAGCCTGCTGATATTTTTTCTGTACCTTACCACAACAAAAAACTGTATTATCGGCGTGATCACTGGGATAATATAGGCAATCAAAAATCCAGGTCCCCTATGGTATACATTCATCTCGTCAAAGCGGTAATATAGCCCGGTAAAGGCCGACACCACGGCAAGGATCATTCCCAGGGCAGAAATGTAACCTGAAATTCTAAGTGCTATGGGGATCTTCTCAGACTTTGCCTCTACGCGGATCAGATCCTTTATGTAGGCATTAAATACATGAACCACTGCGGATGTCAGGAAGAACACCAGGAAATTACTGACCCTTACCATCACATATCCCTTGTGGCTTACATCCCCGGAATAGAGGTATGCATGTCTGTCACTCAGTAAAAGAAATGTAGCCACCAGTTCCATACTGATGAGAATTCTCTTTCTCCTTTTGGTAAGGAACCTGGTGATCAAGAGAAGAAATCCCAAAAACATGCAGATCGAGCTGATTCCCAGCATGATATTAAGTTGGTTATCTTTTATAAAATCATACATTCATCTGCTCCTGCTATTTATCTGCAAACAATTCTTCCATTCCATCCCAGTCAAAGGTCTTATGTAGATTTCGAAGCTCCTTGATCGTTTCTTCTGCAGCCTCCGGAAGTCTGTATTCCTTAAGCTGATTCAGAATCATCTCGATGGCATCATAGTCCATGGTAGCAATGCTGTCCTTAATGGCTTCATAGGCTCCCTTAAGATCCTCCTCACTGATTTCCTGAAGGTTTTCGGAATCAGCTTGTGCTTCCGACTCCTCTTCCAGCCTTGCCAATATATCCTTATATGCTCTGTAGTCCGAAATAAGCTTTCCGGTATTTTTTTGGATATAATCCCTGTCTCCCAGATTTCCCGCTTCTTCCAATGACGCTGCAAACTTCGACAATTCCATAGCTCCCACAATTCTGGCTGAACTCTTAAGCGCATGGACCTTTATGGTATATAGTCTTATATCATCATTCTCAAAGGCACTGCTGATAACATCTATGTTTGTATCAATTGTATCCAGGAATAGCTTAAGAGAATACATAAAGCCTGATACACCGCCGGAATTTCTGATACCTTCCTCTACGGATATTCCCTCTGCATCGTTGATCCAGAGCATATCCTCCGGCAGCTCTGTCAGCTCTTTCGGCTCTTCATCGTCTTCTTTTTTCATAACCATTTCAGGAGGCAGATGCTTTAAAATTGTACTCTCCAGAATTTCACTGTCCACAGGCTTTGAAAGATATCCGTTAAAGCCCTTGGAGGTATAGAATTCTTCCCCCGCTGTGGAATTGGCTGTCAGTGCATAAACCGGCAGATCCGGATAGTCCGCACGTATGCGGGCAAGTGTTTCAATACCATCCATGCCGGGCATCATGTGATCCAAGAGTACCACGTTAAATTTGGTCTCTTTTATCTTCTCAATTGCTTCTTCTCCACTATCTGCAGTGGTCACAAATATCTTCGTAGGCTTCAGAAGGCCTTTAATAACATTAAGGTTCATAGGTGTGTCATCAACTACCAGCACATCCGCGTCAGGGGCAATGAACTGAGGCACATAGGAGCCCTTATTTGAAATATCATGCTCAATAAACACACCAAGAGGTGTCGGGTCAACAATCTTTTGATGAACAGTCAGTATAAACTCCGAACCTTCTCCGTAAACGCTCTCACACCACAGGTTTCCACCCATGAGTTCCGCAAATCTTCTGGAAATATCCAGACCAAGACCTGTACCCTGAATTCCGCTGTTTTTCTTTTCATCCAGTCGTTCGTATGCGGTAAAGAGCTTTTCCATGTCCTCTTCTCTGACACCTATCCCGGTATCTTTTACGGAAAAGCGAAGCTCACAGGTATCATTTTCCCTGGCTTCCATGGACACGTTCAGGGCAAAACCTCCTTTTTCCGTATACTTTACAGCATTTGTAAGAAGGTTTAATACCACCTGCTTTATCTTTCCCGCATCTCCGTAGAGTTTGGAAGGCATAACCTCGTCCACCACCACTTCAAAGATAAGCTCTTTTTCCGTGCTGCGGACTCTTATCATGGATACAATAGACCTTAAGAGTTCCTGCACATCGTACTCCAGCTCCACGAGATGCATTTTGCCGGACTCAATCTTGGACATATCCAGAAGATCATTAATAAGGCCAAGAAGGGACTCGGTTGCGTTTCTTATATCTGTGGCATAGCCTCGGATTGAATGATAATATCCCTTGGGAACGTCAGTAACATCTTCTCTTATGATCATCTCATCCATTCCCATGATGGTATTTATTGGCGTTCTGATCTCATGGGACATATTTGCAAGGAAGGTGGACTTGGCCGTATTGGCCCTCTCCGCCTCATCCTTAGCCAGTCTTATCTCGTCGTACTGACGGGTAATTACAGTCGCGGTCATTATACGCCATACAACATACCCGGTAACCCCCGCCATAAGAATCATCAGAAAGATCCTGAATGTCCAAAGTTCATATAAAAGCGGCTTTCTCACTAAAAGAAATGTCTCATCATGGGCCACATTGTCCTCATTATTGAGAATCTGTATGTGAAGTGTATGGTTTCCATAAGAAAGCCCTGTATACTCCAGAGAAGAAAGTTCACTTCTCTGAACATAGCTTCCGGCGTCCGAGCTTCCTTCAAGAAACGCGTGGACAGTGGGGTTTAACATGGTATAGTCCATTACCGAAGGATGAATGGTAATTCTTCCCATGGAAGCCGGCAGATTATAGGTTCCCTTTTCATCCGGTACTATAAGAGTATCGTCACAGTACACTGAACTTACGGCTATTTTTATTTCTTCGCTCTTTTCAAAATAATCATTTATGTTAAATCTAATTACGCCCTTTCGGCCCGGAACATAGAGGTTTCCGTATTCGTCACGGTCACTGTATTCCTGGGTTGTTACCGCATATGGCAGACCATTAGCTATGGTGTACAGGTTATAATTCTGTATATTGTCTTCAAGCATCTCTTTTTCTTTTACCCTGTATATTCCATGGGAAGACAGAATCCAGATGTTATCATGGTCATCATAATGAAGGTCATAGTTGTTGTTAAAAGGAAAAGACGTAACCTGTTTAATTTTCCCATCCTTCATATACTCGATGGAATTGGAGGTTATTATCCAAATGAGATCATTTTTGGTGTCTTTTTTCAGTCGCATGACAACTTCACTGGTAAGACCGTCTTCCAGCCCCAGACATTTAATGTCATCACCATCTATTATGTAAAGACCACCTCCGTCGCTCCCCGCATAGATTTTCCCGTCATCTCCCTCAATTAGGGACAAAAAAACTGTATTGGTTATTCCGTTTTCTATTCCCACAGTCCTTTCAACCTTACCTTCACTTACTATGGCAAGGCCACTGTTGGTTCCCGCCAGGATTCTTCCATCATTTGTTTTATAAATACACCTGACAGAATTGTCTTCAAGACCGTTTTCGGCATTGAAGGAGGTTATTTTCCCGTCATAGGACAGGCAGACCAATCCCTTGTTTTTGTTAAAGGTCGCAAACCACATATTCCCGTCATCATCGGTAATAATGCATCTTATTCTGATATTTCTAAGATATCTGGTAATCTCATTCTCTATAAGATTTTCTTCTTCACCCAGAATATAAAGCCCTTCGTCAGAGCCGATATAAAGAAGACCATCCGCATAGCAGGCTGCATTGACAGCAACTTCCGGAATACCGTCAGCTTTGGTCATATCAATGAAATTATCGGTTACCACCTTCATAATGCCCTGTGTGGAGGATGCAAACCACATATTCCCCTGATAATCCGAGGTCATCATCTCAATGGCATTATCCATGGGAAGCCCACTCAGTTCATGAAGTTCTCCGTCCAGATCAAGGTATCCTATGCCAGAAGTGGATGCAACCCAAATTCTTCCGCAATCAAAACTTATCCAGTGGGGAGTCCCCAGAGAAGCCATTGACATCCTGTCCAATACGTTTCCCCTGTCTCCAAAGGTCCCATGGTAAATGTATCCACGCTCTGTGCAGTAATATATTTTTCCCTGGGAGTACGGATCTGCGAGGATTGTGGTAATCTTACCCAGCCCCAGAGCGCTGCTGGTATATACCTGATCTATTGCAAGGTCTTTTATGGAAAAAACAATACCGTTTCCTGTCTGTCCGTAAATTGTTCCGTTAACATCTTTGTCCAGCTTCAGGACTCTCTCTGTATCCATAAAATCACCAGCTATTCTGCCAACTTTAAAATCCTTATCGATATAGCATACACCTGCTGTGGTGCCAACGATCATATTTCCGTTGTCATCCTCTGCAAAGTGTCTGATGGAGGACGAGGGAAGACCGTCAAAAATAGTTATATGAGTTCTTTTGTTGCCGTCCAAAACAACTACCCCATTGTCATTGGTTCCAACCCATATACGATTACTGCTGTCTTCAAAAAAGGCTCTGGCACTGGTAAGTCCGTCAGAGGTGCTTAATCTTTCAAAAATAGTACCATCATAACGAATTACTCCGCTGTAGCCCCCGATCCAGATGTAACCTTCACTGGCTCCCAGCAGATACATTGCATCCGATGTAGGAAGACCGTTTGTTGCATCATAAATATAGGCAGCGTAACCTACTCCCTCAATCTGCTGAGTAACTGCGTAGCCTCCGCCATACTTAAATTTACCCTCATCCGCCTTCACTTCCGTAGACAAAAAGAACATGAGAATAAATGCAGCTATCACTGTCACCAATATCACGTATTCACTTTTCAAGTTTTTTATCTTCACGATAAAAACCTCCGCTTATACGCTTAAACGCTCATACTGCTATATTTCGTAAGTATAACCTTTACTTCGGGAAGAGATTCAAGAAAAACCTCGGTACATTTGGGATCAAACTGCGTTCCTGAGCCCTTCCTGATTATTTCCACCGCTTCGTCAAAGGTATAGGGCTTTTTGTAAACAGTACTTGATGTCAGAGCATCAAATACATCCGCGATGGCCATTATCCTGGCAGACAGAGGAATAACTTCTCCGTGAAGCCCCTCCGGATAACCGTTTCCGTCCCAGTACTCATGATGGTATGCAGCCATGTTTCTTGCTTCTTTCATGTAGTTCTCGCCCTGAACACTGCTTATGGCATTTTCCATTATCTCTTTTCCGTAAGACGTATGCCTTTTTACAATTTCTCTCTCCTCATCTGTAAGGGCACCGGGTTTATTCAGGATTTCATCGGGAACCTTTATCTTTCCCACATCATACAAAGGTGCGGATCTCACCACATCAGAAATAAACTTATCCGACATTTTTTCTGCATAATAACCCTTTTTCTTAAGCCCTTCGGCAATGATCCTCACATACGCCGTTGTCCTCTGTACATGGGCTCCCATGTCGCTATCTCTGTTCTCCACCATGTCAGCCATGGTTATGATAAGTCCGTCCTGCATTTTGGCAGTGGACTCGGATAGTCTCCGTATGCTTCGCATCTGCTCCGCCTGTTTTAGGGTCAGGCTGCAGATACTGCGATACAGCTTTTCCACTTCGTCCCCGGTATGTATATCCAGAGCTCTGATTCTTTTTACATCATCATCCAGCTGCTCCTGAGTCTGTGTCTTTCTGTTGCTGAATTCATCCATAAGCTCTGCCATGCTGCTGACAGGATAAGTGCTGTATACGTCCGTTGTCCACAGAGCATAAGCTACGATAAGCACAAAGAACCCCGCCATAATTACAGTAACCTTCAACAAAAAGTTCCTCATGTACATATCCATGTAGTGCAGTGTAACATCTGCCACAACATACCAGACAACATCTCCTGCATCATCATATATGGGATAAAATGCCTCCTGTGACCAACTGACCAGCCCTGCCCTGTCAAAATACGTAAGATTTCCCCGCAGCAAAAGATCGATGTACTCAGTCTCTGCTCCCTCCGGAAACTCCATCTTATCTCCCGGTTCATAACTTAGTCCGTCATCTGTCCTATTAATATAAAAAATATATCTTGCTCCGGTAATTCCCACCTTAATCACGTAGAGATGCCTCACCCCGTAGGCATTATTTGTGATCTTGGTGATCATCTCCTCTGTCTCAGAATAGCCATCCGCATCTCTTCCCTTTTGCAGGTAGTTATCAAGCTTACCCACATCAAGTGTTTCTGAAACAAATTCCACCGTATTCCAAAGGGAATCTATCCTTGAATTCTTCTCATTATCAAAATACAGCGTAATGCCGATCCATCCCATGATGATTATCAACACAAACGACATACTCACCAGGGTCAATGTCATTCGGGATCTGGCTGAAAGCCGTACATCTTTGCCCCATCCCTTAAGATTCCTAAGTTCTTCTTCTGTCAGAGGTCGCTGTTTCCATCCCGAACCATATATTTCGGCAATGTTTTTCTCAGGAATCAGCTTAAAGACTATAAATGCTATTGCCGTTGTAACTACTTTATCAATTAAACTGACAAGAATATTTCCCAAGGAAAATGAAATACCGGACGGGAGATTAAGTGCCTCCGAAAGCGGTGTTACAAGCTCAGCAACAGGTGTATACTGCGCACCTCCAAACAAAAGCCACTGAAGTAGCGCTCCCGCTATCCCGGATACAATGCCGGTTATCAGAGCAAATACGGCTGCCGATCTCACCTTTTTAAACCCATATTTCCTTATATACCAGACTGAAAATATTGCAAATACCACATTGATAAACATATAGTACAGAGCATTCTCATCAAAGAACGCACACAAAATGCTGGTCAGTACAGCTGTGAGTATGCCCGGAAACAGCCCGGAAAAGCCCGCTACGGTCAAAGTCCCTATAGTATCAAAAAATATCGGTATCCTGAATCTATTTACAATAAAAAAAAGCAGCACATTAATGACGCTCCCACCTAATACAAGTGCGATTCGCCATTTGCTGCTGTTTTTATTTGTTTTCGTTTTTATTTTCAATAGCTTATCCTATTTTATCAAACGCTGACCTAAAAAGGTCAGCGTTTAAGAAAAAGTGTTTTAATCAATTATTGTTTATCTGAGGATCCAATCCTGACTAAAGCTCTGTAAAGCTTAGCTTCTGCTCTGATTCGTTCTTCCTTGTCAAGAGCATGATCCTTTAATCTCTCCTCAGCTCTGGCCTTTGCTGCCTTTGCCCTTTCGATATCGATGTCTTCACTCCATTCCCAGGTTGTGGGAAGGACTCTGACCTCTCCGTTCATCACCGAGAGCATTCCGCCAATACAGGCCGCTTTTCTCTCTGTTCCATCCGCCATGGTCACTTTGGCTGTGCCCATACCTACTGCCGTACAGTAGTTGGTGTGACGGGCAAGTATCTCCACGTCACCATCTATTGTACGAAGCAGTATTTTCTGGACTTCACCTTCATATTCAAGACCATCTATGGATACAACCTGTAAATGATAAGTATTCATGTTATTCCTCACTTCGTGACTCGCAGCATTTGCAAGTCGCTACCTTCATTATTTCTTTGCTTTCTCGAATACTTCGTCGATGGTGCCAACAAGAAGGAATGCAGACTCAGGAAGATCGTCACACTCGCCGTCGAGGATCATCTTAAATCCGCGGATAGTCTCCTTAAGCGGAACATACTTTCCGGGAAGACCTGTGAACTGTTCTGCAACAGAGAAGCTCTGAGACAGGAAGTTCTGAACCTTACGTGCTCTGTAAACGGTAAGCTTATCTTCTTCCGAAAGTTCATCCATACCCATGATAGCGATGATATCCTGGAGTTCACGATATCTCTGAAGAACCTGCTGCACACCCTTTGCAACTTCGTAGTGCTCTTTTCCTACGATATCAGGTGAAAGGATTCGGCTGGTGGAATCAAGAGGATCCACTGCCGGGTAAATACCCTTTGACGCAATATCTCTGGAAAGAACGGTGGTAGCATCCAGGTGTGTGAAAGTTGTAGCAGGCGCAGGGTCTGTAAGGTCATCGGCAGGTACGTATACGGCCTGAACCGATGTGATGGATCCTTTCTTGGTTGATGTGATACGCTCCTGAAGAGCACCCATTTCTGTTGCCAGTGTAGGCTGATAACCTACGGCTGAAGGCATACGTCCAAGAAGCGCTGAAACCTCTGAACCGGCCTGAGTGAAACGGAAAATATTATCGATGAAAAGAAGCACGTCCTGGTTCTTAACATCACGGAAATATTCAGCCATTGTAAGTCCTGAAAGACCAACTCTCATTCTGGCTCCCGGAGGCTCGTTCATCTGTCCGTAAACCAGTGCAGTCTTATCCAAAACTCCA
>JAEEGF010683853.1_pt1 | contig 23119 bp, 17 predicted proteins | sample 9134171 | NCBI WGS metagenome assembly JAEEGF01 (sample SAMN16246542, study PRJNA631951) | gut metagenome | biome: gut microbiome; feature: rumen; material: AP-attached | host: Bos | place: Iran: Karaj | collected 2018-10
GGACAGTAAATAACAGGCATGAGCAGGGATAGTAAATAACAGGCATGAGCAGGGATAGTAAATAACAGGCATAAGCAGGGACAGTAAATAACAGGCATTAGCAGAGACAGTAAATAATAGTATGAGTAGGGACAGTAAAGATTGCAGTTATGGAGCAAGCCTGAGGAGTAAATATTGCAGTTATGGAGCAAGCCAAAGGAATATGGAAAACTAAACAAGAAGGGGTTTTATGAAAAGAGACAAAACAATTAGCTATATAGTCATAATAGCAGTTTGGTTGGTTACTTTGGCTTCTTTGATCCCGCTCATGTACTGCGGACTTTTTGATTATGCAACAGGCGATGACCTCGGCAAAAGTGCCAAAGTGCATCAGATCATAATTCACGGAGGAACCTTTTTTGAAGTAATAAAGCAGGCTTTGGCTTCAGCACATGAAACTTATATCAACCATGAGGGAACGTGGGCGTCAAATGTTATCTTGGCACTTCAGCCAAGTATCTGGGGAGAAAAGTTTTATATAATTACGCCTTTTCTTGGCATGTTGGCGCTGGGGATAGGAGCAGGGTTCTTCCTGTAGGAGATTTTAGTGTGCAGGCTGGATTATCCTAAGACGTTTTTCTGGCTTGTTGCTCCGCTTTTTTATCTGTTAGCAATTCAATATATGCCATTTATCAGAGGCGGTCTGTTCTGGTATACGGGGATGGCACATTATGTCTTTCCGATTACAGGAAGCTTTATTTATCTTGTACTCATGGACAGATTCTTTAAAAACGGTAAATATATCAACATTATTCTGGCTATGATTTTCAGCATATATATTGGGGGCTCACATTACCAGGCTTATCTGTTTTCTGTTTTGGTATTTATCCCAATGTGCGTGTTATATGTCATCGCCAAGGGTGATAAGTTAAGGGTATTACTTGGCATATGCACTCAGATCATTCAGTTGATCGGATTCTTTTTCTGCTACAAGGCTCCGGGGAATAACCAGAGAGCTGAATCTGAATTCGGCTTTTCCTTCGGCAGAGCGATTAATACGGTGATTGATTCTGTGGTACAAAGTACAATAGATGGAGTGCGATACGTATTGGAAGTGCGCCCGCTGGTGCTGCTTGCGATTGTTTTGGTAATTGCAGGAATTGTGTATGGCAACGGGGCTGAGATTGGAGTCAAAAGACTTCTTATATCAACGATATATGCTTATCTGGTTTATTGTGCGATGTATGCTCCCGGGATATATTATGCTTCTTATGGGGCATCTGAAGGTATATCTGGAGGGTATTTTGACACAAATTATTTCTGCTTTTTGCTTTTTGTTATAATCGCCTCATTGTCTTTGGGGAGAGGCCTTAGTGCGCTGGCTGTAATGAACCGTTTGGATGCAAGAATGTTCAATATTGCGTCCATAGTTTCAATTGCTTTGCTGTTGATTCTTTTTAAGCACGTTATTGGAAATAGTGCAGGCTATTCGTGCTACACTTTTGTGGCAGAAGGACATCTTGATGACTTTGTCTCCCAGATGGAAGAACGGCTTGTAATATTGGAGGATGATAGCATAGAAGATGCGGTGTTACCGGAGATGAATGACCAACAGGGGCCATTTATGCATATGTCGCTTTCATCAGATCCGAATAGTTTCACAAATGGGGTTACGAGTCAGTTTTATGGCAAAAAAAGCGTGATCGCCATCCCAAGAGACGAGTACTATGAAAAGTATGGAAATTAGCACATTATTTTCTAAATACATACACTTTTAGCGCAGTTGTAAATGAGCTATACAAGGCACTTTAATGAGTCGATGCGGGAATCAACGATTGAAAGTAACGCAGTAGAGCACATCTCCGGCAAGCAAAAAGGTATAGTTAATGAAAATATGTACTGGTATGAAATGAAGAATAAAATGAAATTTGCGCGTATTCAATAGGCGTTAACAATGAATGATAAAGTAGCAAACAAGGAATAAACCATGTCTGAAAGTAGTAAAAAGACTCTTTTCAACATAATAAAGTCAATAGCCTTCATCGCAGTTCTGACCTTTTGCATCCTTCTGGCCATAATGGTCCTGAGGCGCAAAGACAGTCAGTACAAATACGGAGCCTTCTTTGATAAGGCCAAAAACGATCAGATCGACGTGCTTTTCATCGGATCATCTCACGTGATCAACGCCATCAACCCGGTGGTACTTTTCGATAAGTACGGCATCTCCTCCTACAACATGGGGGGCCACGGCTCCGTAATGCAGGCCACCTACTGGGAGCTGCGGGAGGCGCTGCAATACACCAAGCCTAAGTATGTAGTTGTGGATACATTTCTTTTGCAAAAAGATTATCAGTACCTGGACCTGATGTACGAAGATTCGGATGACAGCGACCGCAAGTCCTCCATCGAGCAGCTTCACCTGAACATGGATGTCTGGCCTTTGAACGCGCTTAAGGTAGAGGCCATTAAGGACCTTATCTATGATAAAGATGTGCAGAAGGAATTCCTCTTCGATTTCCTCGTTTATCACGGAAGGTGGGACGAGCTCAAGAGGCAGGACTTTGAGATCTTGGGAAAAGACATGGAGACAACCCACTACTTTGGCGCTGAGATGCGCTACAACGTGGAGCTGACCCCGGGCTTTTATCCGGATCCGGAAGGTGGCGAAGGCCTGGAGGAACCCAGCGTTGGCCTTAAGTATCTTGAGAAGATAATCGAGCTCTGTCAGGAAGAGGATATCGGTATAATCGTCACATTTTATCCCTGCAGCGCCACAACCGATGACAAAAGAGCTGCCAACAGCGCAGCGCAGCTCTGTGCGAGCATGGACGTTCCCTTTGTCGACATGAATAGTCAGGAAGTGGTCGATCTGTACACAGATCTCAATGACACCGGGCACCTGAACGCCGTGGGAGCCATCAAGGTTACAAGCCACATCGGCCGGATCCTGTCGGAGACAGGCGAGTTTACAGACCACAGAGGCGACCCGGCCTACAAGGATTATAGGTCCGGCGCAGCTTATCTTTATGATGAGATAAAAGACATGTCGGTGGACGACGAGGATATTTACCGCAAGCTTCACTATCTGTCCGTAGGTACTGTGGGATCAGTCATTTACATCAATGATGGCTCGGAAGCCCTCGAGGATCCTGAAATCAAGAGACTTATTGAGAATATTTCCGGGACTCCGCTGATCAGTGACACACAGGGACCATACATCCTGATCAATGATCCGGCATCCGGCAGAAAATACGAAGCAGACGGCGGGAACGCGATAGACGGTGCCGAGACAGCTTTCGGAACTCTTCACTATCAACCTGTTGAGCATATGTTCAGGATAATGTATGCTGAAGGAGACGAGGATAACAACCTGCTCTATGATGACAACAGGCTGCAGTATGATATTCAGATAATCACCTTCGATCGGGAGGACGGTGAGGAGCTTTCACACCAGTACTTCAGATCGTATGGATCAAACTACGAGCAGTAATTTAGTGGATTTGAGCGCAGGTTTCGATATATACTGAATGTTTCATGGCACCCGATAACAGTAGTTATGAGATAAAAACTGCTAAATGATCGGAAGTTCAGTAAAACAAAGAGTTATGTAGGACAACAGCGCATCGCAATCCGGGATTTAATGTAGAGAAACAGAGCAACATAATCAGGATAATGATAGGAGGCAGATATGAGCGATAAGGTTTGTATAGTAGGAATTGCAGGCGGCACAGCATCAGGCAAGACGACCATCGTCAGGAAGATCAAAGAGAAATTCGGGGATGACATTGTGGTCATCAACCATGATTCGTACTACAAAGCCCACGACGATCTCTCTTACGAGGACAGGAGCAGGCTCAACTATGACCACCCTGCGTCTTTTGACACCGACCTGATGATAAGTGATGTGAAAAAGCTCAAGGACAATATTCCAATCGATATGCCCGTCTATGACTACACCATCCACAACAGGGCAGATTCCACCGTCCATGTGGTCCCCAAGAGAGTGATCATCCTGGAGGGTATCCTTATATTAGAGAGCAGGGAACTTAGAGACCTGATGGACATCAAGGTCTTTGTCGATACCGATGCCGACGAGAGGCTCATGCGAAGGATCAGAAGAGATATGCTCGAGCGCGCCAGGAGCATCGAATCCATCCTGACCCAGTACACAGAAACCGTCAAGCCCATGCACGAGCAGTTCGTGGAGCCTAGCAAAAAATACGCCGACATCATTATTCCCAGAGGTGGCGAGAACCTCACCGGAATCAGTATCCTTCAGGAACATCTGAATCTTATGATGGCGGATTGATGGCCGGGGATGTGCATGTCCATAAGGCAGTTAATGCAACCGTAGTGCTATATCTATGAAGAAGTTCATGTATTTGTAGTACTATGTCTATGAAGAAGTTCATGCACCTGCAGTACTATATCCATGAAGAAGTTCATGCACCTATAGTACTGTGTCCATGAGGCAACTTATATATCCGACCATAATTATGTCGAACTGACCCGTAGGAGGTATTTCCTTGAAACTTATTCTGGCAGTGCCCATTTTCCTGTTTTGGCTAATAATCGTGCCAATGCTGGTGGGGCTGTTATTCAACTTCATATTGCCAAGAGATAAAAGAACTGTCGGCATAACTTTCATCCTCGGTTTCCTTGTCAACATTGCTGTGTTCGAGATCGCAGCCATCACTTCGATGTGTGCTTTCACCTTCAGCGCCTTCACCTGGTGCAGGAGAAGCTACATTGTGGTTATCCTTGCATTAGCGATTGCCGGGGCGATCCGCAGCATTTTGCGCATCAAGAGAGATGAAAAGAGGTTTCTGGCTCTTTTCCCAGGTGAAACACATGCCAGCGCCAGGGATTTCATGAATCCCAGGACAGACACCGCCATGTTCCGGCCTGATTATCCCAGGTCCAGCATGGTGATGTGGGGGCTGTTCTTTGCAGTCTTGGCCCTTCAGATGGTGATGTCAGTGGTGATGGCCAGCTTCGACGGCGACGACGCCTACTACGTGGTGGAATCGCTTCTGGCCCAACAGGCGGACGTGATGAACACGATTCTTCCCTACACCGGCAACTCCACGTCTCTGGACATCCGGCACGCCCTGGCTGTCATAACCATGTGGATAGCTTTTATGGCAAAAGAGAGCAACATCCACGCAACCATTATCAGCCATTCGGTAATGCCTCTTTTCCTGATACCACTTGTTTATCTTGTTTATGTTGAAATCGGACGGATCATCTTCCGCAAGAGACAGGAGCTGATCCCCATGTTCATGCTGGTGGTGTCATTCCTCATGATGTTCGGAAATGTCTCCATCTATACCCCTGCCACGTTTTTCCTGATGAGGACCTGGCAGGGCAAAGCAATGGTTGCCAACCTGGTCTTCCCAATGATCTTCTGGATATTCCTTTGGATGATGGAGAACGCCGCAGCCCTCAGGGAGCGCAAAAAGAGCCCCGCCACCCTGTTCACCCACAGAGAGGAGTGGTGCGGCTTTATCATGCTGGCTCTTGTGAACATGTTTTCAGGAGTCTGCAGTTCCATGGGTGTGATCTTCGGAAGCGGCCTTGTGGGGCTTCTGACTCTGGTGCTGCTGTTTGTATCAAAGAACTTTAAAGTACTGCTTGGGGCATTCCTGTGTATCATCCCCAACTTGGTCTATCTGGCAATTTATTTCTCACTGTTCTCGTCATGACACCTGCGTGACGCAGTGATTGGTTCTGTTGTGATGTTATGTGACACTTGTGTCGGCACGGCATTTGTTCTGCATTTTAGTGGAGAGTTTAAATGTACGGAATTTTTATGGAGTGCTGGGTATCCCTAAAACTGTTTTTTGGAAACCCGTTCTTAGGAATCCTTCTGGTGGCTTCAGCAATTTACCTGGCTATTGCGGAGAAGGACCTGAAAAAAAGAATAGTGCTGGGCTTCCTGCCGCTGGTAGTGCTGGTAGGATTTCTTTTCCCTGTGACCAAGATCGTATATGTGGCAGCCTTCGACGAGGGCAGCGATACATACTATCGTCTGCTGTGGCTGATCCCGTGTTACGTGGTCATTGGCTACGCAGCATGCAAGCTCATCATGTTCATTTCTGATAAATTGCAGAAGAGCTTTGTAATGTGGTGCGCTCTCGCGGTTACGCTGGCAATTGTGGCCCTAAGCGGCTCTCTGGTGTATCGGAACCAGTATGTCACTGTTGCGGAGAATCTTTACCACATTCCGCAGAATGTGATCAGAATCTGCGACACCATTATGCCGGCAGAAGGCGAGCCAAGAGTCAAGGCAGCTTTTCCTTCGGAACTGGTGCACTTCGTCAGGCAGTATGACACCAGAATCCTTATGCCCTACGGGCGAGAGATGATCGCCACCCAGTGGGACTACTACAACCCCGTCTACGAAGTCATGGAAAAGCCCGACGAGATCAAGGCAAAAGACCTGGTGGCAGCCCTTCGCGACACCGGCTGCACCTACCTGATCCTCTCATCCGAAAGACTCATCGATGAAGATATCACCACCTATGGCTACGAAGTCGTGGGGACAGTTGATAATTACAATATTTATCTGGATAAGAACATGCAGTAATATCTGGATAAGAACCTGCAGTAAAACTGCAGCACTGGCGTTTATAGAAAAGGAGTAGCATTGGCATGTACGTTCTTTGATGCAAAGTCCGTATCATGCCATGGCACCATCGTATGCTTTTTAATTCCTATATTTTCTTTCTGGCTTTTTTGCCCATCTTCCTTGTATGTTTTCTGGCAGCAAGGCAGATGTCATATGGAAATCCCAAAATGCGGAGCGTGTGTAAATGGATGATCATTGCAGGCTCCCTCATTTTTTATGCTCCTTTTGGGGCGAGGAATCTTCTGGTACTGCTTTCGAGTATTGCGGTAGATGCAGCACTGGGGGCAATTATTGCCCGCTCAGGCAGATCACGTGAAGGCATATCACGTAAAGGCAAATCACCTGCATCTCATCAGGAGAGAGCCGTGCCTTTGGCGGCACAACAGGGTGAAGATTCGTCGGTTACAGCTTCCCATTTCGTAGGAATGCCTGTTACTGCACAACCGGATGATGACTTGTCAGTTGCATCTCATCAGGATGAAGGAATGCCTGTGTCTGCGCAACAGGGTGAAGATTCATCGGTTACAGCTTCTCATCGCGTAGGAATGCCTGCGTCCGCACAATCGGATAAGGATTTATCAATTGCGAATTCTCAGGGTACTGGAAGGTACTTGTTTATACTTGGGATTGTCATTAACGTGATAGTTCTGCTGCTCTTCAAGTTCTCAGGGATGGTATTCGGGGAGAAAATCTTTTTCCCAATCGCTATTAGCTTCTACACATTTAATCAGATATCCTTCCTGGCAGAGACTTACAGAGGCGAAGGCCACGGATTCAAGCTTGAGGATTATCTGGCATATATTCTGTTCTTTCCAAAGCTTGTTCAGGGCCCTCTCATGGGGTATGGAGAATTCGTTGAACGCTTGGAGAACTGTCTGGGAGGCGCCGGATACATTTCAGACTGCGGCGTTAACAGAGATGGCATGGGCTCTTATGCAAGCAAAGATGATACGTGTGACGCAATGAGCAGGGGGAGACTGCTTGACTGGGAAATGGTTCTGCGGGGGCTATATCTCTTTTCCATGGGCTTGTTCAAAAAAGTCATCATGGCGGATACTTTCGGTAAAGCCGTAGATGCCGCTTATAGTAACGTCGCCGGTCTTGGAAGTCTCGAAGCTGTTTTAGTTGCAGTGTTCTACTCGTTTCAGCTCTATTTTGACTTCAGTGGCTACTGCGATATGGCCACGGGAATCTGCATGATCATGGGCTTTGATCTGCCGCTTAACTTCGACTCGCCATATAAAGCAGTGAACATCGTGGACTTCTGGAAGAGATGGCACATAACTCTGACGAAGTTCTTTACCAAATATGTATATATTCCACTTGGCGGAAACCGCCGTGGCGCTGGCAGAATGTACTTGAATTTCATGGTGGTGTTCCTTGTCAGCGGCCTATGGCATGGTAATGGCTGGACCTTTATAGTCTGGGGCGCCATGCACGGAATACTCTTCGTCATGACAAGAGCGCTTGGAAGAAGCCGCCGCAAATCTGAAGTGAATGCAGAAAGTGCTTCTGACGAAAAGCATCAATCTGAACAGAAGGCGGAAAGAGCTTCTGACGAAAAGTATCAATCTGAAGAGAAGGCGGAAAGAGCTTCTGATGAAAAGTATCAATCTGAACAGAAGATGGAAAAAGTCCTTGGCGCAGGCAGGCTATCACGAGAGATGCCGGCAAAGGTTAATAATGATGTATCTCGAGTTCATGAAATAGCAGATTCTTCTGACGAAGTAACGACAGTTGCGGCTGGATCTGATAGAACTACAGAGAAAAAAATAGTTGCGGATAAAGTCAAAACTGATAAAACTGCGACAGGAAAGTTATCAGAAGCAATAAGAATTATACTCACTTTCATATATGTGACCATCGCCTGGGTATTTTTCCGCGCGCCTTCGATCAATGACGCCCTGACTCTGCTGACCAAAGTATTCACAGGTGGGATCGGACCCATCGACAGCCGGCTTTCCACCAGCTTCCAGCTGGATGAGCTGTGGTACGTCATAAAAGTCACCCCGATCATGAGGCTCCCCTTCGCCTGGGACACCTGCCTCTGGCTCTTCCTGATCGTCGGAATTATTATGATCTTTTTCTGCAAAAACGCCATAACAATCGCCAGAACCTGCAGAATCGGCATCAGAACAACGCTTCTTACGGTATTCCTGATGATCTGGTCAATTGTTAGCTTTGCGGGAGTCAGCACATTCCTGTATATGAATTTCTGATGAAATGGATTACGGCGTACAGGAACAAAAATGGACAAATGAGCGCAGAAACGAAAATTGATAAAGGTGCATAGGAATGGACGAGGATGACAATGCACACAGAAAGATATGGATGACGTGTGCAGAGGTGAACAGAGATAAAAGTACATAGGGATGAATAGAGATAACAGAGTACAGAAATTGGCAGAGATAACGGTGTGCAGATAATGTAGGGCTAGCAATGTTCAAGAATTGATGAGGATTAGTGCGCCTAATAAGATTTAATGTTGATTGATGATTAAAATTGCGGTGATTAGTTTGATGATTATTGCGTAAACTAAAATGAGATTAGTTATAGACAATATGCAGTGCATAATTTACTGTTGATATTTGAATTCTGCTATTACGAAAGTAGCCAAGTTTTTTCATTACTGTTGGATTATGAAAATGAGAAAAACGTTAGTAGTAAATCAGTATTATTCTGATGGTGAGTAATAATTCAGATTAAAAACATCTGACAAATAATAGAATTAGCATGAAAAAGACAGATAATATCATGACAATTGCATGAATAGAAAGACAAAATGCTAGCCGAAGCACAGATTTATTACTGTTAGTAATGTACAAGCTGAGAAATAACAGTAGTCAAAAAAATCAGCTACTGTCAAAAATTGAAGAAATTGATTTTAACAGTAAAAACCAAACTATTATTAGCACCTGCATCAAATAGAGCCATGAATAAATGTGTATGATTGATAGCGGCTGATTAATATCGTAATCAATTATTTGATGATCATTATGCGAGCGACAATGAGAATAATTAAATACTATATACCGATCATAATTTACGCCTGATATTAGAGATTTTAAGTTTTGGAGGTAGCCTATTTTTTCTATTACCCCTGAATTAAAAAAAATCAAAAATAGGCGTAGTAATTACATCATTTTTATTAAAAGCAGGATGGAAGTGAACAAAAGAAGATTGAAAATAATAATCATATGTGAAAAAAGTCTGAAAATATATGTAAATAGATGCGAATAGAAAGATAAAATCGAGAGCAATATTGACATTTGTTACTGCTAATACTAACAAAAATGCAAATCAGGGGTAACAAATAAAAATGCTTACCGCTAGTATTGAATAAAATTGAAATCAGCGGTAAAAACCGAGTAAAAATGGATCAAAGAAGCAACCGACATGCTCAAAAGAGATTGAACACCCAAAAAATTGATTCTTCAATTACTTAATGAAAGATGCCTTTAAATGTCAACAACAGTAGAAAATGATAAAGACAAATCAATAAGAATAGAAAAGGATTCTGCACCAGCGCCAACAAATGCCCAAAGAGCAACAGCCGGCACTGCACCAGCGCCAACAAATGCCCAAAGAGCAACGGCTGGCACTATGCCAGCATCAACCGGCGCAAACGCAGCAACCACCAGCTCCAAGCCGGCATCACGCACCGCAGAAGCACCAGCCAACATCACCAGCCCGGTTCATTCAACCCAAGATTATCGCAAGCTATTCTGCCTTCTGCTCCTGCTTCTGATACTGGCCTTGGCATCAATCACTGCCCTGGTCGTATACGTGGACCCGTTCTTCCACTACCATGCACCGCTGCCCGGTTTCCCCTACATCGTAGACAACCAGCTTAGCCAGAACCCGGGAATGGCATCCAACATGGATTACAATGGCTGCATCATCGGATCATCCATGACGGTTAACTTCGACACGGATGACTTTAAAGAAATCCTTGGTTATGACACTGTTAAGCTCAGCTACAGCGGTGCGTACCCAAAGGATGATTACAACATCCTCTCCATAGTCTTTGACGAGACCACAGCAGCCCGGAAGTCGCGGGATATGGGGGCGGTGTTCTTTGCTATGGACATTCCAACCATGACTGCGGACACAGAGGAGACCAAGTACCCTCTACCCGAACACCTTTACGACGACAATATCTTTAATGATGTAAAATATGTCCTGAACAAGGACGTGCTCCTTCAGTATATAATGCGGCCCGTGATCCAGGGCAAAGGCTCAGATCTGTCGGAGATTTACGCCAGCTGGTGGACACCGGACTATTATAATATCCAGTGGGTGATGCACACCTACGAGGAACCTGAGAAGTCCGATGTCATCTACACCGCGGACGACGTTCTGCCGGCTACAAAGGCGAATCTGGAAAAGAATATTCTCCCATTTGTGGAGCAGCATCCAAAGACCCAGTTCTACTTCTTTTTCCCGCCGTATTCGATCCTGTACTGGCACAACCTGCAACAGGAAGGCTTTTACGAAGCGGCATTCGCCCAGTATCAGTATGTGGCTGAAAGACTGCTTGAATACGACAACGTGCACCTGTTCTATTTCCAGACCATGGACGAGGTCACGGACCTGAACAACTACGCGGATTATTCTCATTACAAGCCCGAGATCAATCGCTTTATGGTTGAGTGTTTTGGCAACGGATCCTATCAGATCAATTCTGCAAAAGAGATGGAACAGGCCTTGAAAAACATGAGAACCATCGTCACTAACTTTGATTATGATGAGCTGTTTTCGGGCGAGTGGTAAATCACAGAAAAATAGCCAGGAGCTTAGTCATAACGCACAACCAACAAAGAATAACCATCGCGCATCTTATTAACGATAGAACAAAAACTAGCCGCTTCATCAAGCACCATGCTAATAAGTGAACCATCATCGAGCATCTCATTAGTAGAAGGCGGGCTCGCAATAACCATAATCGAGAACGTATATTACAACGTCCAACCAAGGAGTAATCAGTGAAATCAAAAAAAGAACTCCCCTACAATATCCTGACAGTCCTGGCAGCACTCGCTGTCCTGGCTGTAATAGCAGTATATTCGGTGGCCAACGTCAACCATTACACAGCACACATGGAGTCTGACATCGCCTCTGAAACCCTTCTGGCCCAGGTGCTGTACCAGAACGGCCACATCCAGCCTGACACCTGGCAGATGTCCACCGCCAGAAGGATCATCTCCGCGCCGATGCTGGCTTCATTCCTGTATCCGCTAACCGGATTTGATCTGAACATGTCAATGGGACTGGCCTGCTCGCTTATGATGCTGGCGCTGGTGGCATCCATGCTGTTCTTTAACAGACAGCTGGGGCTGGGAATACTTGAAAGCCTCACCATGATCCTCATGGCGCTGGTCCTTTCATCCCCGTCCAATGAGACCCAGCGAATGCTGTATCTCTATGCCTCATATTACGTAGGACATTTCATCTCCATGTTCGTGGTCCTCGGTATCTATGCAAACATGCTTAAGATGGAAAAGATATCCATCCCCGGCGTCATTATCACCCTGCCCCTGGCCGTGGTCAACGGATTTCAGGGCACTCATGCCAGCATGTTCTTTTACATGCCGCTCCTGGGAACGGAGATGATCAGAAGGGCAGTGTATTTTCTCAAAAAGAAAAAGTGCCCGGTGGGACTTCTGTCGATATGGGTGGCGGCAGTGTCTTTTGCCGCACTTATCATGCCCAGGTTTTTCGGTTCGTTCATGGATTCGCAAGTCGCAAGGAATATAAGGCATGCGCCGGAGAAATTCTTTGACATTGTCCTGCCGTTTGCCATGGAAGTTTTGGGATACGGAAGGCTTCAGATAATAGTGATCGCCTTTGCGGCAGCAGCCATCGCAGGATACGTGCTGGCGGTCACCAAGCTGCTTGACAGACCGGAGCTGTGGAGCATTCTGCCTGTCTTTTTCGGAGTGATAGTCGTGATACTCTCAACAACTTTTACAACCGCGGAGTCGGCACCCAGGTACTATCTGATGCAGGTCTTTGTCGTAGGCATCGGTATGGCAGTCCTGATGACGCTGTACAAGCCCCGGTTCACCATGTGGCTGGCGGCTGTTGCAGTGATATATGGTGCGCATTCAGCCTTAGTCTTTTATGATGGTCTTGTGGTAAAAGACAGCTCGGCTGATTCCCAGTATCAAAAAATGGCAGAGTACATGCTGGAAAATGGTTATGAATACGGCTATTCCACCTTCGATTTTGCAAACGCAATGACAGTTGTCTGCAACGACAAAGTAAAGATAAGGGCTGTCAACTCCTTCGGTGAGCTTGAGGGTTCCAAGTGGCTGTCCGATTCAACCTGGTACCCGCCAACAAAGGACGCATCTTCCCCAACCTGCTACGTGGTCTCAAACCCGCGGCTTGAAGAGTTCGGACAATTCCTTGATAGGGAAAAACCGACAATACTGGATAAGAAAGAATTTGATGATTTTGTTGTATATGTCACTGATCACGACTATACTATATGGGTTGACTGAAGCTGCTTAGGAGCAGTTTACAGTCAGATTACCGGATACATGGAGAGGTTTGTTGCATGAGAAAGAGAAAAAGACATAAACAGAGCCCGGCAATCCCCGGCTGGATATATATTTGCCTGCTTGCCGTGATCATCGGCGTTGTTGGCTTTTCAGTCTTCAAGCTCCTTCGCTGGGATATGGGAACAGTGACCACGGAAGGCGTGGTAGAGGGCGACTTCGAAGTGGAAGTGCTGGACCAGATCTTTCTCCTGCCTGTGGATAAGGCAGCCATGAAAAAAGACGACGGCAAAGAGACAATTCTTTTCCTGGGAAATGACATTCTGACCTACTATTCAAATGAGGAGGGAGTTGCGGAAAAGATATGCAGCAAGCTCCATGCAGACGGGATAAAAGCTGGGTTCCCGGGCTCTACGGTGGCACGGAAGCTGGGCGCCGACGACCACGGATATGACCTTGATGCCTACAGCTTTTTTAACGTGGCAAAGAGCCTTGCCGGCGGGGATTTCACACGGATGGATGAAACCGCGGACAATTTCACGGATTACACTTACAGACAGAGCACGGATATGCTGAAGAACGTCGATATGAGCAGTGTTGACACTCTTGTCATCTTCTACGACGGACAGGACTACATAAGCCGCCGGATTGGAATGAATCCGAATGACGAAGATGACCCTATCACTTACAAAGGAGCGCTGAACAGCGGAATCAAGATGATCCAGGAGAAATTCCCGCATGTGAGGATCGTCTGCATGTCTTTTCCCCTGTGCTATGCCTATGATTCGGAGGGCAGCCTCGTCAGCGGGGACAGGTATGACTTCGGAAACGGAAGGCTCACCACCTACCTACAGTTCATGATCGATGTCTCGGGCGCCACCGGGGTATCATTTATAGATAATTACTACGGAACGGTCCACGAGGACAATTCCGATGCATGGCTTCTGGACAACATACATCTGAACGCGGCCTGCAACGAGCACATCGCGCAGCACTTTGTAAACGCGATCTATGAAAGGAAATGAGTAGTTTGAAAAAGAAAAACCATCTGACAGATTTTATCCTGCTGCAGACAGCGGTACTGGTATATTCACTGTCCACCGTCTGTGCGAACTTCGCATCGAAGCATGAATTCCTTTCCCTGGGATATATCTTTTTCTTTGGGCTGGAATTTGCGGTGCTGGCACTTTACGCGGTTCTTTGGCAGCAGGCAATAAAGCGCTTCCAGCTATCCATCGCCTATGCGGGCAAGGCTGTGAGCCTAATGTGGTCCATGCTGTGGAGTTTTCTCATATTCAGCCAGGGCATCACTGTGAAAAAGGTCCTGGGCGTCCTGCTGGTAATGGCAGGGGTGGTCGTCATGAACTTGAGCGGCCATGAGGACAGCCACGCAGGAAAAGGGGAAGGAGGAGCTGAGAAATGATCAACATTTTCTTTGTGTTCATGATCCTGGCAGAGCTTCTTGCCTCATCATCCCAGATTCTTCTTAAAAAGAGCGCCCAGAAGGTATACCCTTCTTTTATCAGGGAATACCTTAACGTTCTGGTCATAAGCGGATATTCGCTACTGATGATATCAATGGTTATTACCATATTCTGCTACGGCGGTCTCGGATACATGGGCGTTGTAGTCATGGAGCCGATGTCCTACATCCTGGTGATGATCTTATCAAGGATATTCTTTGGGGAAAAGATAACTCCGCAGAAACTTGCGGGAATGCTGCTGATACTTGGGGGAATCGCGGTATTCTATGCATCATGAGAGACATATCATGATATAATGACTTAATACTGTATGCTTATGTTGCGGATTGCTCCGCAGCGAGCGCTATAAAGGTCATAACATCAAATAAGTGGGGAGCCGATGCGTTATGGCAAAGTACAAGAAGTTTGTTTCGATAGTTGCATACATGTGCAACCAGGAAGAGTATGTGGAGAGTTTTATTGAGGGTGTCATGGGTAAGTGCACTGAGCTTTTTGAAAAGTGCGAGCTTATCCTGGTCAACGACGCTTCCACCGACATGTCCCTCCAGAAGGTCAGGGACTATCTTAACGAGAATCATAAGCCCTACATGGTGAGTATCGTCCGTCTTGCCACGCGGCAGGGTATGGAGCCTGCCATGAATGCGGGAAGGGACATGTCCATTGGGGATTTCATCTACGAGTTTGATGACATGGTGATTGATTATGACAGCGCTGTCATAGAACAGGCTTTTGAGGCGTGCCTTAAGGGCAATGATATTGTTTCTGTATCATCGGGCACCGGCGTCAAGCTTTCTTCAAAGCTCTTTTACGGTATCTACAACAGATTCAGCCATTCTCAGAACCCCATCGGCAACGAGACCTTCAGGCTCCTGTCAAGACGCGCTGTCAACAGGGTCAAGGCCATGGGCGTCTACATTCCTTACCGCAAAGCCGTCTACATGAACAGCGGTCTCAAGGTAACCAGCATTACCTACGACAGCATTTCGGGAGGCGGCAACCTTCACTCAGTCAAGAAATACAGGTCGGAGCTGGCAATCGACAGCTTTATCTACTTCACAAATGTCATGGAAAAGATATCCCTGGCCATCAGTGTGGCGTTCTTTATCGTGGCGATACTAGTGGTGATCTACGTTATCCAGTCATATCTGATGGATGACCATCTCGAGGCAGGCTGGGTCTCGATCATGGGCTTTTTGTCAGTGGCTTTTGTTGGGGTGTTCTCTCTTTTGACAATTATCCTCAAATATCTCTCGGTGCTGGTGAACCTGGTGTTCAGGCAGCAGAGGTACCTCATTGAGGACATTGAGAAGATATCAGGCAGTTGAGCATTTTTGGGAGGAACCATCATGACGAAAACATGATTTGGAATTGTTCTGACCGAGCAGGATTACGAAGTAATTGTGCTAATACTATATGAGGGAAAAGAAATGATAACAGTTGAAATACTATTTCCTGTCCTCAACGAACACCTCAGGCTGGAGCGGGGGATCAGGCGGACAACGGAATATCTTTTAAATAACAGAGAGTATTTTGAGGATAAGGCGCAGTTTGGGCTGACCATCGTCGACAACGGGTCGGATGATGACACCCCGGATATTGCAAGGCGCCTGGTAAAAGAGCTGTCGGGGACCTGTGGGGACTACCTAAAGATCAAATACATAAGGCTCGATGAGCGCGGAGTGGGTATTGCATTCAGGACTGGAGTTGAGCAGTCTGACGCGGATATTGTTGGATACATGGATATCGATCTCTCCACGGATATCAGATACCTTAAGAAAATGCTCAGGGTATTTGAAAAGAGGGAGGATATATTATATGTCAATGCCTCCAGGTTTGCCGGAAAGTCCAGAGTCACAGGGAGAAAGTGGTACAGGAAGATAACCTCAAAAGGACTTCTGGTGCTGCTGAAGCTGGTGCTCAGCATGAAGAGTACCGATGCCATCTGCGGTTTCACCTTCGTCAGGAGACAGCAGGCAAATCAGTTGGTTGCGAAGTGTAGCAATGATAACGGATGGTTTTATATGATCGAGTTCCTGCTGAGGGCAGAAAGAAGTGGAATGAAGATCTATGACATGCCGGTGAGATGGACCGAGGACTATGACACAACAGTGAATATCCCAAAGACCGTTAAAAATTATCTTAAAAACATCTATAGACTTAAGAAGGAATTCGTTATAGAAGATAGAGCAAAAAGGACAGGCTGAGCCGGGGAGTGAACATGGGAATTAAGAGAATTGACCTTACCAGGGATTATCAAAAACATAAGAAAGAGTATCTGGAAGCCATTGAGAAGGTATGCGAAGAGACAGCGTTCTCCGGCGGCAGATTTGCCGATGAATTTGAAAAGGAGTTTGGAGAATACATCGGCGTACCATACTGCAGCGGTGTCAACAATGGCACAACAGCCCTTCAGGCGGCAATGATTGCTCTTTCCGTGGGGCCGGGAGATGAAGTGATCGTACCTGCCAACACATATATCGCAACGGCATGGGGAGTTACACATACGGGCGCAACCCCTGTATTTGTGGACTGTACGGCAGATACCTGGGAGATAGACCCATCATGCATAGAAGATAAAATAACAGACAGAACCAAAGGAATACTGGGTGTCCACCTCTACGGCCAGCCATTTGATTTTAAGGCTGTAAAGCAGATTGCAGACAGGCATGGACTGTTCGTGGTGGAGGACTGTGCGCAGGCACATGCTGCCGAGATAGACGGCAAGCGGGTTGGAGGCTTTGGAGAGATCGGATGCTTCTCTTTTTACCCGGGCAAAAATCTCTATGCCTTTGGAGAAGGCGGCGCCTGCACTTCCAATAATGAAGAGTACATCGATACAATAAACGTCCTCAAGAATCAGGGGTGCCGCATCAGGTACTACCATGAGAGGATCGGTTACAACATGAGACTTGAAGGCATTCAGGGAGCAGTTCTTTCAGTAGGCCTTAAGTATCTTGATGAGTGGACTCAGGCAAGGATTAATATTGGCGAAAGATATCTCAGAGAGATCACTAATGAGAAGTTCATTCATCAGGTACATCCAAAGAATACAAAACCGGTATATCAGCTCTTTGAGGTTCAGCTGCCGGATCCTGAGGACTTCCTCAGATATATGGCTGAGAACGATGTGGAGTGTAACAGGCATTATCCTGTTCCCTGCCATCTTCAGAAGGCCTATGCAGACCTTGGATACAAGAGAGGTGACTGCCCTAATGCTGAGCAGCTGGCAGACCACTGTGCGACACTGCCTCTTTTCCCTGAGATGACGGAAGATGAGGTGACCAGGGTAATCGAACTGTGTAACCGCTATTAAATTAAGGAGCTGCTAAGTTGGGTTTTGGTTCGTTTGAGAGATATGACAGGATAATAATAGGTGCCGGGCTCTATGGCCTTTACGCAGCCAGGTTCTGCGGCAAAAGGGGAGAGCGGGTGCTGGTCTTGGAGTATGATGACAAGCCCTTTAAGAGGGCGACCCACTCCAATCAGGCCAGGGTCCATATGGGATATCATTATCCCAGGTCCCTTTCCACGGCGCTCAAATCGGCCGGGTACTACAGGAGATTCCACGAGGACTACGGCTTTTCCGTGATGGACAGCTTCAGGCAGATCTACGCTGTAAGTTCACAGTTTTCCTGGACAAATGCAGAGCAGTTTCAGGAGTTCTGCAGGGCAGCAGGAATCTACTGCAGGCAGGAGCATGAATCTGTCTTTTTCCAAAAGGGGACAGTGGATGGTGCTTTCCTGACGCAGGAGGACACCTATGACGCCATGATACTCAGGGATTATTTCGTGGATGAGATAAGTACTCTGAAGGGTGTTGAAATCGTATATGGCGCAAGGTTAAAGAGCATCCGTAAAAACGGGGATGTATATGAAGTGTACTATGATGACAGGCCCTTGGCGGAATGTGGTAAGAAGCAGATCGACAGCTCTTTTGGGGGATCCGGGGCGAAGCAGGCCGATGGCTCTATTTGGGAATCCGGGACAAAGCGGGCTGACAGCTCTTTTGGGGAATCCGGTACAAAGCAGGCTGTGGCGGGTTTTGTGCTCAATGCCACTTATGCGTCCTGCAATCAGGTGCTTAGCTGCGTGGAGAACGCGGGCCCCGATGACAATTTTGACCTGTTCACGATAAAGTACGAGCTTTGCGAAATCATTCTCTGCAGGCCTTCTGAGGCGCTCAGGGACTACGGTTTTACTGTAATGGACGGCCCGTTCTTTTCCATAATGCCCTTTGGCAAGACCGGTCTCCATTCCCTGACATCGGTGACATTTACACCGCATATGACCAGCTACGATCCGCTACCTGTGTTCTCCTGCCAGCAGGGCTGTGAGTGTGATCCGAGGCAGTTGTGCAATTGCAATGACTGCCCCCATAAACCCGAGAGCGCTTGGGAGTATATGAGGCATCTGGCGGATAAGTATCTTTTGCCGGAATATGGCTATGAATATGACAGCTCACTCTTTTCCATAAAACCGATCTTAAAGAGCAGCGAAGTTGATGACTCCAGGCCCACAACCATCGTGGTCAGCAGTACCGGGCCGACGTTTATCAGCGTCCTTTCAGGTAAGATCAACACAGTTTATGATCTGGATGAGTTTCTGATTTAGAAAAAATGGGGATGGGATATGAAACGGGAGATATGAAAGGGGAGATATGAAGAAAAGGGGAGTTTCTGCGAAAATAATTAAAATATTGATTGTTACCGTATTATCTGCGGCAGTGTGGATCATCAGCATTCTCTATGGCGGGATTCACTACGAGACCAATGACGACACAGTAATAAATTTAATAGCAGCCGGTGCGTTTGGCAAGCCTTCCCAGTACCTGATCTACACAAGTGCCCTCATGGGGTATGGCATTAAGGTTCTGTACTGGATTTTTGGGAGTATCAATTGTTATCTTTGGTGCTACCTTGTGCTGAACCTTCTGGCTGTTATTGCTATTGTATACATCCTTACAGAGGATATCGGCTATGTCGGGACAGCGCTTTGCGCATTACTGGTCAATGTTATTTTGGCAAAAGATCTGTACATAAGCCTTCAGTATACTAAGAATGCATCACTATACGGTGCTGTAGGATTCTTGCTCCTTGTCTCTTTTCTGGACAGAGGAGGGAAGAAGTGGTTAAGGTTGCTGGCAGGCACCATGTTTATAGCGCTTTCTTTTTCTTCAAGGAAAGAAAGCTTCTTCTTTCTGGTACCATTTGGGTTGGCAGCGCTGTTTTTTGCAGCATTACCATATTTTGAGAAAGGACTGAGTGAATCAGCCTCTCCTAAGATGCCTTCGGCAGAAAGCACAGAAATTCGAAGTGGAAGGCACTTTGTGCCGCAAATTTTGCACGGAAAACTCTTTGATCCTAATTCATCTAAATCAGGTGGCAATCGAAAGCTGCTGCTGTCCCTGACACTGCCTCTTGCCGTCATTATCCTGTCGGTTATCGTGGACAGGCACATGTACTACGGAAGCCCCGAGTGGGCAGATTATACCAAGATAAACATCATCATGACGGACAAGCTTGACTACGGCAATTATAACTTCGAATGGCACAGGGACAAGTATGAGGCTGCGGGCTTTACCGAGTGGGACTTCAGATTCCTCGACGAATGTACCTATAATGATATTGAGAATTTCAGCAGGGAGAGGCTTGAGAAGATCGAGGAGATCGGCGGAGACATCAAGATGAACAGACTCCGCTTCGATCGCGAAATCCTTGAAATCACGGTCGCGGATATGGGAGGCTCTTTTTGGCAAAGCCTTATACCCTTTGCCACTGTTGTAGTGTCAGCCATCGCCCTGATCCTGGCTTTTTTATGCCAGGATACTTTTGCCCTTGCGGCGATTGCCGTCCAGCTCATGGGGCTTGTGGCAGGCAGCTATTATCTGTCATGCCTTAGAAGGGCAATCTGGCGAGTTAAGTTTGGATTATGGTTTGCAGCCCTGCTGATGATAATGGGCTGTGTTATCATACCGCTTATCCGTAGATTGCTGGAAAGAAGCTCCGGCGCTGGGGCACAGACCGACAACGTGATGCCGGAAAATGGCTCTGGTTCTGGATTGCAGACTGATCAGTTGATGGTGGAAATGGATGCAGGATTTGTATCACAGACTGATCAGGTGATGCCGGAAAATGGCTCTGGTTCAGGATTACAGACTGATCAGGTGATGGCGGAAATGGATGCGGGTTCTGGATCACAGGTTAACCAAGGAATGGTGGAAAATGAAGCTTGCTCTGAAACACAGAAGATAACGGAAGATATGCTTTGGAAACCCAATAAAAAAGCGTCAGGTATTTGCCTGGCGGTTCTGGCTCTCTTTTGTGTGGTTGTGACTGGCGCCTGGTTCAGGGGGATTGACTTTGATTCTGATGCTTTTGCGAAGACTGATAACGAGCGTTACGAGATGATCCATAGAATGAATGACTCCGATAGCCTGTTTGTAATGAGCCTTGACAATATGTTCGGAGGCCTGTGCGGGGCAATAAATATCTTTGAGATAAACAGTGACTATGCGGGATTCTACTCCCATGTTATCCCTGCAGGAGGATGGATTGTTCCTGCGCCGATAGCTGAGCTTTATGCTAATGAGAACGGCATCGCCAACGTGTACAGATCGCTTCCTGAAAGAGATGACCTCTACTACTACGGAGGCGGAGAACACATGGGCTATATGCTGATGTATCTCAATGAGAAATACGGCCCCGGAATCCAGGTCCGTGAAGAGCGTTTTGACGGATTTACGGCCTGGAAGTTTTACAGATAACCCACATTGCAATTCGTTGTTTTCAGAGACGTGGATGGCTACTTTATGACCTCAGGCTCTAGACCTTTGAGAAGCTGGATGAATTACCGAAAAAAATTGATGTGGTATTTGAGCTTCTTGAGGACTATTACATTTGAGCTTTTTGGGGGATAAAGGAACCGGGCAATAATCGCCAAATGTGGGATTTTCTGATACAAACTGCATCAAGGCTATAATTACTGTTAAAATTGGAAATTTTGAATTTTGGCGTTAGCACCAAAAAATATTTACGTGCATTTTGGAAAAATTGTGATTTTGTCAGTAGTAAATGTGATGACTATTCAATAAGATATCTTTCTAATTACTTGGCATTTATGATATATTCACGATCAGCCATGCAATAGCATTAATTATCTGACAATTTTGTTTGTGAATGTGCGCATAAAGCTATTATTACGCATGGTTCTTACTTGTATATATGAGTTTTTTCTATTTCAGCAGTAAGAAAAATAAATGGCTACGTGTGAAAATTGAATATTGCATTTTCGACAGTAAAAAATGTTCGTAATATCGAATGTTTGCAAACGTGTTATTGAATACATAAAAATCATCAATTAAATTACTAATATTTTGCTTTATTGCTGGCATCGGCTGATGATCTCCAAATGGTGAATACTCCCCAATGCTGACAGTTTTGCTATAATTTCGCATTTTTCTCTGTTACTTTCTTAATTTTTCAATTTGTAACAGTGTGTGATACTTGAAGAATTGACCATCCGGCCTGAAAAATAAAAATGGATCTAACAGGACGATATAATAGAGGGCTTTGGCAAAGAAAAACAGAGGAATCGTTGACCTGTTAGGCGACTTTTCCTGTACATGTCGTGCAATTCTGTGTAAGAAACGTCTGACAATTTGTATGATTACAAAAAGCGGAAGTATACATATAAATCTAATCTGCCAGGGGATTCACCCAGCTGCTCAAAGATCTGGAGCCTGAGGTAATAACGTAGCCACCCTGCCTGCGGCAGGGCTTGTCCTTGATACACATAAATCAGAATGCTACACTGAGAAATCCGATGGTGAGGCAATTCAGCTGCTCATGAGTCTATCGCCATCGGTGATGAGCAATCAGCATTCTGATTTATGGGTGTCAAGGATGGCGGACACAGCCACAACATTAGTATCAAGAAGCAATTTGGGCGCCAAATTTAGGATTTGTATCCATAAAGAGAAAAAGAGATAACAGGAAATATAAGAAATGTTGACCTATGCAGAATAGAAGAATTGAGAAAACAATAGGATATTCACAAGTAAAATACTGTGCATAAGCATAAAAAGTGAAGAAATAGTTTTGCCTATATCTTGTAGGAATGATAAACTTCTTATAAAGATATTGTATTGTTTTATTTACAGTGGGGAAATATTATGAATAAATTTAAGAAAATGTTGGGGATAAAGGACAAAAAGCCTTATCGCGAAGACGGGACCATAGATTTTGATGAAGTTTTTGCAAATGAGCCTTTTGAGGACGAAGACGATTATCCCGACGAGGAATTTGATGAAGTTTACGGCGGCGAAAACCGGACTTCTGAGAAGAAGCAAGACAGCCACGATGAAAAGAAATCTGAGAACACAGGAAAATCCGGTGATGTCGGCCATACCAGAGATGATAGGAATTCTGCTAGGAATCTACAGCCTTCGAGGCGAGATGGATATGACCAGGATGCAAGACCAACAAGGAAAGATGAATATGATCGGGATGTAAGACCGGCAAATA
>JAEEGF012301240.1_pt1 | contig 23112 bp, 14 predicted proteins | sample 9134171 | NCBI WGS metagenome assembly JAEEGF01 (sample SAMN16246542, study PRJNA631951) | gut metagenome | biome: gut microbiome; feature: rumen; material: AP-attached | host: Bos | place: Iran: Karaj | collected 2018-10
AGAGTACTGCCGGTGAATCGATCGCCGAGGTGCTGATCGCCCTCCTGATCGCCGCATTGGCCCTCACCATGCTCGCCTCCGTTATCAGTACTTCCGCCAGGATCATCACGAGCAGCAAAGCTGCGATGAATGCGTACTACCAAAAAAGGAATGGGCTCGACGCGGGCACTTCAACATCTGGCACGCCACTTGCGCTCCAAATCACAAAAAAACTAAGATCGGACAGTGCACCAGGAGAAAGGAGCATCGGAGTGAAGTTAAAGCAAGATCAGGAAAGCACCATCATCTCCGTCAATCCTTATTCGATCAGTGACGCTGTCACAGTAAATACACCGGTCGTAGCCTACTACTGGCCGTAATGAGGAGGGGTTTCGATTGAGAGTCATCAAGAAAAAGCTGAAAAGCCGCTTTGGCTTTTCTCTGGCCGAGACCCTGATCGCCATCCTCATCCTGTTGATGGTGTCGGCCATCGTGGGAGCGGCCATCCCCACAGCGTCGAGAGTCTATGTGGACACGGTAGACGCTGCCAATGCCCAGGTCCTTCTCAGCACTGCGACTACCGTTCTGCGGGATAAGCTGAGCACGGCGACAAGTCCTCGTACGGGAGGGGCTGGGGATAAGAAGACCATTATCACCTTCAAGACGCGTACGACGGTGAACGGCAAGAATGCCGACGCCTGGTGTATGATCGAAATGAAGGACGGCACATTATATATCCACTATGGTTCTCTTGAGGCAGCTCATGAGGCCGATGTGACAAAGTATACCATAGGTTCACAAAAGTTGGTCTCTTTGGAGGCCAAGACCCAGAATCTTAGCTTGATCTATGATTCCATTACATACAATGAAACTACCGGCGTTGTCACGTTCAGGGATCTGCAAGTCATGAAAGGGGATAAAACGCTGGCGGGCCCCTGCGACATTTCGGTCCGGACGCTTTCGTGAATCTTCTTGCGAAGCTTCCGTGTAAAACAGGAGTCAAGGCAGGAGCTGTATTGCGCGGTAGTCAAACAGGAAAACCATTCGGGTGGGATGAATTATGAATAAAAGAATGAATCGAAAAGGCTTTACGCTGGCAGAAGTGTTGATTGTTGTCGCGATCTTAGTGGTACTCGCGAGTGTCGGCACCGTTGCGCTCGTATCCCATATGCGCAATATGCAGAAGCTGGAGATGGACGGGCAGGCGAAAGAGCTCTTTGTGGCAGCCCAGAACCATTTGTCTCTGGCAGAAAGCCAGGGCTATTTGGGCGTGGCCGAATTCACCGGAGAAGGCGAATCTGCCACTTCGACCGGGAATTTCGGCTATGCGGATGCGGAAAAGGGCGTTTACTACATCGTAGTGAACAATGGTTCTTCCATTGACGCCGGCGGCAAGGCGGATGCCATTTTGAAACAGATGCTGCCCTTCGGTTCTATGGACGAATCGGCCCGCGCTGGCGGAAGCTATATCATCCGCTATCAGAAGGATCCGGCACAGGTTTTGGACGTATTCTATGTCAGCACCTCCGGGCGTTACAAGCTGAAAAATGGTGACGAGCTCGGTTTCATCCAGGCTAATTATACAGAGGATCTCAAAGGTTATATCAGCAACCCGAATTCCCTCGACCTGAAGAACTACAAGGACGGTGCCGTTGTCGGTTACTATGGCGGTGCCGCCCCGCTGAGTCTGACCGAAGGCGTCACACTCCTGGCTCCGACCGTGGAGATCATCAATGGCGAGCAGTTGATCATCAAAGTCACGGATCATAATGGCTCCACCAATGGTGGGACCAACATGATGACCCTCGTTTTCACCGACATCGCGGGAAAAGAACTGTCGATTCCTTTGAAGAAGTCTGCTACGAATAACCTCGGCCAGGCGAACTATGCTCGGCTGAACGGGAGTGCTGTTGTTGATGGCGATGACACTGAATTCACCCTGATTATCGACGATGTGACTTCGCAGAAGCTTCATTTCGCATATGACAATACTACGGATGATATCTCCGACTTTAAAGGAAAAGATTTCACCATCGGCGAGGACATCACTGTTTATGCGGTCGCCTACAACAACAGCGTACTCACCAATATCGCGCAGAGCGTGCCGCAGGATTTCAACAGCCTCTTTGCCTCCCGCTCCGGAAGTACGGCAAAGATCGGCTGTTTCCGCCATCTGCTGAACCTGGATGCGACCGTTTCCGGCGTCGCTACCAATCCGGTGACCACGGCGGAGCAGATCGCCAACCTGGATTGGAATAGCTTTACCTTGGGCGGTATCACGGATTCGGACGGCAGCAGTTTGACTGCTTCCGGGAAATTTTATCCTGTCACCCCGGCTGCAAGCAGCTTCACCTACGATGGCAAGGATCTCAGCATTTCCGACCTGGTGGTGGATGTATCTACCCGTGATGCGGGCCTCTTTGCAGATTTCTCCTCCGGCACCATTAAAGACTTGGTGCTGAAAAACTTTACTGTAAAGAATACCGGCTCCGGCAATGCGGGCGCCTTGGCAGGCTCTTTCGGCGGGACCTTGATCTCCGGCGTTCTGGCATACAACACGGCGGATGCGACCTCCCTGGGCGTCACCTCCGCTTCCGGCCACGCGGGCGGCCTCGTGGGCAAAATGACCGCAGGCAAGGTAGATAAGTCCGCTGCCGCAGTTTACGTCAGCGCAACCGGCGCCGGTAACGCCGGCGGCCTGATCGGCCTCGCCGACGGCGCCGTGACCGTCAGCAACAGCTATTCCGGCGGCCACACGGAGGATGCAAAATACCGGAATCTCACTACTGCGAGCCCCAGCACGAGCTTCAATGTCCAATCGGCGTCCGGCAATGCCGGTGGCCTGATCGGCGCTGCCGCGGGCGCCTCGCTGTCGGTAGGCACGAGCTATTCCACCGCCTCTGCGAAGGCTGAAGCCGAAAACACTGGCGCCGGCGGTTTGATCGGCAATACCAGCGCGACCACGGTGACCATCAATAATTCCTATGCGACTGGCCTGGCGCTCACGGGTGACAAAGCGACCACGGGTGCTTTCGTGGCACTCTCCACGAGCACGATCACTGGAGAAGGGAACAAGTTCCTTTCCTCCCTCAATGCGTCTCCGTCTAATCTGGATTCCCTTGGCTATACGCTGGCCGCCGCCACTTCTTCGGACGCTGCATTCTGCCTTCCTACAACACCGACGGATACCCGTGCTTCGGCGGTTCCCTATGATACTGCCTTGATCACCGGCTTTGGCGGCAAGTATTCCTTCCCCACCATTGACCAGTTGAACGGTATCACAGATTCCACAGCATCCCTGAAGCCCGGCATCACCGACCGCCACTATGGCGACTGGCAGATGCCCACCATGGAGATCCTGAACTATACGCTGACGAATTCGGACACGCTTTTTACCGACATTACTTTCAAAGAGAATACACGCTATGTGACTATGGTGCTTTTTGGTGAAACCAGCAAGGCGGCGACGGCTTTTCTGCTGCAGCTCTCCGACAGCCAGTCTAATGCGACGATTGTCGACACTGGCGTTCTGTCTACTGATGAACGGGAGATCACCTGGCGGGGAGAGCCCAACGAGGGCGTCGTACAGCCTGGTTTCAACGTGGACGCCGAAAAGAAGACGCTCACGATTACCTTTGACGATATCACCACGGCCAAAGGACATTTCGCCAGCATCTTCCCTAATCTCGTTCCCGGTGAAAACGTCACCCTCTTCGCCGCGGGTGGCAAGTGCAGCTGGGCGGAACTCCAGACCCTGCGAACCAAGGTATACCCGGATGATATGGAAAATCCGGGCGAGATCATCGCTCTGTCCGACAACAGCCTGTTTGCCAAGCCGGAGGCTTTGGAAGCCAAAGAGGCGACGAAGTCCTACGAACCCGGCGAAGGCGGAGCGGCCAGTGAATATGTGACCATCCTGACCCGGTCAATGTCCGCCTATCCCGCGGAGATCAAGAACCTCCGCCATCTGCAGAATCTGGATACCAGTATTTCCAATGTGAATGCGGAATTGTCAAGTGAGAATAAAACTGCTGGAAAATACATCAAGACTGCGAAGCTGATGGAGAGCTTCAACCTGACGACGAAGCAATATGACAACGTCGATGCTTTTGTTCCGGATGCCAGCGATCCCAACAAGTTCAACTGGGCGACAAAGAACGTCTATGTATATAACAGCAGCAACAAGACAGATGCGGGTTATTTCAACGGCATCTACAACGAGCATCTGACTGTAATGGACGGAAATGACAAGACCATCGTTGGCCTGAAGATCGGTACTACCTATGGGACCCAATACGGCAATGCGGGCCTGTTCCGCTCTGCGGGCACCACACTCTCGATTGAGCATCTCCGCCTGGCGAATATCTCCATCGACACGACGGGCAACGGTGGCGCATTTGTGGCTACGGTACCCAGCGGCAGCACCGTCACCCTGCGGGGCAACCTCGTCCTTGCCGCCGAAACCGATAAGAAGGTCAAAGCCGGAACGGCAGGCGGCCTGGTCGGCGCATCCTCCGGCACCCTCAAGATCGTCAACAGCGCGGCTGCCATGTATGTGTCGGGAAGCACTGCTGCAGGCGGCCTCCTGGGCAAGCAAGCAGCCGGGACCGTCGAGATCCGGGACAGCTATGTGGGCGGCCACACCAGCGGCGGCGAGTATTCGGCCGACTTAAGGAATATCGTTTCCTTGGGCGGTGCCGCCGGCGGCCTGATCGGAGAGACGGCGAGCGGAACAACTGTCGCCATCCGCCAGAGCTTCAATGCGGCTTCTGTCTATTCCAGGAATGACGCCGATACCGTCGATACCAACAAGGCCGGCGGCATCATCGGCGTGGTGGGCGGCGGCTTCTCCAACGCGTTCTCTGCGATTGCGGAATATAAGGAAACCTCGACAGGACCCGTCAAATATCCTGCGTATACGGCGATCACTGCAGACAGCAAGATCCTGAACCTGGTCTACGTCGTAGCCCCGGTCAACAGTGTCGGTTCCATTACCGGCAGCGCCGGCACGTATACGTTGACCGGCGGCAACGGAAGCGTCATGGGTAATGTAAATGCAGACGATCTTACCGGCAACGGCCTGTATTTCCTGCCTGACGTATATTCCGACCCGCTGCCCGTTCAGTTGGACGATGCGGGCCACTCTAACATCATCCCCATCGGCAGCGGTGCCGCCACTTTGTCTTATGCAGAGTTGGAAGCCATTTTGAATGCTGCAACGGCGGCCTCCAGCTATGAGAGGACCGGCGAAGGCGTAGACAACGCCATCCTGGGCGTCGCAGGTTCCCATGCCCATCTGGAGCAGGAAACCACCGTCTTTGATGAATCTCTGAGCCGGTTCGAGTATCCCTTCTCTATCTGGACGACCTTTAATTTCAACGGAAGTGCGCTTCATTATTACGGCGACTGGCAGCGGCTCCCCCATGTTTCCAACATCCATCTGCATATCCACTATGTCGCCAGCCTGCCGAAGGAGGACGGTTCTGGGCGATTCAACAAGCAGATCGATGATGAGGAGATAATCCTTCAGATTCCCTATACGCCGACAAAGTTCAATCTGCTCTACGCGCCCGATCCCGCTGAGGACGAGGACTACTACGACTATCAGCTCAGCGACAGCTTCTGGTCGATGTATCAGGGAAACTGGAGCGAAACCACAGCATGGCCGGCTACGCCTGTCACGACCTTTGACAGAGGCAACAGCGGCGGCAGGGAAACGCTGAAATCCGATGTGTTCCAGGTCATCAACGATAAATCGAAGTATGTGAAGGAAGATGGCACTGCGTACCTTAACGGCGACACAGGCGACCCACATCTGCACATCACTCTCGTGGCGAAGTACGAGCTGCGCCAGAGCACCCTTCATGTGCTGCGCTTCTTCGACGATAAGAGCCCAACGAACAAGGTCTACGATACGGAGCCGACCACCTTCCTGGTCGTTACAGATGTGTCCACGGCTGCGTCGATGACCCTGTCTGCGCTGCTGGACGGGAAGGAAGCGGAGCTCCCTGCCTTTACGAAGAGCGGCTACCGGCTGGCTGGCTGGTATGACAAAAACGGGAATCGGATTTACGAGAATTACTATGATCATAAAACCGATGAAAACCCGACGGGCGACGAAAAATTCCATCTGCGCCTCGTCAGCGGCAACACGGAGGTCGCTAAGGATGTTCTGAATATCGACCTCTATGCACAGTACCGGCCGATCCAGATGCGTACCATCCACATCCATTTCACTACGAACGACACGACGGATCATAAGGTCCCCAATGTGGACGACTGGGATATCCTGTACGAGGCGGACCGCGGCTTCTATCCCACCATCAAACTGCCCAACGGCAACGGCTTGTCCCCCGTGTCCGTCACAGACGGCAGCGGCAACGCGATCAGCGACGGAAGCGTCACCCTTGACGGCGCCCAGCTGACCTTCGATATAGCAGGCGTCACGACAACGCTGACGGATGCGGAAAAAAATATCAGCTATACGGTCACTTATCAGGTCACCGGCACGGAGCCGGCCGGCTATGTGGTCCTCTGTGAAAAGCAGCACACGGGCAGCGATGGAACCGTTTACAACGACAGCACATCCTATATCATCCCCTATCTCTACACATCAGATGATGATTATGTGCCTGGGACCTTCGGGGCAACCAAGCCCGGCGAAGCGCCTGACCCCTATAACGAGGCTGCCACCCCGATCCCCAAAGATTACATCACCGATTGCGGGATCAGCAGCGATAAATTCGTGCCCTATGGCATGAAGATCCTGAGCAAGGACGACGACGGCAATTTCGTGGACAGCAGAGGTAACGTCGTGATCGCTGCGGCCGACGTTTCTAAAAAGAATATTCCCAATAGCGTATATGCAGTTCCTCTTGGTGAGAGCGAAGCGGATGCGGATAATTACGCTGTGACCTATGTGGTCCTCCTGCAATACAGCCGCAAGACCTATCGGCTGATCGTCGATACCAACGGCTGCAAGAATCTGCCTATCTACTATGACCCCAGTGTGGAATATGGCAGAGATCTTTACAGTTATCTGCTTGATAAGAATTATTATAACGACGACGAAGGCTATATGGAGCGCACCGGTTATGCTTTCAGCGGCTGGAGCTATGTGGGCGGTGCCACGGGAGATGTGGAAACGGATAAGCCTTTCATGCCCGCCGAAAACACCACCGTGACGGCCCAGTGGCTGGGCACCCCCGCCAAATTCACCGTCCTCTTCATGACCCAGGAGGCGGACGACGAGGATGCCTACACGGTGAGCGGCTATGACAATGCCGCGGAGCTGATGGCCAATGCCGGCACCGGCTTTGAGTTTTCCGGCAGCGGTTTGCTGAGCTGGCTCAACGACAGCGATCCTGCGGATGAAACGATACCTCCCAAGAGCACAAAAACATATGATGAGAGCACCGTTGTAGGCTATCTGGCAGACGACGACCCGGTCAAAGAGATCTTCAAGTATTTTGAGCTGAACGTTGAAAAGACTCGCAGCCTGAATGTGGATAAGGATGGGAATCCCATCAAGGTCCGCGACGACGGCAATACCACCTATAAGATCTATTTTGACCGCAAGATCTACACCCTGCGCTTTGACGTGGTCTTCTCGGCACGCGACGGCTGGGGCTATAAGCAGCTGACGTCCCAATATGAGGACAACAAGGTCAATACGGATTACTACGGACTGATCAACGGCGAATACGTCCTTCTGCAGAAAGGCGCCGACGGCAACCTGTATTACTATGAAAAAGAGAAGGTTAGCTATCCGGGTACGCGGTTCAAGACGTCCAACAGCAGCGCCGGAGAAAACAAATGGGGCGTAGTTGACGGCAAACTGGTCAAGTTGACTTCTTCTTCCTCATCCTACTGGAAAGTTGCCAATAATACAAGATATAGTGCGGCCGATAATGATAAAGATAATAATCCGGCAAAGTGGGGTATCTTTGGCACCAGTAACACGATTCAAAGGGTATATTGGAAAGGCTTTAGCGGTAATAAGAAGTGGCGTCAATCAGACTCCAACACGGGCACTGTCTATAATGGCAAAGTATTTAAGCAGGACAATGGCGGTAACCGCGACGAGGAGTATACCGGCCAGGTTTATCATCCCAACAGCAACAAGGATAACGGGAACTTTGATACGGACGGCGGAAGTTCTGCAACCTACGGCTACAAGGACGGGTATTATTTTGAGATAATCGAATCATCACAGATGACCTGGCAGTATACGGACGATAACGGTCAGACGCAGACTTATGAGGGCACAGTTTTCTATGAAAGCGGCACAAGCGATAGCTACACGATCGGGTTTATCGACAACCTGACGGCCAAGCAGGTAACTGTGTTCCGCGAAGGCAGCGCCTGGTACTATTGGGGTGACGACAGCACCCACAGGATTGAGTATACAGACCCACCGTATATCGAAGGCGCGACCGGCAGCGAGACGCTCTATCTCGGCACAACCACCAACGCGTACAACGGTAGCCATTCTGATAGCTACTATAGCTTTTTCTCACAAAAGAGCAACGCGGTCAGCTTTAACACGACAGGGCTCAAAGCGTATGACATACAGGATGGCGGCACAGCCTATACCGTCTATTATTTGGATTTGACGGCGAGGTACGGCTCTTCCAAAACGATCGACGGGGGCTCCTTCTATGATCGGTGGCCGGCAGAGTATAGTAGCATTGGTAATTACTATTTCGTCGGTTGGATCCAGTCCGACCGCGCCAAGCTGGCTTATGATCAGATGCTGGAGGGCAACACGCGTCCTTCCAGCTTGAAGGGTAAATACCGGACCATGTCGGACATCCTTCTTCTGGTTGACTGGACGGGAACCGATTGGAACAAGATTTATACCCAGAAATATAAAGGAGAGCTCTCCCCCGAAGAAGAAGCTGAGATTTACGACAGCGTTTCGATCAATGAAAAAGCCAAATATGTAGTCAAATCCACTGGTGACAAAGCTTCGTATTACACGGACGGGATCGCGCAGGAATTCCATTGCCGCTGGGGTTCGGGGACTTCGCATGCATTTACTTATGAGTATTGGTTTGAGGATCCGGTTACTGGTGGAAATGCGGATCCGACGACAGGCGGATTTGCTCAGAAGACTGAAGTTCCTAATGTCCGGGCGCAGGGCAGCAGCGGCAGTGGACCTGCAGACCAGACGCCCACTGCGTTCGACGGCTATCAGAAGGGACTCCGGTATTATAAGAATAATAATACTTGGACTGAGATAACAGGAACTCCTGGTTATTCAGGATCTTCTACATCTCCGATGGTGATTCGCTTCTATTACAGGCTGAACCGTTGGAAGCTGGTCCTCCATAACGAGGGGTGGACCAACCCGACCAGGACCTATGATGGGAATGACAAGCTGAGATACGGGCAATCCCTTGTCTTCATCGGCACCGATCCCAATTTGGCCACCGGCACGACCCTGACCGTGGGCGGCAAGACCAAGACCTTCGCCGGCTGGTATACCACGCCGGACGGCGTGCAGGGTTCGGAGGTCGATGTTGCCACCGCCACCATGCCCGACGGCGTCCTGAACCTTTATGCCGTCTGGCGCGACGCCCCCAGCGATGTCACGTTCGAACAGACGCCCAAGTATTGGAATGGGACTGTGACAGCCTATGTCCCCGGCACCGGCCTTACACTGACTTGGCCGAAAGGCAAGCCCACCACCAATGAGGACGGGGAGATCAAATTCACGAGCGTGCCCAACGGGAAAACCCTGGTGCAGCAGGGCATCGAATGGGACAAATTTGAGCCTGAGCTGACCGGTTGGGACTTCCTCTACTGGGGCGACTCCAATGGCAACCCCTTCACTGTCGATCAGCCCATTACGGCGGCCCTGACCCTGTATCCCTATTTCGAAAAGGCACAGGCAACAAGCGCGACCTTGTATATTACCTATGAATGGGGCGGACAGGGCGAGCAGCCTGCGGATCTGGCTCTGCCCGAGATGGAGAGCGTGACCATCAACTTTGGCGAGAATTTCAGCAAAACGCCGCAGCTCAAGGAAGGCTACAGAGTCGATCCTCCCGTGGTTCCGCCCACATTCATGACCGAAGCGCGCCTGCACGAGGATCCCTTCACCTACGATGAAGAAACGAAGAAGTACAACCTGGTCTTCACCTATACCGAAGACGAGCCGGAATGGGAATACACCGTGGGATATTATCTGCGGCTGGTTCCTTACGGAGTCGAGGGCGGTACGGCTGTGGAGATCCCGCTGCTGATAGAGACGGATGCGAGAACGGCACGGGGCGACTTCAAGTTCGAGCAGTTCTATGCCCTGCCCGAATCGCTGAGCGGCTATGAGTTCCAGATGCTGGAGTTCTGGCAGAACAACACACATAAGACTGCGTATGATACCACGGACCCCACCGTCCTCCTCAAGCGGGGCGACGGCAACATAATCAAGGTTTTCCTCACGGTCGACGCAAAGACAGTGTTGTCGCCGATGAAATCCACGATCTTCAACAATGCGGTACAGGGCTTCACAAAGGATGATCTGACGCTGCCCTATCTTCCGACGGGCGAGGGCAGTACGATCACCGTGAACAATCCCCACTGCACCTACTATTCCGGCGTTGGAACGGACGGCAAACCGAAAGTGGAAAGCCCCCAGGATGCTGGCCTGTACGGCGTGCAGGTCGTCGTGACCGTGACCTATGAGGGTACGGAATATGAGTTCTGGAGATCCGCTCCTGTCGTCGCAGGAAAAAAACCTGCAATCAACTACAGGATCGACCGCTACACCGTGATCCTGACCTCCGGGAGCATCACAAACAAATTCTTCAATAACGACGGCAACGGAAAGGTGACGCTGCCCAGCGGCTGCACGCTTGCGGAAGTCGGCTATGTGGCGCGCGACATCAGCAATCCTGTGATTACGCAGAGTGGAAGTCTGGTGAGCCAGTCGAACTTCAACTACAGCTTCTCCGCAGAGTCCTTCCGCCGTACGTCCTCCAAGCATGGCACCTTCGATACCAACGGCAACCGCGATCCGAACGGTACAGTCATCAGGGACGACTTCACACCCAATGTCTTCTCGTATCAGGTGAGCGGCCTGGATCTGAACAACTTCAGCATCTATAAGGTCTATGGGCAGCTCTACATCTGGGACAGTGTGGACGATTACAACGATTGGAATGGCTGATCCAGGACAGCAATGAACAAATAAAAAGGGGCTATAGCAAACCGCAAGTAAAAGCTACAGCCCCCAAGTACTATTCAATGCTGTTTCCTACCGCGCCGCCGGGTCCTGCCCGGCGGTGCGCTTTTTGGCTATCTTGTCCTCGTACATCCGCTTGTCCGCCTCGGCCAGCAGCGCCTCCAGATCATAGCCCTCCTCGCCGTAAGCCATACCGCAGGCGATGACGCAGCGGATCCCGTCGTCCGCCCGGTTCAGCTCCGCGAGTCCTGCTTCCCAGCGTGCCCGGAGCTGTTCCGCTTCCTCCCGGCTCAAATGCAGGGCCGCCACGATGAATTCGTCGCCCCCCACGCGGAAGGGCAGGACGTTCCGTGCTTCGATTTGCCGAATACTGTCCGCCGCCTTGCGGATCAGCTTGTCCCCGGCCTCGTGCCCGAAATTGTCATTGACGTATTTCAGATTGTTCACGTCCATGTTGAACACGGCCAGGGACTTCTGCTTCCTGAACAGGCTCTGCTTCAGGGATAGGAACTTCCCTTTATTATACAGCCCGGTCAACCCGTCGAGCTCCTTCTCCTGCTTAAGCGCCTTGAAATAACTGCCCATGTCCCGGAACAGCTCCATGTATTCGCTGCTGTCCACCAGATAATGGAGCTGCATCAGCTCGTCCCCCTCCCGCAGGGTGGAGGTGACCACCATAAAGCTTTGCCCACTCTCCTTGTGCAGCAGGTCCCAGCGCTCCCCCCGCTGACCCTCGCGGGGCGGGGGACAAGCTGCGTCCCAATTGGTGCTTTCCCGGAGGAGCAACCTGGTCCGCTCGTCCTCATAGAGGACCTCGCCGCCCTTGCCGGTGATGAAGATGCCGCCCACGTCCTCCGTGAAAAAACGAAGGATCAACTTGCTGTATCGGGCGTCCATATTTCTGCCTCCCTCCATCTGTATGCATTGCATCGGACAATGCTGTTCTGCTGGTTTATGTCTGTCGGGTCAGCGAATAAGGCATATCCTGAAAATAGCATGCGCTCCCGGCTGCTGTCGCGGCGAAGCTCAGATGTCCTCCGGAGACCAGGAGGGCTGAGGCTCGTCGATCTGCAACACCCCGTCCGTTTTGGCCACGATCTGATACCGGTCCTCGTAGACGATCTCCCCGGGAGAATTGGTATACACCAGAAAGTATGGGTGGTGGTACCGTTCCAGCAGCCAGAGGGCGGGGCGGATCATCTTCATCATCTCAGCGGAATTCTCTGTCTTGAACCAGCAGACCACGCTTTCCCGGTTCTTGCACTGGGGCGGCCAGGGAAGGTTTTCCGCGAACCAGCCGTCGATCTCCCGGAAGAGGTCCGCGTCCTCCGGCTCCATCACGTCCTGCTGGATGAGGCCCCAGCACATACTGAAGACGCCCTTGGCGTACATGGTGTTCCTGGCCAGCTCCTTGCCCTGGATGCGGACGTATTTGAATTGCAGATGGCTCATGTCGCTTCCTCCCGCACGGATGTTAAGCTCATTTTACCTTGTTTTCTTCCCACGGTCAACGAAAAAGGGCTGCCGAAGCAGCCCTTGTGTCTCGTACTTTCATTTTCGCGCCCACAGGAGGAACAGGGGTGCGTCGGGGAGGTCACGTTCCTGAAGGATACGCGCTCCCGCTGTTTCATCCGCGCCGTATTCGGAAAATCCCGCAGAAGCCAGCAGCTCCAGGTCCCAGGCGGGGCGGCTGTGGCTGCTGGCGGGCATAGCCAGGGTGATCCTGGCGTTCTCCGCCGACAGCTCCGGGGTGATGCCCACGTGACCGTAGACCCCCTCCTTGGAGATATAGGAGGCCTGCTGGTTCTCATTACGCACGTTGCGGGCGTAGTCCGCGTCGAAATTCAGGAGCAGCCCGCCCGGCTTCAGCAGTCGGCGCCACTCCCGGTAGGCCTTCTCCGGCTCCGGCAGTGTCCAGCTGAGGTTCCTCGTCACCAGAGCGTCGAAGCTCCCATCTGGAAATTCCGTCGCCTGGGCGTCCATCCTGCGGAAGTCGATGGCGAGGCCCAGCTTGGCAGTGGTCTCCTCCGCCTCCGCCAGCATGGCGGGGGTGAGGTCGATGCCCGTGAGCTCGTGGCCCGCCTGGGCCAGGAGGATGGCAAAATATCCCGTACCGGTGCCCACGTCCAGGATACGCAGGGGCCTGCCCTCCGGCAGATACCTGCCGATCTCCGCCAGCCAGCGGCCGCTGATGGGGTCCTGCAGCTCGTTGAGGCGCACGGTATTGAAATCCACCGCCCGCTTCGTCCAGTATTCCTCCACGCTTCTCTCCAATTCGTCCATTATTTCACCTCCAAAACCGAGGAAATCAACCTTTTCGTGTATTCCTCCTCCGGCGCGTCGATCACCCGGCGCACCGGCCCTTCCTCTACCAGGACCCCCTGGTACAGAACCATGACCCGGCTGCACAGGCAGCTCACCACGCTCAGGTCGTGGGAGACCAGCAGGGCAGCCATGTGCTTTTCCCGGCAGATCTCCGCCAGCAGCTGAAGCACCTGGGCCTGGGTGGAAACGTCCAGGGCGCTGGTGATCTCGTCGCAGAGCAGGATCCTGGGGGAAGCGGCCACCGCTCTGGCAATGGCGAAGCGCTGGCACTGACCGCCGCTGAGTTCTCTGGGGTATCGCTCCGCCAGGGCCGGGCTGAGACCTACCATGGCGCAGAGAGCCGCCATGTCCGGCTCCGCATCCCGCCCGCAGAGGCTTTTCACCCCCTCCCGGATGGAAGCGGAGATCCTTCGCCGAGGCTGGAAGGAGCCCACGGCGTCCTGAAAGATCATCTGGATGCTGCGGTATTGTTCCTTCGTTCGCTGCGGGGGCAAGGGCTTCCCGTCCAGAAGGAATTCCCCCTTGTCGGGCCTTTCCAGGCCGCTGAGGAGGCGAAGCAGGGTGCTTTTCCCGCTGCCGCTTTCCCCCACGACGCCCAGGATCTCCCCGTCCTCCAGGGTGAAGCTCACGTCCTTCAGGGCCTCCACCTGAAGGCCTTTCCGCGTATAACGCTTGGAGATATCCCGTCCTTCCAGCAGGGTCATACCGCACCTCCCTCTGCGCAGCAGGCGGAAAGGTGTCCCGGCGAAGCCTCCCGCAGAGCATAAGGGGCTTCCCGGCAGCCATCCCTGGCCAAGGGGCAGCGGTCGGCGAATTCGCAGCCCGCCGCGCCGGGTCCGCTCAGGGGCGGCTGCCCCGGCAGGGGAGCGGGCATCCGCCCGTCCAGGGAGGGGATAGCGGCCATGAGGCAGCGGGTGTAGGGGTGCGCTGGCGCGGCCGCCAGGGCCCTTGCCGGGCCCAACTCCACCAGCCTGCCCCCGTAGAGGACGGCGATCCGGTCCCCCAGAAATTCCGCCAGAGCGAGGTTGTGGGTAACGATGATCTGGCTCAGGCCCTCTGCCTCCCGCAACCGCAGCAGCTCCTTCGCTACTTGGAGCTGCACCGTGGCGTCCAGGGCGCTGGTGGGCTCGTCCGCCAGCAGCAGCTCCTGCCCCAGCAGCAGGGTGAGGGCCAGGGCGATGCGCTGATTCATGCCGCCGCTCATCTCATAAGGGCAGGAAGCCAAGACGCGCCTGGGTTCCGCGAGCCCAAGCTTCTCCAGGGCTGCCGCCGCCCGGTCCTCAAAGGTTGAAGGATCGTAGAGTCCCCGGCTGCGCAGGGTCTCGATGAATTGCTTCCGGTAGCTGCGGATGGGATTGAAGGCGCCGCCGGGGTCCTGGAAGACCATGCCGATCCGCGCCGCGCAGGTTTTCCGCCGCTCCTTATCCGGCAGGGTGGTGAGCTCTGTCCCGTCCAGGGCGACGGCCCCCGCCAGGATGCGCAGCCCCGGCTCCATGCCCAGGATGGCCTTCAGCAGGGTGCTTTTGCCGCAGCCGCTTTCCCCCACCACGCAGAGGATCTCCCCCCGCGCCAGGGTGAAGGTGACGTCCGCCACCGCGAGGACGCTGCCGTAACCGGCGCTGAGGCCGTTGACCTCCAGAATGTTTCCTTCTTTCATTTCCCGCCCTCCACGTCCAGCACGTCCCGGACGCAGTCGCCCAGGTAGTTGAAGACCATTACCGTGAGGATGGTAGCCCCGGCGGGAGCCATCACCGCCCAGGGGGCCAGCTGCAGATAGGCGCGGGCGCCGGAGATCATGCTGCCCCATTCCGCCTGGGGCTCCGTCACCCCGATACCCAGGAAGCTGAGCCCGGCGATGCCGATCATCATGGTGCCGATCTGGGTGGAGGCATTTACCACCAATGGCCCCAGCATATTGGGCAGCAGGGTCTTCAAAAGGATGGAAAGAGCCCCTTGCCCTGTGAGACGGGCGGCGGAGACGTAGGCCTCCTCCTTCAATGCCAGCACCTGGGCCCGCGCCAGGCGGGCGTAGAGGGTCCAGCCGGTGACGCCCATGGCCAGCATGGCGTTGGCAAGGCCGCCGCCCAAAATGCCCGCCACGGCGATGGCCAGCACCATCTGGGGAAAGGCCAGCAGCACATCCGCCAGGCGCATCACCAGAGCGTCTGCCGCGCCGCCGAACCAGCCCGCCAGCATCCCCAGCACCGAGCCGAAGATAAAGGTGGCCGCCACCAGAGCCACGGCGGAGAAGATGCTGGTCCTGGCCCCCATGAGGACGCGGGAGCAGATGCAGCGCCCGTAGCGGTCCGTGCCGAAGGGGAAGTCCCGGCTGGGGGCCTCGTTCATGTGCAGGGCGCTGGTGGCGTTGGGGTCGTTGGGGGCCAGCAGGGGAGCGAAGATACTCAGCAGCGTAAGCAGCCCCGCCAGGCCCAGGAATATCAGCAGCCGGGTCCTGTTCCGGCTGCGCTTATCATGCCGTGCGTTCATCCCCGTCACCTCATTCCTGCCGCACGCGTGGGTCGATCCAGTGGTAGGCCACGTCCGTCAGCAGGTTCACCAGCACATAGACCACGGCGGCAAAGAGGACGAAGCCCTGGATCACGGGGTAATCCCGGTTGGTGATGGCGTCCATGGCCAGCTTCCCCAGTCCCGGCCAGCGGAAGATGGTCTCCACCACCACGCTGCCCCCGAAAAGAGTGCCCACGGAGAGGCCCACCACGGTGAGGATGGAGATGGAGGCGTTGTGCAGCACGTTCCGGAAGAGGATATAGCGCCCTTTCACCCCCCGGCTGCGGGCGCCGCTCACATAGCTCTTCCCCAGCTGTTCCAGTATCTCCGCCCGGAACTGGCGCAGAAAGCGCCCGATCATGGGGATGGACAGGGCCAGGGCGGGGAGGAGCAGCCCCTTGAGGTTCCTGTCCGCCACCACGGGCAGCAGACGGGCTTTGACGCAGAGAAAGTACATGAGCAGCACGGAGATCAGGAAATTGGGCAGGGAATTGGCCACAAAACTGAAAAACCGAAGGATGTAATCGGGGATGGAGTCCCTTTTCACCGCGGTGAGCATTGCCAACGGCAGGGAGACCAGCAGGCTGAGGGCCAGGCTCCCCAGGGCCAGCAGGGCGGTATGGCCCATGGCCTTCCCCAGCTTGCCCGCCACGCTGGTGCCGTCCTTATAGGAGCTGCCCAGGTCCCCCCGGAGGGCCTTCCAGGCCCAGTCCCCGTACTGCACGAGGAAGGGCCGGTCCAGCCCCATGTCGGCCCTGGTCTTGTCCAGCACCTCCTGGGACACGGCGATCCCCTGGGCGTTCAGCTTCTTCACCGCCGCGTCGCCGGGTGCCAGGTACATGAGCAGGAAGGTGAGAAAGCTGATGGCGACGAGGATGCCCGCCAGATGGAGCAGACGCTTTGCGATATATTTCAGCATATCCCTCACCTCCTGTTACAGAATCCTTGAAACCGTCTCCGCCGCAGCGGACAGGCTCCCCTGAAAGGGGAGCTGGCATCCGGCGTCAGCCGGATGACTGAGAGGTGGCCCGGCACCAGCTGCCGGGCCTGCCGGGCGAAAATACCTTGCTCGCCCGTCCCCCGCAGGGGAATGGAACGCTAAGAGCGAAAGACGCGGAAGCAGATGGGGCCGGGTTCCCGGCTCCATCTGCTATTATCACTGCGATGCTGTCGCGTTACGGCATGTCCGTATCCGCGCTGACGCCGTAGAAGTCGAAGGGGCTGTTTTCCCCGATATTCACGACGCCGGGGGCGGCCACGGTGGTCTTGTTGAAAAGGCCCACGAAGCCGAAGGCGTTGTCGTCGATGACCATCTGCACGATCTGGTTGGCAAGCTCAGAGCGCCTGGTCACGTCCGTCTCGGACTGCAGCTTGTTGATGAGCGCCTCGCACTCGTCGCTGTGGAAGCCGCCCAGGGCCCAGTCGCTTCCCTGGCGGAAGAGGGCGTTGATGGCGTAGTAGGGGTCGCCCGCCTGATCCGCGATCATGCAGTACAGGGCGATGTCGTAGTCGCCGGTGACCCGGTAGGTGCTGTCCGCGTCCTCCACGCCGGTGAGGGTGGAGTCCACACCGACGGCCTTCAGCTGTTCCTGCATCAGCAGGGCGATGGAATCCAGGCTGCGGGCTTTGTAGAAGCAGATGTTCAGGCTCAGCACCTTGCCGTCCTTTTCATACATGCCGTCGCCGTTGAGGGCATAGCCATCGGCCTCCAGGGCCGCCCTGGCCGCCGCAGTGTCCACCTGGGGCTTGGTCACCTGGCCGTAGGGAGCGGATGCGCCGAAGGGGCCCACGGCGGGGGAGACCGTGCCCCCCAGGAACTGGGCGATGGCGGCGTTGTCCACCGTCAGATTGACGGCCTTACGCACGTTATCGCTGAGGCGGTTCTCGTTGAGGACGTAGAATTGCAGTCGGGTGGCGGGGATCTCGGTGAGCACATATTTGCCGGGGTCGGCCTGGTAGATCTGCTTGGCCGCGGCGGTAACGCTGGAATAGCCGTCGATCTCGCCGCTCTGCATGGCCATGAGCTTGGATTCATCGTCGTTCATGTAGTAGAAGACGACGCCGTCCAGCTTCACGCTGCCCTTCCAGTAGGTTTCGTTCTTCGCCACCTCCACGGTGCCCTCTGGCTCGAAGGACTTCACCACGAAGGGGCCGGTGCACACAGGGGAGTGGTCCAGGTCGGCGCCAGCGTCCAGGTCCATGATGCCGAAGGCGGAATTGGTGAGCTTGTCGGTGAGAAGGGTGGGGTACACCTCCGGGGTGGTGATGGTGAGGGTGTGCTCATCGACGGCGGTGATGACATAGTCCTTCACGTCGCTGAACCGCTCGTTGACCTCCCCGACGCGTATGAGGTTGCGCGCTACCATGTCGGCGGTGAGAGCCTTCCCGCTGGAGAAGGCGGCCTGGGGATCCAGGGTGATGGTCCAGGTCGTTCCGTCCGCCTCTGCCTTCTGGGCCAGCATGGGCTGCACGGAAAGGTCATTGCCCACCTTGAAGAGGGTCTCGGTGAGGCCGTAGATGGAGGTGTACCAGCCGTTCCAGTCCTTGTGGGCGTCCAGGCTGGCGTAGGCGAAGCTCTCCGCCAGCTTCAAAATCTTCGGCTCGGCGGCGGGAGCGGGTGTCTCCGTAGGCGCGGGGGCTTCCGTTGCGGGATCCTGAGTCTGGGCGGGGGCCTGGGTGCCGGGGGCCTGGGTAGGCGCGGGCGGCTCCTTCGCGGCGCAGGCGGCAAAGCACAGGGCCAGGCCCAGGGCCAGAATCAAAGCAATCCATTTTCTCAGTTTCATTGTGATTTCCTCCCGATTTCCAGGTTATTTCACTGCACGGATCATGAATCCGGGGGTGGAAGCGTAATTGATGCGCTCTTCCTCGTTCCAGAGCTTTTCCCCCGCGTCCAACTCGGCCTCGGCGCGGGAAAAGCCCAGCGCAAGCAGGGTCTCCACGTCCCATTGGGGCCGATCCCGCCCCGTTAGGGGCAGGCTGCGGGAGATCTCCTCCATTTTCGGGGCGTCGGAATAAGCCTCATGGTCTTCGACTTCATAGCGCCGGGTGTTTTCCCGATCCCGTTGGAATTCCCGCCGCTTGTCTGCGTCCACCGTGTAGCCGTACCAGTTGGCGTCGAAGTTCAGCAGTACCCCGCCGGGGCGCAGGACTCGCAGCCATTCCCCGTAGGCTTTTACCGGGCCCTGGAGGTTCCAGGTGAGGTTGCGGGTCACGACCACGTCGAAGCTGCCGTCGGGGAAGGTCAAATTCTGGGCGTCGAGACGCCGGAAGTCGATCTTCTCCGCCAGGGAAGCGGCGTTGTGCCGTGCTTCCGAGAGCATCTGCTCGGAGAAGTCCACCGCCGTGACCCGATAGCCCCGCGCTGCCAGGATCATGGCGTAGAAGCCCGGCCCGGTGCCCACGTCCAGCACCCGCGTCTCTTCCGGCGCGCCCTGGGGGAAGCGGGCAATGAGATAATCCGCCCAGACGCTCTCCCAGCGGCCGTCCAGGTTCTTTTCGATCACGTCGGTGTAGGAGGGGGCCCGCTTGTCCCAATAGGCCACGATCTCCTTTTTCAGCTCGTCCATGCCGTCTTTTCCTTTGGTTCAACGTATTGTTGATTCATTGTAAACACCCCGTAATGCTTCCCGCAAGCCCCCCAGGGGGATAGAAATTCCGGGCACGCGGCATTCTGATATGCTGCGTGTCCGGTGAGGAGCCGATTTTCAATATCGGCATTTTCCCCTTTCAGCAGGATCGGGCCCTCCCGGCGGTCCAATCCGGCGGTGACGCGAACCGCGGGAATGGAAGTGCCTGCGGGAGGTCACGGAGGACGGGACAAGAATCCTTTCCCGGTACGGCGGCAAATACACTGGCCGCCGGTGCGGTCATTTACGCACCGGCGGCTTTGACGTTTTTTTGAATAGTCTCTCTTATCCCCGCAGTATCTCGGCAAAAGTTTCTATCGCGCTGCGGGCCTGTTCGTAAGAGGCCATCTGCTGGTCCACTTCCACTGCCAGCAGGGGGATGCCCGCCTCTTCCAGCATCCGCTTCACCGGCACGTAGTCGAATTCCTCCGGGTCGCAGAATTTCGCCAGGAGCCACACTACCCCATCAGCCCCGGATTCCTTCGCCAGCCGCACCAGTTCCCGGCCCCGCTCCTTGCCGGGGTCGAAGAGGACGCTGCACCCCTCCAGCAGCCCCAGCCGCCGGGCGAGGCCGGCCACCGGGTCCGCCGTCACGGGCGTGTCGGTGCGGAAAAAACCGGATTCCTGGGCCACTTGATCATCCGCCACGGCGATGCCCTGCTCCGCCAGGATGGCCAGGAGGGCGGGAGCGTCTGCCAGAATGCCGGTAGTCACCACCCGTAGCCCCGTCCACTTGCTTTCCGGCAGGGCATTCAGCACTTTCGTCAGAGCCCGTAGCTTCGCTGTATGCTCCGCCCGGTCCATGAAGTACCCCGCCTTGATGGCCGCACAGCGTTCCGCGGGACTCACTGCCTCCGGATGGGCCGCTGCCGCGGCGCTGAAGGCCCGGAGGGCAGCCCGGTTTTCATTGTAAAGGGCGACGGCTGCGGCGATCTCCCCGTCGGAGACGGTTTTCCCGGAAATCTCCTCCAGCTTCCCCAGCACCTTGCGGAAACGGGCGCGGGTAAATTCCTCCCCGGCAGCCGTCTTCCGGTTCTGGGCCCAGGCCACGTCGATCACCGGCACGGTCCCCACCCCGTATTTCCAGTTGGGGCCGAAGCACTTAAGAGAATCGCAGCAGAGGGGCGCCATGACGGCGCTGAGGCCCTCCAGCTGTCCCCGCAGCCCCATTTCCAGCACGGTGTGCAGCAGGGAGCAGGTGAAGGCGGGGAAGTAGCGCCCGGAAAGGGCGGTCCGCATCTCCGCCCCCCAGAGGCCGAAGGGCAGCATCCCGCAGGCGTACACCAGCTCCTCCGGGCAGAAGTAGGGCATCACGCCCACGGCCTTCTTCCCCTGGGCCAGGGCCGCGTCCAGCTGCGCTCTGGGGTCTTTGCAGACGCCCTGCAGCTCCGCCAGCATTTCTTTCACATCAGGCATCCCGGCCCGCCCCCTTCCTCAGCTCCATGATCTCCGTCAGGGCTTCGATCCGCGTCTCATACTGGGCTTCGGAGAAGCAGCGGGGGTCGGACTGGTCCCCGTCGAAGACCACGGTGGGTACCCCCGTCCTTTCCCGGAACTGCCGCTCCATCTCGTAGAGGTTGCCGCTCCACTTCTTGCAGCTGCGGTTCATGTGGAATACCGCGCCGTCCACCTTGTTTTTCAGGCCGTCCTGCACCCGCAGCTCCAGCTCCCGCTCAAAGCAGTTGCAGTTGGGCACCAGGGCATAGGCCGCCATGAGCTCGTCCAGATTCTGATAGAGGAAGCTGAAGGCGGGGCCGTAGACGGTGGCGGTGAGGTTGATGCCCCGGCTCTGCAGGGCCTTGTAGGTGGTACGCAGGTTGGCCCAGCAGGCGATGCCCTCAAAGAGGATGCGGTATTTCTCCTCCCCCTTGAAGCTGCTCTTGCCCTCCTTTGCCAACGCCTCGTATTCGTCGGCCAGCAGCTCGAAAGCCTCCGCGGCCTCCACGGTGCCCCGCCCCACGCAGGCCACGGCCATGTTGTTGAAGATGTCGAAGCCGCTGAAGGGGCTGGGGGTGTTCTCCATGGTCCCCACCGCCCGGAGCCAGGCCCGGCTGGACCGTTGGGAGATCTCCATGACCTCCCGCAGCCGGTCATAATCCATCCTCTTGCCGGTGATGGCCTCCAGCTGACGAATGCAGTCGTCGAACTGGGCCCGGATGTACTTCACCCGGTCCTCGTCGCATTCCCTTCCCTCCAGATGGGGGATGTCGATGAGGATGAGGGGGATCTCCAGCTCCAGGGCCAGGTTTTCATACCATTTGATCATGCAGTTGCAGATATTGTTGCAGCACAGCAGGAAATCCGGGAAGGGGATCTCCAGCTCCGGGCATTCCTTCAGGTCCGCGTAGGCGAAGTTGATGCGGGCGTAGGAGCAGAGGTCGCCGGAGTAGCCCATGCCCTCCGCGTGCTCGCACATCCGCTGTCCGCCGCCCTTGGCACCCACGGCAGCCCCCATATTTTCCGGGTAGACCACGGGAATGCCCATGGCGGTGGTGATCTCCTGGGGGAAGTTGGAGGCGCACCAGCCCACCTTTTCCCCCCGGTTCTTGGCGTCCCAGGCGTCCTGGGCAATCTTGTCCTGCAGCTCCCGCAGGACGGTTTTTGCGTTCTTCTTTTCTTCGCTCATTCCTTTTCCCTCCGTTTCCGCCACCCGTAGATCGCGGCCCCCAGCGCCCCGGCCAGCTGGGCCAGGGGGGAGACGCGGATGGAAGTCCCCAGCTCCTGCTCCAGGGCCCGTACTACCCCGGCGTTTTGGGCCACGCCCCCGGTCATGGCGACGGGGCCTTCCACCCCCAGCCTGCGCACCAGGGAAGCCGTGCGCACCGCCACGCTCCGGTGGATGCCCTTCACCAGGTCGTTGAGGTCCGCCCCCTTCGCCAGCTGGGAGATGACCTCGCTCTCGGCGAAGACGGTGCAGGTGGAGCTGATGGGCACGACGCCCGCCGCCCTTTCGTCCATCTCCGCCAGGTCGGATACGTCCTTTTCCAGCACCCGGGCCATGACCTCCAGGAAGCGCCCGGTCCCGGCGGCGCATTTGTCGTTCATCAGGAAGCTCAGGAGCTTCCCCTCCGGCCCCAGGCGCAGGACCTTGGCGTCCTGGCCGCCGATGTCGATGACGGTCCTCGCCTCCCGGTCCAGGGCGTGGGCTCCCAGGGCGTGGCAGCTCAGCTCGCTCACGATGTAGTCCGCTTCGGGGAAGGTATTCCGCCCGTAGCCCGTGGCGGTCACCGCCGCCATGTCCGCCCGGCTGCAGCCCGCTTTTTCCAGGGCCTCCTCCAGGGCCCGTCGTGGGCCGCTGGTCCCGGTCCCGGCGGGGATGAGGGCGGAGGCGGCGATCTCTTTCCCGTCCCGCAGGATCAGGCATTTGGAGGTGGTGCTTCCCACGTCCATGCCCATGGTCAAAATGTCAGCCATGGTGCTTCGCCTTCAGCTCGTCCCAGGTCCGGTAGACGCCTTTTTCGTGCATGGCCCGCAGCGCCTCCTCTG
>JAEEGF012515121.1_pt1 | contig 23112 bp, 18 predicted proteins | sample 9134171 | NCBI WGS metagenome assembly JAEEGF01 (sample SAMN16246542, study PRJNA631951) | gut metagenome | biome: gut microbiome; feature: rumen; material: AP-attached | host: Bos | place: Iran: Karaj | collected 2018-10
ATGGAAATATTTTCATCACGTTCGACAACAGAATACGATTTTGTAATAACTGTAATTATGGGAACGGATTCCCACATCTTTGTTGCTCTAGAAAGTGTGGTTATGGTCTTCTCAAAGAGTTTTCTGGATGTTCCGTCCACGCAGAACCAGATGAGATTTATCTGTTTCTCACGTCCTTCCGTCTTTGCAGACTCTTTTGACCATTTTTTAACAGCATTTACAGCCGATATTTCTTTAAACAACGAAGGCTCAAATCCTGCAGAATCGATTACCCTGAAAGGCAGCGTGTCATTCTCATATATCTGCAATTCTTTTGTTGTTCCTTCTGTTCCCCAGCCGGTCTTCGCAACGTTTTCCCCAAGTACGGCATTGATTAGTGTTGATTTGCCAACACCTGAGTTGCCTATAACAAGTACATTTCCCTTCTCCATATCCCTTCCCCCTTAAAACTTCCTCAGATCAATGCACATGAGTTCGTTACCGCATTTCGGGCATTTCTTGCCCTTTTGTGCTATCTGAAGGCCTGAGAGGTTGTATTCCTTATTGCAATGTATGCAAACATATTTCTTTTTCTGAAGCGGATCACTCCTGAAATCTTTTTGAACTGTCATATTATTTCAACACCTCCACCATCTCTCCTTGCTGTCTGAACCACTGTTCTATCCCGTCGCCGTAAACCTCGGCTTCGACTATGAACACATCCTGCTCTCTGTCTCGGACGGTTTCTTTGATCGTGCCGACAACCTTTGCTGTGGGCAGTTTATCTTCGACTGCCTCAATCGAGTAGCCTTTGTATTTGAAGCGGACCTTGCGGAGCTTGCCGCCGAACATGAACTGGATACGTTTTCTGAATTCGCCCTCCTGGAAGCGGTCCTTATATGGGCGTTTGAAGTGCTCGTCCGTTACGGTCAGTTCGTCGATCTTGTCGATGCGGTAGATCGTGGGGTTAAGGTCGTCAGGATCGTCGAAACGCTCCTGTTTATCTATGTTTTTGATAAATCCGACCATGTAGAAATACATTCCGGCACTCATGATGGCCGCGGGTTCCACAACGCGTTTGTGCAGTTTCACGGCGCGGACGCCCTGGTAGGAAAATTCGATAAGTTTCTGCTCCTCGATGGCCATTCCTATGTCCCACATGTTCTGCATGAATGACTTGCCGTGCTTCGGTTGGATATAGTGAAACTGCTCGTTCGCGATCAGGCTTTTTACGAGTTTCCGGTTGTTCATGGGAACGCAGCAGTCGAGCATTTTCTTTAGCATTTCGTCCATTTCATTTTTTGGAAACGCCCGGCTGTCGAGAAGTATCTTGCAGATTGCGAGTATCTCGGGGTTGGTGAATTTGATGTCATATATCTGTTCCAGCAGATATCCGTTCTTACTCCTGTCATACACAACGGTGTTGATCACGCCACCGTTCTCGTCGGGCTCCATCAGGAAATTCCTGATATCCTCAATGTCCCGCTGGATGCTCCGTTCCGAAACGCCGTATCGCACGGCCTCTTCTTTTTTGTTTATGGTCGCTCCGCTGACAAGGCGCGAATATATCCCGAGCGTGCGGTTTATCTTTTGAATGCTGTCGTCCTGCATTTATGCTCCTTCTGAAACAAAAAAGCATCGCAAGGAAAGCCTCACAATGCTTTTATCAATCTCGATGTTTATTATTACGGCTGAAATTGAATGTAAAGCTATTGCTATAATTCCTCAGTCATTATTATCCCTAACACTTAGGTTGCTCTTATTATTTTATGCTAAAATTCCTTTGTAATCAAAGAAAGAAAATATAAAATATTTACGATAAGTAATACAATAACGGTGTTGCACATGAAAGTGAAATAGCCATTGACTAAACCCATAACCTGTGATACCATAAAGCCAAGAAGGAAACTTCTTCCCCGGTCCCAGGGTCAAAGAGGATGTTCCTGTGAAGTGCGAGCCGCGGTGCGAAGCGGTGAACATGGAGGACTACAAAGGTGGTAACTTACCATAGCGCACCTAGCCGCAAGGCGAAAGAAAGTTACATTTTGAGGAATTTGATGCCTTGCAGAGATGCAGGGCATTTTTAAACATTTGGGGTTGTAATTTGGGGTTAATTAAACAAGCGGCCGTAGCATTTATTCGGTTAAAAGCAATTGAATACAGGATTATTTTGTCCTCCGGGCGTGATAATCCATTGGAAAAAATCGAGTTGGATTTTTGTGATAACGATCTGTTTCACATCCTTGGTCTGCAACATCTTACAGACATTGATCTCCCTAAGAAAAAAGTACTAACCATCGAAAAAATAGTCGACGGTTCTATTTCTGATGAATACGTTTCTCTTAGTGAGCACTACAGCAACAATCTCCTTGGTTATAATATCAAACAACGCGTTGAAATGGTAAAGCGATTGGAACAATGTTTGGATGCCGACAGATTCTCAGTCTCTGTTTACAAACTGCAACATGATAACCATACCGTGATCATAGCAGACTATCTGATAACATGCTCATGTAAAGACTCCGACACAGAGTATTACATATTTATCCGCAAGAGAAGAGAATGTGAAAAGTACGGTATAGTATCATGCTTTCCCAAAAGCAACGCAATATACTGGGGCGGAAAGAGATACCTAATGCTTAAGGAAAAAATCGTTAATGGCTGTGTTTGCGAGATGTTCCGGCATCCAACATTTGATGGTTCTTTTTAGACGATCTGCATTTTTCAGCAAGTTTCGGGTTCGCTCTCCGTTTCTGCGGTTGTCATTTCTTTTGTTGTGTCCGCCTCCGCAGTTTTGTGGTCCTTGTGGACCTCTTCGTACTTGAACTCTTCAGCGTCCCGGCGCATTTTTTCCTCTTCTGCATATCTCCTTGCCCTGTAATTTGCAAAGGTCGCCGTAACAAGATTGTCAATGGTGCTGCTTATCAGTTTGACTATGGCAAAACCTCCTGCGGCCGCTGCCGCAATCCCTACACCCTGAGCAATCTTTTTTCCCGTGGTTTTCATGGTTTCCTGAGCAAGTTCTTTTAATAAAACTTCATACATAATGATATCCTCCTGAATATAATACTGTTTCACGCCGCAAGTACGCATGTTTTAATGTCCGGTTCATCAGTCTGCTTTAGTGTAAAGAGTACATCCGTCTTTTCCGGAAGCAAGCCCCTGACTTGTTCGGCCGCGTCATATCCCTCGATGAGATCAAGGTCACCGGTAATAAACAGACAAACCATATCATACTCTGTTTCCGTTTCTTTCAGCCATGCCGGGATATCCGAAATGCCTATACCCGCTGCCGCTTTATTTATATTTATCCTGCCGAAAGTCGCTTTTTCATGAGTTTCAAAAACGCGGCCGACATCTTCGGGATCCAGCAGGACCAGGCTGTCGTCCTGATCCTCGAGTCCTTCCATGGTCTTAATGAATTCATCTTGAGTAGCGCCGTCTTCAAGGTTTACACGCATCAGTAAATTTGGAATCTCAAACATATTTAATCCTCCTTTGTTTCCGGTTCAAAATAATCCTCGAAAAGATCTTCGAGGTACATCCGTGCCGAGCACAGGTCGCTGTTTATCCCGTCAATGCCGACACTTCCTAGGCTCGAAGCCTCAAGTTCTTCGTTCAGGGTGCAGTAGATCACCTTTTCGTCATATGGTGAAACCTCGTTTTTGTAATAATATTTATTTATCACAAACTCGGTGAGTTCTTTGTCTTGAAGCAATTCTCTGTACGCTTTGCACCCTTGTACCGCTTCTTCAAACGATTCAAAGAATCCGGGGACTTTTGCGGAATGACCTGAAAAAGCATTCCTGCCTTCCTCGTCCTCAGGTTCTGTGTATTCCGCCGTAAAGACTGTCTTTGCCTCTTTCCACGTTATCAGGCTCAACAGATGATCCGTATCATGCACATAATCAGCTATTTTTTCTTTTACCTTATTCAGTACCATAAGCCCGTGATCATCAGAAAGCGCCTCATCGACCTTTGCTGTGAGTTTACAGAACATCTCACGTTTCTTCATCCAGTTATCCTCGGATTTAAAGCAATCCCCTATCTCATCCAGCAGAGTGATGATCTTGTCACCTTCCAAATACTCTTTCCAAAAAGCACGTGTGGAAAAATACGGATGTCGCATGGTTACCTGTCTGAAGCGTCTGACTCTATCGCTTCCCGGATATTCAGCCTCAAGGTCATTCAGCTTTTTTTCCAGACTTATGTCAAAATCCACCAAAGACCATAGTGCCTGCTTCACCTCAGGATACGTGGTTTCGGAGATTTTATGAAAGATATCTTTGACCTCTTTTATGATTTCAATTTCTTTTTTCTTTAGATCATCGTCGGGTTCAGTGGCAGGCAATTCCATGGCTTCCTGTTCAGAATCAATACGCCTCGCTTCAAGATACTCAGCGCAGTCACGCTCTGTAAAGCCCATGTAAGCGCACTTATGGATTGCTTTTTTCAGGTACTCGTTCCAAAATGCTTCCGTCGCCGGTCCGTCAGTACCGACCACAGCCGCCTTTATATCCAAAAGCCTTATGATGTTTTTGTAATCGAGCATCGGATTCTCGAGCGTATCCAAAGCCCTGATGGGTGCCATTCTCTTGCGCATTTCTTTGTCAAAATGCACCAAGATATACGCCGCTTCAACAGGATCCGCATCCGCTGTCTTTTCCAACAGTCTGTCCAAAACATGAATGAACTGTTCCCTCGCAATGAACAGCTGTTGTTTTATGGGCTCGGAGTTCTCGGGGACTGTGGGATAACTTCCCTGTTCATCCTCAAGAAACCTCTTTTCCCTTTCTCTGCATCTCTCATTTGCCGTTTTGATATCCGCTATCCTTGCCCGAACATAGCCTTCGTAATCTGTGATATCCATTTTTTTGTACTTCCTCCTGCATTCTGTGTTCCTGCTCTTCGTTATAACAGCTTTATGCCTTGTGTCTGCTTATGTTCCAAGTATAGCAGGACACATGGACATATTTTGTCTACCTGATGAAACATCATCAAAAAAGCCGCACGTTTTTATTTTGCAACTTAAAAAAAAAGCATATAAAACCGGGAAAATCCTTCGGTTTTATATGCTTTGCTTTCATTACACTAGCGTGTTCTACGCTCTCTTTGTCTTCAAGTACTCGTCGATCGCGGCGGCGGACTGCTTGCCTGCCTGCATTGCGAGGATAACGGTAGCTGCGCCGGTAACGGCGTCACCGCCTGCGAAAACGCCTTCGCGGCTGGTCTGTCCGGTCTTTTCGTCGGCTACGATGCACTTGTGTGAATTGCTTTCGAGCCCTTCGGTGGTCGATGTGATGAGCGGGTTGGGGCTTGTGCCGAGCGCCATGATGACTGTGTCAACGTCGATCGTGAAGTCGGAGCCTGCCTTTACAACAGGGCGGCGTCTTCCGGATGCGTCGGGCTCGCCGAGCTCCATTTCTACGCACTTAATGCCGCATACCCAGCCGTTCTCGTCGGTAAGGATTTCGGTGGGATTGCAGAGAAGCTTAAAGATGATGCCCTCTTCCTTTGCGTGGTGCACTTCCTCCGCTCTTGCAGGAAGCTCCGCCTCGGAACGCCTGTAAACTATGTAGGTCTCAGCACCGAGTCTCAGGGCCGTCCTTGCGGCATCCATCGCAACGTTTCCGCCGCCTACGACCGCGACTTTCTTTCCCTTAAAGATCGGGGTGTCGTAATCATCTCTGAATGCCTTCATGAGATTGTTTCTTGTAAGGAACTCATTTGCGGAGAATACGCCGTTTGCCTGCTCTCCGGGAATTCCCATGAACTTCGGAAGTCCTGCGCCGGAACCGATAAATACGGCATCATATCCTTCATTTTTCATGAGTTCGTCTATTGTTACGGATTTGCCGGTGATGACATTTGTCTCGATCTTTACGCCGAGGCTCTTTACATTTTCTATCTCTGCCTTTACCACAGTGTCCTTGGGCAGACGGAATTCGGGGATACCGTATACCAGCACGCCGCCGGCTTCATGAAGCGCTTCAAAGATAGTAACGTCATATCCCATTTTTGCAAGTTCGCCGGCGCAGGTGAGTCCGGAAGGACCGGAACCGATGACTGCGACCTTCTGTCCCTTTTTCTCTGTAGCGCCCTGAGGCTTTACGCCGTTCTCTCTTGCCCAGTCGGCAGTGAAACGCTCAAGCTTTCCGATGGAAACAGCGTCGCCCTTGATGCCTCTGATGCACTTTGCTTCGCACTGTGTCTCCTGAGGGCATACACGTCCGCAGATCGCGGGAAGCGCGGAATATCTGCTGATCACGTCATATGCGCCCTTGATGTTTCCTGCCTCTACTTCCTTTACGAAGCCCGGGATATCGATCCCTACGGGGCATCCTGTCTGACACTGAGGATTTTTGCACTTTAAGCATCTTGTGGCTTCCGCCATTGCTTCCTCAAGGTTGTATCCCAGACATACCTCATCGAAATTTTTTGCTCTTACGGCAGGCTCCTGCTCACGCACAGGCACCCTTTTCAATTTATCTTCTACGATCATGTTGAACTCCTTATGATACTATTCAATGAATTGTCACGATCTGCGGGCAGATCATTACTCCCCACAGTTTCCGCATCCGCCGTGGTGCGTGCTGCCCTCTTTTTCGCGGAGCACAGCTCTTCCCTCTTCGGTCTTGTAAAGTCTCTGCCTCATCATCGCGCCGTCAAAATCTACAAGATGTCCGTCAAACTCGGGGCCGTCGACGCAGGCAAACTTCACTTCGCCGCCTACCATGATACGGCATGCACCGCACATTCCCGTGCCGTCGACCATGATGGGGTTCATTGACACAACAGTGGGTATGTTAAGCTCTTTTGTGAGAAGAGCGGCAAATTTCATCATGATGAGGGGACCGATCGCAACAGCGAGGTCGTAGGTCTTCCCTTCTTCGCTAATAAGGTATTTAAGACAGTCGTTTACGTTTCCATGACGTCCAAGCGTGCCGTCGTCGGTCGTGATATAAACGTTTGCGACCTTTTTCATCTGCTCGGCAAGAATGATGAGACTCGCGTTTCTCGCGCCGATTATGACATCGCACTCCACTCCGCGCTCATGCAGATATTTTGCCTGCGGATAAACAGGCGCTGTGCCGACGCCGCCTGCCATGAATATTATCTTCTTTTTCTTTAATTCTTCGTCGGAAAGCGAGCAAAGCTCCGATGCGCGTCCGAGAGGTCCCACGAAATCCATGAAGGAATCGCCTTCCTCATAGGTCGCAAAAAGCTTTGTCGATGCTCCGATGGTCTGGAAGACTATGGTAATGGTTCCCTTTTCTCTGTCATAATCACAGATGGTGAGCGGTATCCTCTCACCCTTTTCATCGCACTTCACGATGACAAACTGTCCGGGAAGGCATGAACCCGCCACTCTGGGCGCAAGGACATCCATAAGGACTATGTTGTCCGACAGCATTTCTTTTTTTAAGATCTTGTACATTTAGGTTTCTCCCATTTACACATTAAAGTATTAAAGTAGTTGCAGAAAATAATATCACTTAAAACCGTCCATTGCAAACATTTTTCCAAAAAAAATTCTTTACTTTAATGTTGCGAAGTGTTAAAATCTTATCAATACTATCATCAACACAAAAAAGGCTGTAAAAACAGCCGTTCCGGAGGAATATAATGAGCATTGATATCAGGACGCATGCGGTAGATTATCTGTTTGACGCGATCTTAAGCCTTAAGGACCGCGAAGAATGTTACGCTTTCTTTGAAGACATCTGCACTGTAAATGAGATCCTTTCTCTTTCACAGCGTTTTGAAGTGGCTGCTATGCTGCGTTCCAAAAAAACCTACCTCGAGATAGCCGACAAGACCGGTGCGAGCACTGCTACCATCAGCCGTGTGAACCGTTCACTGAACTACGGAAAAGACGGCTATGACCTTGCTTTTTCAAGGATCCCTCCTCTTCCCGAGGGCGAAGAAGATGGTGAAAAAGCGGAAAAATGACATTGTTCTGCTCATATGAAAAAAAGGGACGCTTCCCAAACGGCCAAAGTACGGCTGCTTGAGAAACGTCCCTGTTTTGTTCTCAGACTTTCTTTAAGTTTGCAAAAGCGGAAAGCATCTTCTTTGTGCCAAATCCGGGGAATTCCACGGTGACTTCAAAGTCCTTGCCGCCCTTCACGATGGAAATGACCTTGCCCTCGCCGAACTTTGCGTGGCTCACGGTGTCGCCTTCCGCATAGTCAAGCGTGCCTGCGCCTTTACCCATGTCGCGAACGGGCTTTTTGTAATTCATAGCGAACGGCTCAGCGGAAAGGTCTCCGCCGTCATGTCTCTTGTAGCCGTCATCTCCGTTTGCCTTGGTGTACGCCGGCGTCGGCTTTTTCTCTCTCAATTCATCATCCATTTTTCCGGTCCTCCTATAATCTTTATTCATCGGCGTGCTCATGTCGAGCATATAGCGCGGTATTTCTTTGAAAAATCTGGAAGGCATGTTGAACTGCAGTTCGCCTCGCATCATTCTCTGAACGCATGATGAAAGCCACAGTTCCTTCATGGCACGTGTGATGCCCACATAACAGAGCCTGCGCTCCTCTTCGATCTCGGGTTCGGGATCGTCCGCAGAGATGGACATATAGCTTGGGAACAGTCCTTCCTCCATTCCCACCATGAAAACATATGGAAATTCAAGGCCTTTTGCATTGTGAAGAGTCATCAGAGAAACAAATCCCTGACCGTCGTCCTCTCCTTCACCGTCGTCCGCGGCCTCTTCGGAATTCAATCCGCAATATTCGAGAAAACCTGTGAGATCGCCGTTTTCATCGGCTTCCTCTTCATAGCGGGAAGCATAGGATATGAGGGCGTCAAGGTTTTCTTTTCTGTCGTCAGCCTTTTCCGGGTCGTCATCGATCAGATACTGCTCATATCCCGTCTCCTCGATGATTATCCTGATCAGTTTCTTAAGCGTTACCTTGTTTTTCTCAAGCTCATATCTGAAGCCCTGTATCAGCGCAACAAACGATTCTGTCTTTGCCGAAGCCCTCTCGGCGCCCGGAACGGATCTCGCACTCTCCACTGCCTCGTAAAAAGTGAGTCCGCCGTCATAGGCATATTCCCTGAGTTTCTCAACTGTCGTTGCTCCAATGCCGCGCTTCGGTACGTTCAATATCCTCTGCACCGCGATGTCGTCTCTTGCGTTGTCGATGGTCTTTAAATATGCGACGATGTCCTTTATCTCTTTTCTCTGGAAGAAAGACAGCGCGCCCACCGTCTTTGCTTTTATGCCCGCGGCGCGCATCGCTTTTTCAAAAGAGAGCGACTGCGCGTTCGTCCTGTAGAGCACCGCGAAATCCTTCGGCAGCGCCCCTCTCTCGCTCATCAGCCGTTTCACAAGAGAAGTCACGCCTTCGGCTTCAGCAATGTCATTCTCATATTTCACATAGTGGACGTTCTGCCCGTCGGCATTTGCCGTCCAGAGCGTCTTGTCCTTACGTTCCGTATTGTTGTGGATCACCGAGTTTGCGACAGCAAGGATATTTTTTGTCGAACGGTAATTCTGCTCGAGCTTTATCACTCTCGTATCCGGGAATTCTTTTTCAAAATTAAGTATATTGTAGATGTTTGCGCCTCTGAAGCGGTAGATCGACTGGTCGTCGTCACCCACAACACAGAGGTTGTGCTCTATCTCACCGTCCTCGTTCTCATAGTGGGCAAGAAGGCTCACCAGGCGGAACTGGGCAGTATTTGTATCCTGATACTCATCGACCATGATGTATCTGAAGCGGTTCCTGTAGTAATTCAGCACATCCGGATTATTCTGGAAAAGCTCGACCGTCTTCATGATGAGATCGTCAAAATCAAACGCATTGCAGCTTTTGAGCTGTCTCTGATATTCCCTGTAGACCTTCGCTACTGTCTCCGACATATAGTCACAGGCCTCTTTTTCAAACTCCTCAGGCCCTATCAGCTCATCCTTTGCGTGTGAGATGGCCTTCATGAAAAGCTTTTCATTCATCCTTTTCGGATCGATGTTCATGGTCTTTAAAATGCTCTTCATGAGTGACTTTTTGTCGTCATCGTCATATATGGTGAAGCTCCTGTCATAGCCTATATATTCGCAAAAGCGGCGGAGCATCTTTACGCAGCTTGAGTGGAAAGTCGACACCCAGACATTTGCACCTTCTTCTCCAACGGTGTTTTCCACTCTTTCTTTCATTTCCTTTGCAGCCTTGTTGGTGAAGGTGATAGCGAGTATCTGATAAGGACGCACATCGCATTCGTTTATGAGATATGCGATCCTGTGAGTCAGCACCCTTGTCTTTCCGCTGCCCGCGCCCGCAAGGATGAGAAGCGGCCCTTCCCTGTGCATCACGGCTTTCAGCTGCTCAGGATTTAATTTATCATAAATCGACATAAAAAATAACCCGTTCCCCGGTTTCAAAAAACCTTTTATATAACAATAAAAACTGCCGGTCGTTTTCTGAAATCAGAAACGACCAGCGGCATATGCATCATTCGATCACTGAGCATCCGAAACTATACTGTCGTCCTCAAAATCATCATCAAAATCATCGAAATCATCGTAACCGTCCGGAATGAGGAAACGGTAAACAAGATATGCGATACCCGCAACAGCTGCGATACCGCCGATCACTGCAAGAACGATGAGCAGAACGTTTGCATGCTTTTTCTGCTGAACCTCTACTTCAGCCTTTCTGCCGAGAAGCTCCGCGAGTTTTTCGTTACTCCTGATAAGATCGTCAAATTTCTTTAAAGTGAAGCCCATACCTGTATCTCCTCCTTCAAGCGTATCTTTAAAGATAACTATATAGTTTTTGATACGAAGTGTCAATTAATAATTTTTAAACTTTTCGCATTATCCGTCACTGCGGCTGCTGTGTGAGTTTAAGCCTGTTTTCGGAGGGTAATTGCTTTTTTCTCCGCTTTATCGTTTCGGTGCCCTGTTTTATGAACAAGGAAACGATCTTTTTTAGCATCGCTTTTGTTTCCTTAGGAAGGCCGTTGTAGTTCTTTATGGTCTCCGAAGCGAAACTCAGGATGTCAGAGTTTATCTCTTCAAGCGTCCGCGACGAGGTCGCGAGCATAACACCGAACAACGCGTTCACAAAGGTCTCGCGTTCTTCGTCGCCGAGTTCTTTGATCCAGTTTCTGATGGTGATGTCAAGTGCCTCGCTGTAAGGATCTATACTCTCGACAGTCTTAAAATGAGGCCCGATGACCTGCCATGTGCCTGCGTCATGCTGGAAGATGAACTGACCGTCGCTCGAGACCACAGTGTAGTTCTCATCGTGGTCGAGAAGCATCCCGACGATGGACTGCTCAGGAACAAAGGTGCGCGTCTTTTGGAATATCTCGTTCTTTCCTTCGCCGAGATCCGTGAGTTCTCCAAAGCCCGGGCCGTCAAAGTTGAAAACGGAAACGATCCTGTTACGTGTTCTCTTTGAAACCTTGCAGGCCGAATATACAGCCAGGTTTCCGCCTTTTGAATGCCCACAGGTTACGATGTGCCCTCTTACCGCGCGGGCCGCGGCCTCAAGATATTCCTTGGCCTTTGCCTGCGCCGGGATCTCACCCGTGAAGCACATGTTAAAATCTTCCTTCCAGCCGATCAGCGTATCGTCCGTTCCGCGGAACGCGACTATAAAGGTGCCGCCGAGGTCTACGGTCATCGCAGCGAACTGCATCTCACTTCCGTAATCCACACCGTTGATAAAAGCCGATACCTTAAGATCTCCGTAGCGCTCCGATTCACCGCATTTCTTCAGCGCGAGCGCGGAAGTCCTTGTAAAGCATGCGGAATTTTTAAGCATCTTTTTGAGGTCATGCGTCGCCAAAAAGCTGCGGCTGAGTTCCCTGATGGTGATGCTCTTCCCGAATTCTCCTGGAACGAGGCCGTCAACGGGCGCGTAGACAAGCCATGAAAACATAAGACAATCCACTTCGTTCAGAGGTGACACTGAAAAAGGCAGGTCACCTCTCCAGTCAATATAATCAAATAAATTTGCCATAATCCCCCCGTTGCTCCGAAGCTTTCACAGAGTGGTAAAGCCGATCACTTGTTTCCCTGTGATCCGAAGTTTATGGTATAAGTATACTCAACATAGCTTCCTTTTTCAAGTACCATGACAGTGACCGTGCCTTCTGTGTTGCCTCTTGTATACGAAAGCACTTTTTCAAACTCTTCCTGGCTCATAACACGTCGTCCGTTGATCTTTGTGATGACATGTCCCGCCCTGATCCCTGCTGTCTCCGCGGGAGACCCTTCTTTTACCTCTTTTACATAGATACCGCGCGGCATGTTGTATGCGCTTGCGCTTTCCGAAGAGATGGTCTGCCCGACGATACCGAGGTATGCTCTTTCGGATTCTTTAAGGATCTGTCTGTTCATCAGTTCTTCGATGATCGGGATAGCTGTGGATATCGGTATCGCAAAGCCCACACCTTCCACCTTGTCGCTTGCGATCTTTGCATTGTTTATCCCGACGACCTCGCCTCTTGCGTTTACAAGGGCTCCGCCGCTGTTTCCGGGATTTATCGCGGCATCCACCTGGATGAGTGTCATGGACTCGCCTTCGGAGAGCTCTATCTCTCTGTTTAGCGCGCTTACATGTCCGACGGTGACGGACTGTCCGTAGCCGAGAGCGTTTCCTATCGCGATCACCATCTCGCCTACCGTAAGATCGTCTGAATTTCCAAGCGTTGCAAGCCTTATCGATGATAAGGTGTCATTACTGAGGGCTTTCGCGCTGACCGTGATCACGGCAAGATCGTCCGCAGCCTCCGCAGCCTTTACCTCGGCTCCCGCAGTGGTGCCGTCGGCAAAAGTAACCTCAACGGTTTCCGCGCCGTCGATCACATGGTAATTTGTCGCAATGAGAAGGTCCGTTCCGTTCTGCGCAACGATTATGCCTGTGGCGCTTCCTGCGGTCTCTTCCTTGAACTGTCTTCCGAAAAAGTCATAATAGGACTGGTAGCCTTTTACCTGGATCGTCACGATCGCGGGCATGATGTTCTTTGAAACCTGCGAAACATCCGTGCGCGTCGTGGGAATGTCTTCTTTTTCAGTGTCCGCTTTGCCTGTGGTCACTACCGTCCCCTGTATGGGCGTCCCTTCCTGTGTAGGGATCACCGTAACCTCGTTGTTTTCATGTCTTTCACCAAAGAAATATCTGTAAGCAAAAAGACCTCCCGCAGCGAGAACACCGCAAAGAAGTCCCAAAAGCAATATTTTTGAAAAGGTCTTCATTTCACATACCTCCGGTCTTTATCGCATATACTTTATTAAACCCGAGAATTATGTAGAAATTGTGAAAAACCTGCATTTTGTTTTTTTACTTTATTTTTTCAGGAAATGATCCCTGACCTCGCCCGCCATGTAAAGGGAACCAAGGCAGAGCACCAGCGCATCCTTATCGGCATGCTTCATCGCAAGCCTTATGCCGTCAGGCACGGAGCCGCCGTTTGACACTTTGATCCCAAGCGGAAGGCAGATGTCCGAGACCTCCTGAAAAAGATCGTCACAATTCATTGCTCTTACATAAACAGGCTGCACGGCAATGATTTCTGTGGCTATCTCGGAAAGGATCTCGATTATCGCATGATGGTCCTTGTCAGCCATTACCCCGAAAACACAGATGATATCGGAAAAATGCTTTTTTTCGTCCTTTACGGCCTGCTTCACCGCGTCCACCGTAGCCCTCATGCCCTGCGGATTGTGAGAGCCGTCAACGAATACATAAGGCGCTTCGGCAAGCTTTTCAAGTCTCGCAAACCAGTTTGTTGCGGCAAGGCCTTTGGCGATGTCTTCCTCTGTAATGTCAAAGCCCTTGTTTTTCAGCACTTCGATGGCTTCGACAGCAACAGCCGCATTTTTTTCCTGATACTTTCCAAGGAGGGAAAGCCTTATGTTTTTATGATCTCCGTAATCGAAGGTCTGGCCGGAAAGGCCGTTTTTACGTGTCTTAAGCAGTGAAAAATCAGGTACGTGGAGCGTGCATCCCGTTTTTTTGCACCTTTCAGAGATCACTTCGAGCGCTTCGTCATTTTCACCGTAGAATACAACTTCCGAGCCTTTTTTGATGACGCCTGACTTGGTACGCGCGATCTCGGTGATCGTGTTTCCCAGATACTGCATATGGTCAAGCCCGATGTTCACCATAACCGTCACAAGAGGCGCAGGGATGACATTCGTCGAATCGGCTTCACCGCCCATGCCCACTTCGAGCACAACGATATCGCATTTCTGCTCAAGGAAATACAAAAAGCCGATCGCAGTCACCGCTTCAAATTCCGAAGGCGGTTCCTCCATGAGATCGATCTTTTCTTTTACGATGCCGGTGAGCCTTGCGAGGTCATCATCGGGGATCTCCTTAAAGCCCCTGAGGCTGTCCCCCTCTCCGTCGGTGCTCACCATGATGCGTTCATTGAAGCGCATGATGAAGGGTGATGTAAAAAGCCCGACTTTGAGACCTGACTGTCTTAATATCTCCGCTGTCATCGCGGAAGTCGAGCCTTTCCCGTTCGTTCCCGCAACATGCACGTATTTCATCTTTTTCTCGGGATTTCCAAGGAGTTTTAATATCTGTCTGGTCTTTATGAGGCCCAGTTTTTTGCTCATCCACCTTAAGCTGTGGATATATTCAAGTGCTTCTTCGCAGTTCATTTCAGGTTCCTCGCGGCAGTTGAAAGCATGAGTTTGATGCGGTTCAGCTGGTTTACTTCACTCGCGCCGGGATCGTAGTCCACGGCGACTATATTTGCTTCAGGATGGCGATAGCGCAGCTCTTTTATGACGCCCTTTCCGACGATGTGGTTCGGAAGGCAGGCAAAAGGCTGGCAGCACACGATGTTCGGCACTCCGGAATGTATGAGCTCGATCATCTCTCCTGTGAGGAACCATCCTTCACCGGTCTGATTTCCCACGGAAACTATGGGCTCGGCGTATTCGGCAAGCTTTGCGATATGAACCGGAGGCTCAAAGCGTTTGCTCTTCTTTAACGCGCTCACCGCTTCTTTTCTCATGAATTCGTAGAAAGCGATGATCATGTTGTTCACTTTCATGCTCTTGCGGCTCTTTCCGAGCGCCTCGTATTTGAAGTTTGCGTTGTACGAGCAGTATGCGAGGAAGTCCATGAGGTCGGGCATGCAGGCCTCCGCGCCTTCGCTCTCGAGAAGATCCACAAGGTGGTTGTTTGCCGCGGGAAGGAATTTAACCAGGATCTCTCCCACGATGCCGACTCTGGGCTTTTTGATGTCAAGGAGCGGTATCTCGTCAAATTCTTTTACGATGTTCCTGCAGTTCCTTCTGAATTCGCCGAAATGACCTTTTTTCACCGACTCTATGCAGATCTTTTTCCATTTCTCGTGGAGTGCGTTCACCGAGCCTGGCACAGCCTCGTACGGCCTTGTGCGGTATACGACTCTCATGAAGAGGTCGCCGTATACAAGAGCCTGCATCGCGCGTATCACGATCTTTGGCCCGAATTTGAAGCCCGGGTTCTTTTCTATGCCCTGAACACTTAAGGAGACTACGGGTATCTGCTCCATTCCGGCCTTTTTGAGCGCGCGGCGGATGAAAGCGATGTAGTTTGTCGCGCGGCATCCTCCGCCTGTCTGTGTGATAAGGACGGCTGTCCTGTTTATGTCATATTTTCCCGACTGGAGGGCCGCTATCATCTCTCCGACAACGATGATCGAAGGATAGCATGCGTCATTGTTTACAAACTTAAGGCCTGTATCTATGACATTTCTGTCGGGATCCTCGAGTTCGACGAGATTGTAGCCTGCGGAAGCCATGGCGGGCGCAAGGATGTCAAAATGGATGGGTGACATCTGCGGGCAGAGAAGGGTGTAGTTTTTCTTCATCTCTTCGGTGAAGACCACTCTGTGGTAAGCGGAATCCTTCACCTGGGCGGTGATGCCCTTTCTCTTTCTGTCGCCGATTGCGGAAAGAAGGGATCTGATCCTTATCCTTGCCGCGCCGAGATTGTTCACTTCGTCGATCTTTAAAACGGTGTAGATCTTCCCGGAATCGGAAAGGATGTCCGAAACCTGGTCGGTGGTAACGGCGTCAAGGCCGCAGCCGAAGGAATTCAGCTGTATGAGGTCGATGTCGTTCCTGCCGCGCACAAAGCTCGCGGCCGCATAAAGTCTTGAATGATACATCCACTGGTCAACGACGATCGTGGGTCTGTCAACGGGTGCGATATGCGAAACGGAATCCTCAGTGAGGACCGCAACGCCGTAAGACGTGATGAGTTCGGGAATGCCGTGGTTTATCTCGGGATCGATGTGGTAAGGTCTTCCCGCGAGGACTATTCCGTGGCAGTCGTTTTCTTCGATGTAACGGACAGCGGCCTCTCCGGCATTTTTCATGTCCTCTCTTGCGCGTGTCATCTCTTCCCACGCCTCGTGGGCCGCGATCTCGATCTCTTCGTCGGGGATGTTGTTGTGAGGCCCTATCACATCGACAAGGCGTCTTGTGATTATGCTCTCCGATTCAAACGAAACAAAGGGATCTTGGAAATCTATCGTGCCGTCCCTGAGTTCTTCGACATTGTTTTTGATATTTTCGCCGTATCCCGCGACTATCGGGCAGTTGTAATGATCTCCGGCATCGTGGAACTCGATCCTCTCATAATCGACACAAGGATAGAAAATATATTTCACGCCCTGTCTGATGAGCCATGTGACATGTCCGTGCGCAAGCTTTGCAGGATAGCATTCCGACTCCGACGGGATGGACTCTATGCCAAGCTCATAGATCGTCCTTGAAGAGAGCGGTGAAAGCACCACTCTGTAGCCGAGCTTTGTAAAGAACGTGAACCAGAAAGGATAGTTCTCATACATGTTGAGGCATCTGGGGATGCCGACGGTGCCGCGGAATGCGGCATATTCCTCAAGAGGCTCGTAGTTGAACACTCTTTTCAACTTGTATGCGTAAAGGTTCGGGATGGATGTGTTGCTCTTTTCCTTTCCGAGTCCTCTTTCGCAGCGGTTTCCGGAAATGAAATGACGGTTTCCGGGGAAGTGGTTTATCGTGAGCAGGCAGTGGTTTGTGCAGCCCTGGCAGCGTGTGAGCGTCGATGTGAACGTGAGGTTTTCTATCTCCTCAAAGGAAAGCATGGTGGTCTTCTGACCTTCGTAGTGCTCTCTTGCGATGAGCGCCGCGCCGAAGGCTCCCATGATGCCCGCGATGTCGGGACGTATGACATTTGTGTTTACTATTTTTTCAAGCGCGCGGAGCACGGCATCATTGTAAAATGTGCCGCCCTGCACGACTATGCGGTTTCCGAGGTCTTTTGCGTCCGAGACCTTGATGACCTTGTAGAGAGCGTTTTTGATGACGGAATAAGCAAGGCCCGCGGAAATGTCGGAAACACTCGCTCCTTCCTTCTGCGCCTGCTTTACCTTTGAATTCATGAAAACGGTGCATCTGGTGCCAAGGTCGATGGGATGCTCGGCAAACAGCGCGATCTTTGCAAAATCGCGCACTTCGTAGTTCAGAGACCTTGCGAAGGTTTCGATGAACGAGCCGCAGCCCGAGGAGCAGGCTTCGTTCAGCTGCACGCTCTCGACCGCATGGTTTCTGATCTTTATGCATTTCATGTCTTGTCCGCCGATGTCGAGAACGCAGTCAACGGAAGGATCGAAGAAGGAAGCTGCATAGTAATGAGCAACCGTCTCAACTTCGCCCTCGTCAAGGATGAGCGCGGATTTTATGAGCGCCTCACCGTAGCCTGTGGAGCAGGAACGCACTATCCTGGCGGAAGAAGGCATTATCTCCGCTATCTCTTTTATGGCCTTGATGGCGGTCTTTAACGGACTTCCGTTGTTGTTCTGGTAGAAGGAATAAAGGAGCGAGCCGTCTTCTCCGACCACCGCGACCTTTGTGGTGGTGGAACCCGCATCTATGCCAAGATAGCAGTTTCCTGAATAGTTTTTAAGATCGCCTTTTCTGACAGTGGCATTGTTGTGTCGGTCGGTGAACTCTTCATAATCCTCTTTTGCGAAAAAGAGAGGCTCCATTCTGGCGACCTCAAAGTCCATGACAATGCCGTCTTTCAGGCGCTTTATCATCTCGGAGAGCAGGACCTGTCCGTCCTCTTTCACGTTTTCAGTTGCGTTCATCGCGGAGCCTATCGCTGCAAACAGATGGGAATTGTTCGGCGCGATGGTCTGCTCGGGGGTGAGCTTTAACGTCCTTACGAACGCTTCTTTAAGCTCGGTAAGGAAATGGAGCGGGCCTCCGAGGAAGGCGACATTTCCTCTGATGGGCTTTCCGCAGGCAAGCCCTGAGATCGTCTGGTTTACGACCGCCTGGAAAATGGATGCGGAGAGGTCTTCCTTTGAAGCGCCTTCGTTTATCAGCGGCTGGATGTCCGATTTTGCAAACACGCCGCAGCGCGCTGCTATAGGATAGATCGCTTTATAGGTCTTTGCATATTCGTTAAGGCCCGCAGCGTCCGTCTTTAAGAGGGATGCCATCTGGTCTATGAAGGAACCTGTTCCTCCCGCGCAGATGCCGTTCATCCTCTGTTCAACGCCGCCTGTGAAATAGATTATCTTTGCGTCCTCGCCGCCGAGCTCTATCGCTACGTCTGTCTTCGGAGCGTATTCTTTGAGCGCGTCCGCTACCGCAACGACCTCCTGGACAAAGGACACTTTAAGGTGCTTTGCGAGCGTAAGTCCGCCTGAGCCTGTGATCGCGGGACGTAAGGCGCATTCTCCGAGTTTTTCATAAGCTTCGGACAGAATGGACGCAAGCGTTCCCTGTATGTCGGCATAGTGACGCTTGTAATCCGAGAAAAGAAGTTCCCCGTTGTCACTTATGATCGCTGTTTTTACCGTGGTTGAGCCAATATCGATGCCAAGGCTCAGTGTCTGTATCTTTGATGCCATTATCTACCTCATAAACCTGTCATATCTTTATTTCTTAAGACTCTCTATCTGCCAGTCTATAGGCGTGAGTCCGTTTTTTTCAAGGAATTCGTTTGTCTTTGAAAAATGCCTGCATCCGAAAAAGCCTCTGTAAGCCGAAAGCGGGCTGGGATGCGGGCTTTTTAATATAAGGTGCTTTGGGTTTGTGATGAGCTCGGCTTTTCTTCCCGCGGGAGCTCCCCAAAGCAGAAATACTACCGGTGTATCCTTTTCGTTCAGTGCCTTCAGCGCGGCATCGGTGAATTCCTCCCAGCCGTGTCCCGCATGCGAATTTGCGGCGTGCGCGCGCACAGTGAGCACCGTGTTTAAAAGGAGCACGCCCTGTGACGCCCATTTGGTGAGGTCCCCATTGTCAGGGATATAGCATCCCACATCGTCATGCAGTTCTTTGTAGATATTCTGCAGACTCGGCGGGATGTCCACGGGAGGCTTTACGGAAAAGCACAGGCCGTTTGCCTGTCCCGGCTCATGATAGGGGTCCTGCCCGAGTATCACGACTCTTGTATCTTTGAAACTTGAATAATGAAAGGCGTTGAATATGTCGGATGACGGCGGATATATCACATGCGTCTCATATTCTCTGCTCACAAAGTCAAAAAGCGTCCTGTAATATGGTTTTTTGTATTCAGGGGAAAGTTTTTCCGTCCAGTCGTTTGCGATAGCGCTCATGATCTCCTCATATCCTCACAGGTATCCCTTCGTCCGAAAGGTACTTTTTAAGGTCCGATATCTCAAGTTCCTTATAGTGAAAAAGCGTTGCGGCAAGCGCTGCGTCCGCTTTTCCGTCTGTCAATACATCCCTGAAATGCTCTTTTTTGCCTGCTCCTCCGGACGCGATCACGGGGATGCCCACTCTTTCCGAGATCGTGCGCGTAAGCTCCATGTCGTAGCCGTCTTTTGTGCCGTCGCAGTCCATCGAGGTGAGGAGTATCTCTCCCGCACCGAGGCGGTATGCCTTTTCGGCCCATTCCACGGCATCGATCCCCATATCGATCCTTCCGCCGTTTTTGAATATGTTCCAGCCTTTGCCGTCAGGCCTTCTTTTTGCGTCGATGGCAACAACCACGCACTGGCTTCCGAATTTGTCGGCCGCTCTCGCGATAAGGTCGGGATCCATTATCGCAGCTGAGTTTACTGCCACTTTATCCGCACCTTCGCGGAGAATGACCTTGAAATCGTCAATGGTCCTTATCCCGCCGCCTACCGTGAACGGGATGAAGATGGCTTCCGAGATCTTTCTCACAAGGTCCGCCTTGATCTCACGCGCATCGGAAGATGCCGTGATGTCAAGGAACACGAGCTCGTCGGCTCCCGCTCTGTCATAAGCCGATGCCGTTTCCACAGGGTCTCCCGCATCGCGCAGGTTCACAAAATTTATGCCTTTTACCACTCTTCCGTCCTTTATGTCAAGGCACGGGATGATCCTTTTTGTGAGCACAGTCCTTCCTCCTTAAATGCCGTTCAGACGGCCGCAAAATTCTTCAAGATCTCAAGTCCCACAGAGCCTGATTTTTCGGGGTGGAACTGACAGGCAAAAATGTTGTCTTTTTCGACTGCCGCGTGGAAATCCAGGATATAGTTGCATTTTGCGGCTACCACGGGTTCCGGGGTGTTCAGGTAATAGGAATGCACGAAATAAACAAATGCTCCGTCCTCAATGCCTTTGAACAGCTTTGTTCCGGGAGTTATCTTTAATGAATTCCAGCCGATCTCGGGTATCTTAAACCCGGGAGTGTCGGGAAATCTGTGGATGTAGCCCTTTATCAATCCGAGTCCGGGAACACCGGGAGCCTCATCGCTTCCTTCAAACAAAAGCTGAAGTCCGAGACATATTCCAAAGAAAGGTGTGCCTTTTTCTACGACCTTTTTTATGGTCCCGGTAAGCCCGCTCTCATTTAGCTTCTGCATGGCGTCACCAAATGCGCCGACGCCCGGGAGCACTACTTTTTCCGCGCTGAGGATGGTCTTCTCATCGGAAGTCACTGTCGTTTCCTCGGATATGAATCTGAACGCTTTTTCAACGCTCCTTATATTTCCCGCACCGTAGTCAACTATGGCGATCATTCGCATTCCTCCAAAGTAAAAAATAAACAGCCGCCTTTTCAAACGTCTGTTTATTTTACTAGTTATTTGTCTGATTTTCAAGTCCCACATCAGCCACAGTGCTGTAAATGTATTTTGTGTAGTAAAGATTGGCAGATGCTTCGTTTTCCGTGTTCACGATGCCCGCATAAGTGGAAAGTACGGTCATCGCTTCTTCTTCGCTGATGCCGAACTGCTCGTCGAGAAGTCCGAGGATCTGTGTCCTTACGAAATAGAGATCGTCTTCCGCTCCGAGTTCGATCGCGTACGGGATCCATTTATTGTAGCGGAGAAGGCCCTTGAACAGGTCATTAAGTGACGAAGTGTAATCTCCTGTCGCATAATGATTGTTAAAGGCGGAAATCTGCGCACTTACGAAGTTGACCGTGTATATCTTTTCTCCGAGTTCGTAGTCCTTCTCGTCAAGAGTGAGGCCGTAGATGTGGTCGTAGGCGTCGGAATAGTAGTTGATATCGCCGTATTTAAGAGCGCTGTTGTAGTCCCTTTCAGCCTGCTTTATGCTCGTGCGGTATGCTATATTGCTGCTACCGCTGATGATGAGCGCGGCGATCCCGACAAACACGGCAAAGATGATGGTGACGCCGGCCTTGTTGAGTCGTGTGGTATTGTCGGTATCCTCAAGGATGAGTTTACTGAGTTCCTCACGCTTTTTGGCCTTTAAAGCGTCTTTTTCTTCTTTGGTGCGCCTTGCCTTTTCGGCTTTTGCCTCGGCTGCGGCCTTTTTCTTTTCGTCCTTTTCCGCTTTCTTTGCGTCTGCGGCGGCTTTCTTAGCCTCGGCGGCCTCCGCTTTCTTTGCGGCGAGCTCTTCCTCGGTAGGCTCGGGTTTTATCTTGTCCTCAGGTATCTTAACGTTTCCGAACAGCTTAACATACCAGGGTTTGTTCTCTTTTTTCTTCTTTGGCTTCTTTTCTTCGGATTCGTCATCATCGATGCTTACTTCATTGAAAAGATTGTCAAGGGCCTGTATGTCCTTTTCGTCAAGGTCGTTCAGTCCTGCTGCGCCAAGGAGTTCCTCGGTGCTGACCTCGGGAGTCTCGGTGACATTTGCGGCGCCAAGTTCTTCGCCTGCAGCATCTTCCTGCGGGGATTCCTCGGTCCCGCTGTCAAATACAAAGCCCTCCAGCGGATCTTCTTCTGCGGGCGCCGCTTCGTCTCCCGGTGTGTCGGAAGCCTCTCCGATACCTGCGAGCGGGTCGCTCTCATCATCTGAAGCGGTATCTGCAAGAGGATCACTCTCTGCAAGGGGATCGTTCTCTGCGAGCGGATCGCCTTCCGTAAAGGCTGCCGGCTCTTCGGATGATCCGAAAGGATCGAAAGGATCCGGCTCCGCTCCCGAAATATCAGTCATCGGAAGGTCCGAGCCATCGTCGGTGAGGTCGGGAAGCCGATCCGTCAATGTATCTTCTGTCTCTTCCGGTGTTTCGAAGTTTTCTTCAGTCACCGGTTCCGTATATGTTTCTTCAGTTTCTTCGTTCTGAGGTTCCGGCTCGTCAAAACTGAAGCCGGGGCCATCATCCGGATCCGGCCCGTTATCTTCGTCAGACTGTTCTCCATGCACAACAAACGGCTCTCCGCCGTTATTCTCTGCGGAAAGCTCTTCATCTATCATTCTGTCGATGGCTGCGTCATCATAGTCATCGAATATGTTGTAGTCATCCGAATTCAGTTCACCGGCTTCAAATCTGTCATCGAAAGCACCGTCATCCACATTAAAGCGGAATGTGTCTTCGCCTCTTTCGTCCGCCCCGTCGGTGTCCTCGCCGTGATCTTCACCAAAGAAGAAATTGCCCTGCTCGGGCTCCTCCTCTTTCTCTCCCGGAAGTGTATGGAACTTAAGTCCGGGTCTTTCCAAGGTGTCATCTTCGTCAAACTTGAAAGGATCTTCAAAGTCCGCGGTCTCTTTGGTAGTCTCGGGATCTCCGAGGTACTGTGCTACCTCTTCAGGCTCCGGATCTCCGAGATACTGCGCTACCTCTTCGGGTTCTGGATCTCCGAGGTACTGCTCAAGCTCCTCAGGCGCCGGTTCGTCAAACTTCCACGGCGCTACCTCTTCGGGCTCCGGCTCTCCGCGGTACTCCTCCAGCTCCTCCTGCGCCGGTTCCTCAAACTTCCACGGCTCCG